>Ga0163216_100642_pt1 | contig 44218 bp, 40 predicted proteins | sample SynspAceP_FD_167610 | JGI IMG/M metagenome (GOLD analysis project Ga0163216, IMG submission 167610) | Saline lake microbial communities from Ace Lake in Antarctica - Synechococcus sp. Ace-P (Illumina Assembly) | ecosystem: Environmental > Aquatic > Non-marine Saline and Alkaline > Saline ...
ACTTAGGTAAACATACGTTTGAGTTTAACAAAATTATTAGCTTTGCATAAAACTATATTTAGTCTTTTCCTTTGACTTGATACTATGCAAGCTACAGATAATAGAAAGAATGTAATTTGAAAACGAGCAATTCATTTCCGATTGGCCTTGCTGCTATTTGGCACGAACCCAACAAGCAGCAGATACCCGATGCAACCTTACGAAACTGGTTGTTAGACACGGGTTCTCTTACCGAGCGTTTAGAGTCTTATTGTCAAGATTTCCGGGTGCAAGTCTTAGGTCAGCAGCATTCTGAGGTGAGTATTGAAGAAAGTCAGCAATTAACAGCTTATTCATCTGCAACTGCTGTTACAAAGTGGCAGGTCAGAGAAGTGATTTTATGGTGCAATAATCAGCCTTGGGTATTTGCTCGCTCTATTATTCCTGAGCAAATGTGTCAGTCAGAATTTGTCGATTTAGGTAATCAGCCCTTGGGTAAGCTTATTTTTAATGATCCACGTTTTATCCGTATGCCGTTTAAAATTACACAAATTAATCAAAATCATTCTATTATTTCCGCACTGAAATTACCTTGTAAGCAATCCTTGTGGGCCCGTCGCTCTGTATTTCAATTTGGTGGCTTAGCGATGTCGGTGGCTGAACTTTTTCTGCCACGAGCTCCCGCCTATGCTGAACTGAATCAAACAAGTTCATACCATGTTAACTAAAACCTTTTCAGCCTATTGGCGTCTGATGCGAATGGATAAACCCATCGGCATTTACCTTTTATTGTGGCCTTGTATCTGGGCCCTGTGGATAGCAGCCGAGGGCATTCCCCCCTTAGATATATTGCTTGTATTTGTATTAGGTGTCGTCGTTATGCGAGCTGCGGGCTGCGTCATAAACGATTTTGCTGATAGAAAGGTAGATGGAGCCGTAAAGCGCACCGCACAGCGTCCCTTGGCAACAGGAGAGCTAAGCAGTAAACAAGCACTGGCTTGTTTCTTAGTCTTATTGTTTATCGCGTTTTTGTTAGTGCTATGGCTGAATTGGCAAACTATATTATTGTCTATCGGGGCATTAGCCTTAACAACTCTTTATCCCTTTATGAAACGTTATACCCATCTACCTCAAGTGGTCCTAGGTGCGGCATTTGGCTGGTCGATTCCAATGGCATTTATGGCAATTAATCACCAAGTAAGTTGGATTGCTTGGTGTTTATATGTGGCAAATCTGTGTTGGACCGTCGCCTATGATACCCAATATGCCATAGTTGACCGCGACGATGACATCCGTATTGGGGTTAAATCAACCGCCATTCTGTTTGGTCGATTCGACAAACTCATTATTTTTATACTGCAGCTATTAACCTTGATGGCTTTGCTCCTGGTCAGCATCCAACTGCATTTTGGCTGGCCTATTTACGCCGCTCTAATTATCGGCTTAAGCTTATTTTTATATCAGCAATACCTGATCAAAGATCGGGTTCGTGAAGCCTGTTTTGCGGCCTTTTTACACAATCACTATTTTGGCTTGGTCATCGCCTTAGGGATTATGCTGCAATATTGGCTTAGTCCTCAGTAGAACTGGCTTCTAAGGCAGATATACGCGCTTCAAGTGCTGCTAGTTTTTCTCTGGTACGGATCAATACTTGGGTTTGTACATCGAACTCTTCACGGCTGACAAAATCTAATCGACTGATTTGATTTTGTAAAATCTGTTTTACTCGTGTTTCAGCACCTTCCGCCATATCTTTCATACCCTGTGGTACGGAGTCAGAAATTTGCTTAGCTATTTCTTCCAATTTTTTGGGATTTAACATGTGTTTATCCTTTAGTAAAAAACTTATTGTAACTAAAGCCAAAGTATAAACCATCATTATGATCAGCTCATTGAGCAAAGAATTCGGGTATTGATAGTCAAGACAATGATAATTTCTTACAATCGCCGGCCCAGGAAGTAAATAGGCAAGAGCCAAGTAAGCATGAAACTCAATCCAGGCCAAAATGAGGCAGTAAATTACATTTCGGGGCCTTGTTTAGTCTTAGCAGGGGCTGGTAGCGGAAAGACTCGCGTTATTACCAACAAAATTGCCTATTTAGTGAGGCAATGCGACGTGCCTGCGCGCTATATTGCTGCCGTAACATTTACCAATAAAGCGGCTCGTGAAATGAAAGAACGAGTGGCTCAAACACTCGGTAAAAAAGAAGCACGAGGACTTAAGGTTTCTACTTTTCATACTTTAGGTTTGAATATTATTAAATCCGAAGTTAAAACTCTTGGTATAAAACCCGGGTTTTCATTGTTTGATGACAAAGATAGTTTAGCTTTACTCAAAGATCTCACCGCCACTGAATTAGATGGTGACAAAGAACTACTCAATATATTGCAAAGTCGTATCTCTTCATGGAAAAACGATCTTACCCTCCCTGAACATTTGGCAAAAATGAGTCTGTCTGCCAGTGATGCAGAATTTGCTGAGTTTTATCAACGCTATCACAATAACTTACGAGCTTATAATGCTCTTGATTTCGACGATTTAATCTTACTCCCTACTTTATTATTAAAGACGAACGAAACAGTCAGACAAAAATGGCAAATGAAGATTCGCTATTTACTGGTTGATGAATATCAAGACACTAATACCAGTCAATACGAGCTAGTGCGCTTATTAGCGGGTGAACGCTCTCGTTTTACTGTGGTGGGCGACGATGACCAATCTATCTATTCGTGGCGCGGTGCCAGACCGCAAAATTTAGTACTATTGCAAAAAGACTTTCCAAGTTTAAGAGTGATTAAATTAGAACAAAACTACCGTTCTTCAGGCAGGATTTTGCACTGCGCCAATATCTTGATTCAAAACAACCCTCACGTATTTGAAAAGCGGCTTTTTTCCGAACTGAGTTATGGCGAGCCATTAAAAGTAATAATTGCCAAAAATGAAGAACATGAGGCAGAACGAGTGGTAGCCGAAATGTTAGCGCACAAATTCATGAATGCAACCAACTTTAAAGACTACGCCATTTTGTATCGGGGAAACTTTCAATCACGAGTTTTTGAAAAGTTTTTAATGAGTAACCGAATTCCCTATAAAATTAGTGGAGGCATGTCATTCTTTGGCCGTACCGAAGTAAAAGACATCATGGCCTATTTGCGCCTATTAGTTAACCAAGACGACGATAATGCGCTGCTGCGCGTGATTAATACGCCTACACGGGGCATCGGACGTGTCAGCCTAGAAAAACTGGGTAATTTAGCCAATAAGAATAAACTATCCATGTTTGCTGCCGCTTTCGACGCCCAATTGCAAGAACATGTGAGCGGCAAAGCACTTGTGTCTATAGAGCAGTTTAGTCGTTGGATTGTTGAATTGTCTGATCAGGTTCATCGCGGCGATGGTATTGCCACTGTACGCGACATGATTAAAGCCATGGGCTACGAAGAGTGGCTGTATGAAACAAGTACAAGCCCTAAGGCCGCCGAGATGGCTATGGCCAACATCAGTACTCTTTTCGGCTGGATAAGCGACATGCTGGAAGGCACTGAACTTGACCCGCCAATGTCTTTGCAGGAGGTGGTTAATCGTCTTATTTTACGGGATATGATGGAACGTGGCGAAGATCAAGATGAATCGGATCAAGTGCAATTAATGACTTTGCACGCATCCAAAGGTCTAGAATTTCCTCATGTTTTTATGGTGGGCATGGAAGAAGGACTGTTGCCCCATAAAAGTAGCATAGAGGAAGATAATATCGACGAAGAGCGACGTTTAGCTTACGTGGGTATTACACGGGCACAGCGCAATTTATTTTTTAGCTTAGTCAAAGAACGTCGCCAATTCGGCGAGCTGATCAATCCTGAACCCAGTCGCTTTTTATATGAGTTACCCCAGGATGATGTATTGTGGGAACAAAAGAAAAACAAAGATAGTGCGGACGTACGCCAACAAAAAGGCCAAGTCGGTATCGCCAATTTACGTGATATGCTGGCAAAGAAGTAACTTAGCTAATAGTTCCATCAGAATTAGAGCAGTTTCAGATGTATAACTAGACTAGGGATTTTCGAAGGGCTAAAGATTGATAATCTTGCTGCATTTTTAATGGTGCGGCATGATGTAAAAATTTGCCCTGACCAAATTCACAACCCACCCCAACTAGTGCCTGATATTGCTCATCAGTTTCAATACCTTCCGCTATTAACTTAAACTTCAGGTGAGACGAAATAGATAATACTGATTGGACGAGTTTCAGATTACGTTCTGAGCGCGGAATCGTTTTAACAAAACGATGATCAACTTTGACGTAATCAAAAGGGTAAGAATATAAATAGCTTAAGGAGGCTAAACCACTGCCAAAGTTATCTAATACTAAGGTTATACCAGCACGTTTCAATACCTTAATAGCCGGTAACATAAACTGTGATCGACGATTAAGATCATTTTCGTCAAATTCAATGACTAATTTTTTTGGATCAACGCCAGCATCTTTAATTTGTTCAACCAATTGGCTAGCAAGTGATGTTTGCGTTAGGTGATGAATAGACAAATTAATCGCTAAACGATAATTTGTTTGTTCAGTTTCACTTTGCGCCCATTTGTGTAAAACATGACAGGCCTTGCCGAGCATGAACTTATCCATTTCAACGGTTAAGCCACTTTGTTCGGCGATTTGCCAGTACTGCTCACGTTTTATTTTACCTAAGCTTGAATGTTCCCATTTGATGTAACACTCTTCATAAATACGCTCACCGCTAGATAAATTAAATGCAGGTTGAGAGTAACATTCGAATGCCTCAGCTTTAAGCATTTGCCTAAACTCCGCTTCTATCTCAAGCTCTTCAAGCAGCTTTTCACGCATGGTTTTATCAAAAATGACATGACAACCACGTCCTGCATTTTTCGCTCGATACATAGCGGCATCAGCATCACGTAATATTTCGTCAGCGGTTTGATAGCCGCTTTCAATATAAGCAATGCCGATACTGGCTCCTGAATAGACTTCTTTTTTCTCGATAACAAAGGGCTCGGCAATGGCATTAATAATACGTGATGAAATTTCTTCTATATCCTTCGCCAACTCAAAATTATCAAACAACACCACAAACTCATCGCCGCCTAAACGGGCAAGCAAATCATGTCCTCGAATACAAGAAATAATGCGTCGCGCCACTTCTTTTAAGAATGAATCACCGGCATGGTGTCCAAGTGAATCATTGATTTGTTTGAAGCGATCTAAATCAATAAAGACCACGGCAAAATTATTGTGGGCATAACGCATTTTATTGGCTAAGGCCAATTCTAAGCGGTTATTAAACAGCACGCGATTGGCTAAACCAGTTAAAGCGTCGTGGTGAGCGTCATGCTCCAATTTTAGTTGGATTTGTTTTCTTTGTTCAATTTGCTTTTGCAGATATACATTGGTCTGATTAAGTTCTTCGGTACGTTCTCTTACCTTTTCAGTCAGTTGCTGATTATAGGTTTGAATTGCTTCACGAGAACGTTTACGTCCCAATGCAACGGCAATATGATGTGAAACAAAACGCAAAAACTCTAGATCTTTTAGCGAGTACTTTTGACTACCGCCATAACTTTGCACCGCAATAACACCAGAAATATCGCCGTCTATGACCAGCGGTGCTCCCAACCAAGAGTTATTAGATGCAATCATCGCTGTTGCAACTTTCTGCTCTAATTCATGGTCTTGAGTTAACTGATTCACCCTACTTGAATCAATCAGTGCCGCTCGACCGTGGCGAATAACATATTCAGTCAAGCCCAAACCCAAAGGACGCGGTTCAGCTCGAGTATTTAATTCATCCTTGAAGTAAGGAAAAGTTAAAAAACTGGCATGATTATCAAGAATAGCGACGTAGCAGTTTGGTGCACCAATTAAACGTGAAAGCGTATCGTGAATGGCCGAGTAAAATACCGACATATCACTATCGATAGAAGCTGATAACTCAGAAATTTCAAATAAGGCTTGTTGCAATGATTCAATTTTTTGTCGCTCTGAAATTTCTTCTTGCAGCTCATCATTCATCTGACGAAGTTGCTTGGTGCGTTGACGAATCGTTTTTTCAGTGAGTTCGCGACTTTTGACCCGATCTAAACAATTTACAATGTGCTGTGACACAAACAGTAGTACATCTAGATCTTCTTGTTTATAACGTGTCGCTTCGTCATAGCTTTGCACCACTAAAGCACCAATTATCTGATTTCCACGTTTGAGTGGGATACCAATCCAATCAACTGGTTGAGGGCCAAAATATTGAATTTTTAAATCATCAAGCTGCTGTTGAAAATGTTCTTTGACTAAAAATAAATACTGACCACTTGATAAAACATAGCCAGTTAAGCTGTTTTTTAATTCTTCCGCAGGTACTTGCCGTTCTAGTAAATCCTCAGACTCATCAACAAAATAGGCAAAATCAATAATCGCATTTTCTTCTTCATAAAACGCCACATAGAGATTTCTAGCAGGCATAAAACCGGCGATAATTTCATGGATCGCTGGATATAAACGGGTAAGTTCATTAACGGAACTGGCTAATTCTGAAATATCAAAAAGGGCCTTCTGAATCGCTTCAGAGCGCTTATATTTTTCAGTCACCTGTTGTAACTGCGGAACCAGCTCTCTTAATTCTTCTAAAGAAAGTTCAACAGTAATATTAGAATCAGCCATTCTGTGAGTCTTGATGCTCTTATAGTTAGATTTTTGGCAAAATTTAGGGGCCTAAAATAAACTATAAAGACCAAAAAGGCCACACTAGGTGGCCTTAATTTAGACAATAATATTAGCTCTAGCTAAATTAGATACCTTCAATCATATGTTCGATTGCAGCTTTAATTTCATCATCAGTACAATCACCACAGGTACCTCTTGGCGGCATGGCGTTATATCCCTTAATGGCGTGTTGCCACATGGTGTCGAACCCTTGGCTTATCCGCGGTGCCCAAGCCGCAGCATCATTGGGTTTAGGCGCACCTAAGACACCCACACTGTGACAGGCAATACAGGCTTTGTTATAAACTTGTGTACCACTACGAGGACCGGCTGAAGCAGTCTCAGCTTTAGCACCAGCAACATGCACTTTACCTAATGGCTGAATACGCGATTTTATATCATCACTAGCCGCATCCTGAGATTGAGCAGTAAACGCTAATGACAAACCAATAAACATATAAATCAAACTTTTAATTTTCACGATTCTCTCCATAAGAGTTGACGTAGTTAAAACGTCGCCAGCAAAATTCTGGATCAGATTATAACGACTAATCTTTGCTGAACAACTATTTAGTCATCAAGCTAAGCAAATTTCGTATTTTAATTAAGCGCTTAGCAAGATTAAGACACTAAATTGAAAATTTTTACCCAACGAGTAATCGCCTTTGGGATCACAGGTGCTAATAAACAAAACGATTGAGTGATCTTCCCACGGTTTCGTAATTGCCTAGATAGTATGAATTTGAAACTTGCTCTTAGCTCCTCATTTAAAGTGGCACTTAGCTAAGTAACTATCACCGAAATTCTATGGTACCCGCTGTTAAGACTAAATATAACTTCTAAGCAGAAAACAAAAAGGCCCGCAATTTCTTGCAGGCCTTAAGTATAATGGTGCCCGGAGGCGGAATCGAACCACCGACACGGGGATTTTCAATCCCCTGCTCTACCGACTGAGCTATCCGGGCAAAACTGGTTGACTTGCTTCTTACGGTGTTTTGTAGGACCTGCTTCGTCGTGGGTGCGTATTAAACGGATTATGGTGATTTATGTCAACTATTTTATGGTAAATATTTTGATTTTTGTGCTGACTGCTGTAAAAACCAGCAAAGCTTAGTTATTAAATCACCATTTCATGCAAAAAGCTGGCTTGGTGCGCCTTATTCAGGTTTAACCGGCACGTAACCCTCAACGTCGACATCTTTACCTTCAAACAAAAAGTCGGTCATGGCACCTTCTAAAAATTGACGATGTTCTGCATTCATCATGTTAAGCTTTTTTTCATTAATCAACATGATCTGCTTCTTTTGCCAAAGCGTCCATGCTTCTTGGCTAATATTATCAAAAATACGTTTGCCCAGTTCACCTGGATACAATTGAAAAGCTAAACCTTGTGCTTCTTTTTTCAAATACTGGCAATGTACCGTTCTACTCATTTTAATACCTTCCTGCTCAAATGTGCCTTGCCCACCTCGAAATAATGGATTAAGAGGATGGACACTAGCCTAATAACTAAACTCATAAAGCTAGTCTAGCAAATTAGTTAAGCCCAGTCCTGACCCAAAAACACCAATAGCGAGCTTAATTTGATTTTAATTTTTCGCATTCAAGAACAGCGAAAATGAGCGCGCCTAATAAATAAGCCAACATAGGAGTTACGACTATCACTAACAGTATTTGTAGGGGATTAAACATGACTTTTATCCTTTTGTTGTTGCCCACCTTGCTTTTTATCTATGCCAAAGAAGCGATAAACACATACAAAAAATAAAGGTACAAAAAATATGGCCAGTACGGTGGCTGAAAACATGCCACCAAATACCCCCGTACCAATAGCATGCTGACTACCAGAGCCTGCGCCTGAGCTCAAGACTAAGGGTGTCACACCTAACATGAACGCTAAAGAAGTCATGATGATAGGACGTAAGCGCTGCCTAGAGGCCTCTATGGCAGAATCAAGTAAACTATTACCCTCCTCATAGAGAGTTTTGGCAAACTCGATAATTAAAATGGCATTTTTAGCCGCTAAACCTATGGTCGTGAGCAAACCAACTTGAAAATAGACATCATTTGTCAGACCTCTAAGTAGGGTAAATATCACAGCGCCCAAGATACCTAATGGCACGACCAAAATCACGGCCGTTGGAATACTCCAGCTTTCATATAAAGCGGATAAACATAAAAATACAATCAAGATTGATAAGGCATATAACATTGGCGCTTGAGAACCAGACTTTTGTTCCTGCAAGGATAAACCCGACCATTCAAAACCAAAACCGGCAGGCAGCTTCGCGGCTAATTCTTCCATTGCTTGCATGGCTTCCCCCGAACTTAGACCAAGCGCCGCCTGCCCTAAAATTTCCACTGAAGATACACCGTTGTAACGTTCTAATTTAGGTGAACCAGAAACAAGTCCGAAGGTACTGATAGCACTTAAGGACACCATTTTGTTTTCATCATTGCGCACATACCAGTCTTTAATATCCTCCGGCATCATGCGATAGGGTGCATCCGCTTGTACAAAAACCTTCTTAACCCGATTGCCATCAACAAAGTCATTCACATAGGTAGACGCCCAAGCGGTGGTAAACACTTGATTCACATCAGTAATAGAAACGCCTAAAGCCATGGCTTTCTGCTGATCGATATTAACTTTAAATTGCGTGGTATCACCTAAACCATTGGGCCGCACACCAAGCAATCGACTGTCTTGGGCTGCCATGCCAAGTAACTGATTTCGAGCTGCCATCAAGGCTTGATGGCCTTGTCCGCTCAAATCTTGTAATTCAAAGGTAAACCCTGTGGCGTTACCTAATTCGGCGATTGGTGGTGGTATAAAGGCGAAAACAGACGCTTCTTTTAACTGCGATAGTGCTCCCATTGCACGGGCAGCAACAGCTTGCACACTTTGCTCGGCACCGGGACGCTCGTCCCAGTCTTTTAATCTTAAAAAGGCCATACCGTTGTTTTGACCGCTGCCTTGAAAACTAAAACCAACCACTGAGAACATGGCTTGTACGTTATCTTTTTCGTCCTCTAGAAAGTATTTTTCGACTTTATCCATAACCAAAGATGTACGCTCCATCGACGCACCTTGAGGCAAAGACAGCAGAGCAAACATTCGGCCTTGGTCTTCGTCAGGCAAAAAACCGGTTGGCAATCGCAAGAACAGCACCCCCAGTACAACAACTAAAATCACATAGATAAACATGTACCGTCCAGTGCGTCCCAGCATGTGGCCTAATGAATTTTGGTAGGCCTTAGTCATTGCTGCAAATTTATTATTAAACCAAAAAAAGAAACCACTTTGTGGCTTATCTTCGCTGGAAAGTGGTTTTAACATAGTGGCACATAACGCAGGGGTTAATATTAAGGCCACCAGCACGGATAAGGCCATGGCTGATACAATAGTTACCGCAAACTGGCGATAAATGACCCCAGTCGAACCACCAAAAAAGGCCATTGGTACAAATACCGCTGATAGCACTAGAGCAATACCGATGAGTGCACCGGTAATCTGCTGCATGGATTTTTTGGTGGCCTCTTTAGGCGATAAACCTTCTTCATGCATCACCCTTTCTACATTTTCCACCACGACAATGGCGTCATCCACTAATAAGCCGATGGCTAATACCATGGCAAACATGGTCAAGGTATTGATTGAGTATCCAAAAAGATAAAGAATGCCAAAGGTACCTAGCAACACCACAGGTACGGCAATCGTGGGGATTAATGTTGCTCTAAAGTTTTGTAAAAACAAAAACATCACACAAAATACGAGCACGATAGCTTCTAATAGGGTGTGGATAACGGATTCAATAGATAACTTAACAAAAGGCGTAGAATCATAGGGATAGACAACTTCAAGTCCAGCGGGAAACTGCGGCTTCAACTGAGCAATGCGCTCTTTCACCAATGCAGCGGTATCAAGGGCATTTGCTCCAGACGCCAAGCTGATAGCCATACCAGCTGCAGGTTGATTATTGTATTCAGACAGTATTCGATAATTTTCGCCACCAAGCTCCACTCTCGCTACGTCTGACAAACGCAAAGTCGAGCCATCATCTGCCACTCTTAACAGAATATCGCCAAACTCTTTTGGCGTTTCTAAACCAGTTTCGACCACTATGCTGGCGCTAATTTGCTGACCAGGTACAGCTGGTGCACCACCTAACTCACCTGCCGCTATTTGAGAATTTTGTGCTCTAATGGCAAGAATAACTTCATTAACAGTTACGCCATATTGGGTAAGTTTGTCAGGGTTTAACCATATTCTCATGGCATATTGCGAGCCAAAAAACTGAATGGTGCCGACTCCAGAAAGACGACTTACTTGGTCTTTTACATTAGAGGCAACATAGTCAGAAATATCAAAACGATCCATACGACCATCAGCAGAATAAAAACCCGCGACTAATAAAAAGCCTGAAGATGATTTAGCCACTCTAACGCCAGCTTGCTGGACCTTGTCTGGCAAAAGGGTCATTGCGGTCTGCAATTTGTTTTGTACCTGTACTTGCGCGATATCAGGGTCGGTACCTGCATTAAAGGTCACCGTTATGTTGGCATTACCGGTTGAATCACTGCTCGCACTGATATACTGAACATTGTCTATACCCGTTAAGGTCTGCTCTATTACTTGTATTACAGTATCTTGCACAACTTGAGCGGACGCCCCTGAATAGGAAGCAGAGATAGTAACTGTAGGTGGAGCAACATTAGGATATTGTGAAACAGGTAACTTTAGCATAGCCAAAGTGCCTGCCAGCATGATCATAATGGCAATAACCCAAGCGAGTATCGGTCTTTCGATGAATATTTTAGCCATAATTAACCGGCCTGCTGTTGCTGATTAATATCGCTCGCCGTCACCGTCATACCAATAGATATTTTTTGTAATCCCGCCACAATGACTTGATCTCCCACTTCTAAGCCATTTAAAACCAACCAAGAGGCGCCAAAAGCACGATCGATAGCGACAAACCGCTGTTGTACAGTACTGCTACTATCCACAATATAAACATAAGGTTTATTGTCATGACTAAACAACAGTGATTTTTGCGGGATTAATAAAGAATTAGTTCGCTTTGCCTGATGAACGGTAACTTTGCCGAACATACCCGGTAACAGAATATAGTCAGGGTTAGAAAACTCAACCCGAATAGAAACGGTATCGGTAGATGGGTCGGTTTGCACTTCATTAAACTTAACTTCACCGTCATGCAGGTACTTTTCACCATCACTAAAGGTGAGCTCAGCGATAGGAGCGACACGTTCAAGCTCACCGGTGGCGATGCGTTGCTTAATTCTGCGTAAATCGTCATTAGCCATGGGAAGATCAAAATAGATGGGGTCTAGCTGGGTAATTTCCGCTAAAGCAGCAGCTTGTTGCTCAACAACTAAAGCACCCTCGGTCACACTGGATTTGCTAATTCGCCCTTCAATTGGCGCCAAAACATTGGTGTATTGAATATTGAGCCTAGCTTTGTAAAGTGCGGCCTCCAGTACGCCAACTTTAGCTTCTAAACTATCAAATTGCGCCTGAGCAATATCTAAGTCTTGCTGACTAACCAGCTTTTGTTTAATTAATTTGGTATAGCGACTTAAATCCGCTTTTGCTTCTTGTAAATTTGCTTTGTTTTCAGCAATTGCCGCTTCTGCTGAGAGTAAATTCGCTTCATAAACCGTAGGGTCTATTTGGTAAAGCGGTTGACCAGCCGCTACCACCGAACCTTCATCAAATAAACGCTGCATAATAATGCCACTCACCTGAGGACGTATTTGCGATTTTTTAGACGCAATTGAACGAGCCGGTAAAGACTGGGTAAACAGCACATCTGTGGCCACTAGCGTTATAACATCAACGGCTTGAGGAGGTCTTTGCTGATTTGCTGTTTCACTTTGTGGTGGCGAACAGGCGCTTAAATATAGAGCGCTGCCCCCCAGTAAAACCATAGCTGTAAAGAACCGAGAAAATTTCATTGAGACCTCAAATTAGTTGGTACCTGTTAGTTGCTTGTTTTAAAAGACGTAAAAATAACTAACAGTAAAAATAAGAATGCATAATATTTACAAACAATTTACATACATTCATGCATGTATTGTATTCTACTGGTTACCTCGTTACAATTGCAACAAATGCAGAGAATTTAATAGCTTCTGTTACATTTTTCTCAGTATTAAGTAAGAATTCGGTACATAACGAGGTATCTATGGCCAGAAAAACCAAAGAAGACGCAATTGCGACGCGCAATATCCTATTAAATTCTGCCGAACAGATTTTCTTCGACAAAGGTTATTCACAAACCACATTAATGGATGTAGCAAGCCATGCAGGGATGACCCGTGGTGCTATTTATTGGCATTTTAAAAATAAAATTGAATTATTCGAGGCGATGGTAGAAAGAGTCCATCTACCTTTAGAGTCCTTAGTAGAAGCTTGTGCTGACGAGAATGAGCCTGATCCCTTAGGAAAATTTCGTGAGTTTTCAGTCAAATTTCTGATTCAACTTGGCAGTGATAGACGTTTGCAGCAGGTTTTTTCGGTGATGCTTCACAAATTTGAATACAACGGACAGGTTGCCCAACTGGAAAAAAAACAACAAAGCTCATTTCAAGAATTTACTCAGAGAATTGAGCGAACATTCAAAAACGCAATTAAACGCGGACAGTTACCCATTGATTTAGATATTCAACAAGCCGCGTTTATCAAACACGCATATTTTACCGGTATTTTAAATAATTGGCTGTTTTGTCCATTAGATTATGATTTAGCGAAACAAGCCGAATCCTTAGTCGACAATTACTTTTTTATGTTAAGTCACAGCCCTAATCTGAGATTATCAGCATCTAACTAAGTTTTGCTTCCCGTAAGGTAGTAAACAATTGTTGCGTTGGCGCAGCTAAGCCTAAGGCAGGAGGATTCAGCAAGTCATACCAACGGTCTTGCTCCTCACTCACCATTTGTGCTCTAGGCTCTGTATTTAGCAAAAGTACTACAGGCTGGATATCGAGATGGAAATGACTAAAAGTGTGACGAAATGGCAATAAAAAGCTGATCCTAAAATCGACTAAACCCAAGGTTTTAGCTTGCTGCTCAAGTTCATCCAAAGAGTCAATTTGATGAAATCCCCATAAGCCTCCCCAAATCCCAGTTGGTGGCCTTTTATAAATCAAGGTCGTATTTTTCCAAATAGGTATCAACATAAAAGTTGAACGTACCGGAATCGTTTTTTTAGGTTTTTTACCGGGAAAATCTGTGGGCCTTGCCAAGCTAAATGCTTGGCAGTCAGCTGATACAGGGCAACGGGAACAAGCAGGAGAACTTCGAGTACATAGGGTTGCGCCCATATCCATCATGGCCTGATTATATTCTGCGGTGCGTGCAGCTGGCGTTAAACTATCCGCCAATTCCCATAATTGCGTTTCTACCGTTTTGTTGCCTGGCCAGCCTTCAATCGCAGCAAAACGTCCTAATACCCGCTTAACGTTTCCGTCTAATATGCTGTGATGCTGTCCCTGAGCTAAGGATAATATTGCAGCCGCCGTTGAACGACCAATGCCAGGCAAATTCATCACCTCTTCAAGGGTGTTTGGAAACTCTCCCCCATGTTCGTGCACAATGTTTTTTGCCGCCTGATGCAAGTTTCTAGCTCGGGCATAATAACCAAGGCCAGTCCAGTGGTGCATGACCTCATCTTGCGGAGCCTCGGCCAAGCTAGCAACATCAGGAAAACGCTGCATAAATCTTAAGTAGTAAGGGATCACAGTGCTAACTTGGGTTTGTTGCAACATAATCTCCGAAACCCACACAGAATAGGCTGATTTAACTTGTTGCCAAGGCAAGTCTTTGCGCCCATGCACCTCAAACCAAGTGAGAATGCGGTGTGAAAAAGATGAGTTTGCAGGGGAATTTTTATGAGTCACAACAATGCTTATTTTGCTTCTTAACAGATATACTGGATAATACCCTATCTGCTTCTATTTGGTTTACATTGCTCTCAGTGATTTCATCTGCCACCACTCTAAAAATAACTCAGCCTGTTGTCTTTCTGCCAGGTACTCTGTGTGATGAACGCATTTTTATGCCTTGTTGGCATTATCTCGATATACCTTATCAAGCTTATGTTCCTTTACAGTGGGCTGATGATCTGGAGCAGATGTTAGCCCTAGGTGCTGATAGACTCGATTATTTTGACCAAGCAGTACATTTAGTTGGTTTTTCTATGGGCGGCTATTTGGCCGCGCTTATCGCCTTGCAAACCCCTACTAAAGTGGCTTCTTTAACTCTGATTGGCAATACCTGCCAAGCCCTACCCGAAGCAGAATTAATTCAACGTAAAAATTTAGTGGCAGCAATAAAACAAGCTAAATTCACAGGTATGAGTGACACACAAATCGCCAATATGCTGCATCCGGCAAATAGGCACAATAAGGCTATTATCAAGATTATTCGTGAGATGGAACAAGACTTAGGAACGGCCACTTTAAATAGTCAAATAAAGGCCACCAGTGAGCGGAAAAATCTTATACCTCAACTGGCAAAAGCCAGTTTCAAGTGCCATTTTATCGCTGGAGAGCAAGACTACCTTGCCCCTGAAGCGCAATTAAACCTGGCCCAGCAGCAAATTCCTGGTAGTTCACTTAATATTATCGCTGAAGCGGGCCATTTATTGCCCCTAGAACAAGCAAAAGCTTTAGCTGACCTGTTAGCAAGCGCATTAAATACATGAAGTCCTTGCAATCAAAGATGGTCACCGGATAATGCGCGCATAAATAGTAAATACAATCATTCTACCCCTTAAGAGTAAGCAACATGAGTCAGTTCAAGTCTGAACAAGAAGCCGCAGAGTCCGGTGTCTACATTCGAAAAATTCAGAGTTTTGTCAAACGTGAAGGACGCCTGACTGGTGGCCAAGCAAAGGCAATCGAGCAATATTGGCCGACTATGGGTCTGTTGCACAGTAACGGTAAATTAAATATCGAACAGACTTTTGCACGTGTCGCTCCTCTAGTACTTGAAATTGGCTTTGGCATGGGCAAATCCCTGGTGGAAATGGCCAAAAACGAAACCGACAAAGATTTCATTGGTATAGAAGTCCACCGTCCTGGCGTAGGTGCCTGTTTGGCCGAAGCGGCTGAGCACGAGCTCACTAACCTGCGTATTTACGAGCACGATGCCGTGGCAGTATTGGCTGACTGTATCGAAGACGGGAGTTTAGCCAGAGTTCAATTATTTTTCCCTGACCCTTGGCATAAAAAGAAGCATCATAAAAGACGCATTATACAGCCTGATTTTGTGCAGAACTTGCGCACTAAGCTGGCTGTGGGCGGTATTTTTCATATGGCCACTGACTGGGAAAATTATGCTGAGCACATGCTTGCAGTAATGTCAGCGGCACCGGGCTTTGTCAACTTATCGGCCCTTGGAGACTTTGTCCCTCGCCCTGAACAAAGACCCTTAACCAAGTTCGAACAACGTGGCCATCGTTTAGGTCATGGCGTTTGGGATTTAATGTTTGAGAAGGTAAATTAATGTTATCACCTACTAGCCAACTTTTAGCCAGAAGTAGTGAACTGTTTTCAACAGGTCGATGGTTATTTGTCAATCCGGCTGACGCCAATATATGTCAACACCTTGTCGATGCCGATATCTCAGTCTTCCATCAATTTTTTGATATTTACCAACAAAGTCAACGGGCAGGCGAGCCAGCTAAACATGTTTTTGCCGCTAGTTATGCCACCGATACACCCTTTGATGGCGCAGTGGTCAATATGCCAAAAGCCAAAGAACATGCCAAAATGTTGTTGGCAAACGTCGCGGCTTGTTTAAAGCCAGGGGCCAATATTATGCTGGTTGGCGAAAATAACAGTGGAGTAAAAAGCGCAGCCAAATTGCTTGAACCCTACTGTGAAAATGTCAATAAACTTGATTCCGCTCGCCATTGCGCCCTATATGGTGGCGTCGTGACTTTACCGAGTAAAAGCTTTGACCTGAGCAAATGGCAAACGACTCAGACAGTTGACATAGCCGGTTTAAGTTATCAGCTTTGCTCTTTACCTGGAGTATTTAGCCACGGTGCGGTGGACATCGGCACTCGTGTATTATTAGAAAACTTGCCTCGTTACCATGCGGGACGTGTATTAGATTTTGGTTGTGGTGCCGGTTATATTGGCTGTTTTGTGGCACTCAACAACCCTAACGCTAAGGTTGTTATGAGTGATGTTAGTGCATTAGCCATTCATTGCGCGACCCAAAGTGCCAAACTTAATAAGCTCACTGTTGATGTGATACCGTCGGATGGACTCAGTGCGCTATCAAACAAATTTACTACCATCATAACTAATCCACCGTTTCATACTGGTATCCAAACTGACTACTCAGTCACAGAAACCTTTATTAGTGATTGTAAAAAGTTTTTAACCTCAGAAGGTTCACTCATTTTAGTGGCAAATCAGTTTTTACGTTATGCTGAATTATTGGAAAAACAATTTAAAAGCGTTACCTTGGTTCACCAGACCACTAAATTTAGTGTCTACTCTTGTTTGCGGGCCAAATAAAATTAGGGCTGTTCAAAACGTAAACAACAAAATAACATAAGTTGCGGCGTTGAGTTAAATGGCTCTGCGTTGAAAACCTCAAGTTTAAACGATTTTACAATATCGTGGCCTGTGGCCGTTTAATAGGATGCTGATGAAAATATTGTTTGTTGTATCAGAAGTCGAAGATCTAGTGAAAACTGGCGGCCTTGCTGATGTCGCCAAATCACTGCCCTTGGCCTTAAGTGAGTTAGGCCATGAAGTACTTATTGTCATGCCTTACTATCAAACCCTGGCTACTAAGTTTTCCGCTGCTGAGTGTGCCCCCAAACAAACCTTGTTTGCCGAAAATCGGCCCTATGAATTTGCTTTGCGTGAAATCAATCTCGCCCAGTTGCGGGTGATATGTGTTGATTACCCGCCGTTTTTTGCGCGCAAAGGTTTATATTCTGACGATTACCATGCTTACGGTGACAACGCTGAACGGTTTGCTTTTTTTGCTCATGCAGCTTTAAAAACGGCACAGGCTGTTAGCTTTCAACCCGATATTGTACATTGTAACGATTGGCATACGGCACTAACACCGTATTTTCTGCATATTGACGACTCAGGCTTTTTTAGTGCTTCACGTTCCGTCTTTACAATTCACAATGGCGCTTATCAAGGCACTCATCACTTTGCTGATATTCCGTATTTACGTCTCCATTATCAACTCCGAAACCAGCTTGATGGTGATGCATTAAATTTTGTGCGTATGGGCATTCGATATGCCAATAAAATTAATGCAGTCAGTCCTAACTATGCTCAAGAACTATTAACGCCTTTAGGATCTCACCATTTATTTTATGAGTTCACCCAACGCCAACAAGATGTGTCAGGCATTCTTAATGGCTGCGACTACTCTCAATGGGATCCCATCAGCGACCCTCATATAATAGAGCGCTATGATGTGAATAGTTTTCAAGGTAAAGCGGCTTGTAAAGCGGACTTACAGCGAGAGATGGCCTTACCGATAAAACCCTCAACACCGGTTATTGGCATGGTTTGTCGTTTAACGGAACAGAAAGGTTTTAGCTTTATCCTGCCCATGCTTGAATTCTTAATGCAACATGAAATGCAGCTCGTGATTGTGGGTACGGGAGATCCTGAAATAAGTCATTTTCTGCACAACTTAGCCCAGCAACACCCCACAAAACTAGCATTTCATGAAGATTTTAGTGTTAGAAAAGCTCACATGGTAGAAGCTGGCAGTGATTTTTTCTTAATGCCATCATTGTTTGAACCTTGCGGTTTGAATCAAATGTATAGCCTAGCCTTTGGTACCTTACCCATAGTCAGAGCGGTGGGCGGCTTAAAAGACACAGTGATTGATTTGGCGCAACAGCCCGAAACCGCGACAGGTTTTATGTTTGACCAACCTGACAGCGCCAGTTTACTTGCTTGTGTGCAAAGAGCCTTGCTATTTTATCATGAATATCCAGAAAAATTTATTGCTACGCAGAAACGTGCAATGCATACCCGTTTTACTTGGCAAACCGCCGCCAAAGAATATGAACAACTATATTTACAGGCCCTTAACTAAAATGTTGAGTAGATTACTTCAGCTAATTTTTGTAATCAGCCTTTGGCCCACAGCCACCATGGCCATGCCCGAATTATGCTTGCAATCGCCTAAACGAACTACTGCTTGCCCAAACTTATTATACAAAAAAAGCAAACAAGCTATTCCAACCTTAGGCGTGCAAGCGAATGATATAGTCTGCTTGTGTTTAACTGACATCAAGCCTTTGCTTCAAACGACCCCAAGTGCACTTGAAAAAATCGACCAACAAGTCGCTTGGGTAACGCTAACTGAACAATATCAATTAACTAAAGAACAAATTTTAGCTTTAATCCGCGATTGAATTTGTTCAATTATCATTAATTGTATACAGTCAATGTAGCAGTAGGCTAAAAATTTACAGTTTACTGATACTTGGCATCACTAGTTTGTAAAAAATGAGAGTAACAATTAGTTCAGGTATGGCCCATTCAAGCAAATTTTTATCAATTAAAAGCCTAATAATCTGGGTAGTGATGGCTATTACCTCGCTTTCTCTTATTGTCGTGTCCAGTATTAATCTTTTTTCTCAAATCAATTCTTATAAAAACGACCTCATTTCTGACGTAACTGTGCTCGCTGAGCTCATTGGTCAAAGCGCTATCCGCGCCATCGATGCTGACCAAAGCGAGGAGCTAGAAAGCAATATAAAAGTCCTAGCAGCAGCGTCCATTATAGAAAATGTACATCTATATAAGATCCTTGAAAATGGTGAACGCTCCTTTTTTGCTAGTTATAACAAAAAAGGGATTGCTCCGGTCAGAGCAATATTGGAACAAAGTGAAAAATTAGCCAGTGTTAGTATTACCGGCAACTTAGCAGAAATCATCAGCCCAATTTATCGCTCAGAAAAGAATGAATTAGTCGGTTACATTTATCTTAGAGCCTCAGCTGAGGCACTCGAAGAGCACATTAGTGAATCGATTTTATTGACTCTTGCAGTTTTATTTATCTGTGTTGCTGTCTGTTTCTTTTTAACCCTAAAACTACAAAGTGCAATTACGACACCGATTCAAAACTTAGTTCACTTAGTACAACGTATCACTCGGCAGAAGGATTTTTCTAACAGAGCCGACCTCAACGGTATTAAAGAGTTAGATATACTGATTGATGCCTTTAATGGCATGTTAGAAAGAACCCAAGGCCACATGCAGCGTCAAGCTGATGCAGAAAATGAATATCGCTCCTTAAATGTTAATTTGGAAGAAAAGGTGAATCAACGCACCTTGGCATTGAAAGATGCTAATTCTGAACTTATTCAAACACTTGAAAAACTTCATCAATTTCAACGACAGATGGTACAAAATGAAAAAATGGCCTCACTTGGCGACATGGTTGCGGGAGTAGCACATGAAGTTAATACACCGATAGGTTTAGGGGTGACTGCCTCGACCATGATGTTAGACAGATTGGTTGACCTGCGCAAAGCTTTTGAAGACAAGACCTTAAAGGCCAGTGCACTATCGAAATTTATTGCAGAAAGCGAAGAAAATCTAAACATTATTTATCGTAATTTGAATAGAGCGGCCGAACTCATTTCAAGCTTCAAGCAAGTCGCTGTCGATCAAACATCTGAGAACAACCGCATTTTCTGCTTTAGTAAACTGATGGATGAAATATTAATGTCGATGCGGCCCAAGTTAAAAAGAGTGCAGCATGAAATCAAAGTACATTGCGCAGATGAACTTTATATTGAGTCAAAGGCGGGGCCTATTAATCAAATCATGATCAATCTAATCATGAATTCTATCATCCATGGTTTTGAGTTTATTGAAAAAGGCGTGATCGACATAAATATAGCGATGCTTGATGACAAAAAGATTGCGATCACCTTTAAAGATAACGGCAAAGGTATTCCTGAACAATTACGTAAACGTATATTTGATCCCTTTGTCACAACCAAGCGTGGTCAAGGGGGCAGTGGCTTAGGTATGCATTTAGTCTATAACTTAGTGACCCAAGCACTTAATGGCTCTATTTCAGTGCAAAGCGAAAATAATAAAGGGGTTGAGTTTAAAATAATTTTCCCGGTAAAACGTATTGATCCTTCCGACATGCCGCGCAGTTCGTTATTTTAAAACTAACATTTACCCTAAACTAAGGCTGAAAAAGGTAAATTAATTGGTAATAAAGCCAAATATGCCGAATAATGTCCTTATATATTAAAGTTTCTCTAGATAAAACCCTGATTTTTAGATATTTTCTGATAAACTTTTAAACAAATTTATTAACATGGCGTTAAATTATGCAGACTCCTAATATTTTAATTGTTGAAGATGAAGTCGTTACCCGCACGACGCTAAAAAGTTTATTTGAAGCGGAAGGTTATAACGTATTTGAAGCTGAAAATGGCGAGCAAATGCATGACTTTTTTGAAAATAACAATATCAACCTGGTCATAATGGATATTAATTTACCAGGCAAAAACGGCTTAATCTTGGCACGTGAAGTGCGCGGCCGCAAAAATATCGGTCTTATTTTCTTAACTGGTCGTGATAACGACGTTGACCGCATACTCGGTTTAGAAATCGGTGCAGACGATTACCTTACTAAACCCTTTAATCCCCGTGAATTAACTATCAGAGCCCGTAATTTACTGGCCCGTACTAGCAATACTAGTGAAGATGACGATTTGCCTAGCCGCGTTAATTTTAATGGTTGGGTACTTGACGGTGATAGCCGTAGCTTAATTTCACCTAGTAGCAAAGAATTCCGTTTACCACGCAGTGAATTCCGTGCCTTACACTTGTTTTTAAGTAATCCAGGAAAAATACTCACACGTGAACAGTTAATTTTAGAAATGACAGGCCGAGAATTGCGTCCTAATGACCGCACAGTCGATGTGACGATTCGTCGTATTCGTAAACATTTTGAGTCTGAGGTTAACGCTGATGACTTGATCGTCACTATCCACGGCGAAGGTTATCGTTTTTGTGGCTCAGTAGATGCCTAATAGACACTAATATAGACCACTAAAAGCGGTTCTATAGTACAAACTACAACTATTCATTGATTAAAAAAGCAGCCTTGGCTGCTTTTTTGTTGTTTGCTGTTTGTTGTTTCTCACCGTTAAGATTCATTTAAGCTAAGGGCTTTATTGTGCTTCCTATTCGTTATCGCTAGGAACACCCTCTTGAATTTTCTTAAACCAGTATTAATTTTTTGTTGTTTAGCTTTGCCGGTATATGCCAGCACAGCGCTAGCCGACAATGCTTCACCAGCACCGAATTTTGACATCAAGACCAATCAGCTTGGGAGTTCACTTCATGACTTACAAGGTAAGGTAGTGTATGTGGATTTTTGGGCAAGTTGGTGTAAACCCTGTCGTAAGTCCTTTCCTTGGATGAATAACATGCAAGCAAAGTATCCAGACGACTTGCAAGTGATTGCCATCAATTTAGATGCCGAGCCAGAATTGGCCGCCGCCTTCCTAGATAAAGTACCCGCTCATATGCCTATTGTGTACGACCCTCAAGGCAATATCGCCAAAGCCTATAAACTATTAGGCATGCCAAGCAGTTACCTAATTGATAAAAAAGGCAATATCCGCTTTTCACATAAAGGCTTTTTTACTGAAAGAGAAAGCCTTTACGAAAACGAAATTAGCACCTTATTAAATGAACAGGAGTAGACCCTATGCGTCATAAAATCCTTAAAATTAGCGCCTTGTTGCTATTAATCCAATTGGCCGGCTGTGCCAATCTTGGTGTGCAGCCATGGGAACGCGACTTATTAGCTAAAGACGAAATGGCCCTCGACTCAGAGGGTAATGATTTGGGACTGGATGATCACATCTATTTTAGTAAAGAAGGTACCAGTGGCGGTCGCGCTTTTGCAGGTGGTGGTTGTGGTTGTAACTAAAGCAAGTCAGCACAGGAATTCAGCAATGAAAAAAACCATCAATATCACTGCCGCTCTGGCTTCTGCTACCTGCGCATTATTGCATCCTTATGCCAGTGCTAACGATATGTTAGAAGGCTGGAAAGTTGATACCTCGTTAATGTACTACGGTGAAACAGACCGTGTTACCGCCGTCGAAACGGTTATTGCCGGACAAAAAGACTTTGGTGCCGAACGTCTTTTCACTGGAAAAATTGTGGTAGATACACTGACCGGTGCATCGGCAACGGGCGCAGTGGCCCAACTTACAGCCCAAACTGTTAGTCGCCCATCAGGTCAAGGTAGTTATACTGTCAATGCCGGTGAAACGCCTTTAGATAATACTTTTAAAGATACACGTGTTCAGGTTGATGGTCAGTGGACCCAACCTTGGTCGGATGTTAGTCGTATTACCACTGGACTTCATCTTTCTACGGAACATGATTATTATTCATTAGGTTTCAATGGCTCTTATGCCCATGATTTTTATAATAAAAATACTACACTTTCGGCCGGCTTAGCGTTCTCTTATGATGTTATTAAGCCAGAGGGTGGCATACCAGTGCCATTTGCGGTTAAAACGACTATTCTGCGGGGAGATGAATATGGGGATGATGACAATACAGAGAATAGCAACGACTTAAGGCTCGCCGATAGCGACAACAAAACCACAACTGATGTTCTTTTTGGTCTAACTCAGATTATTAATCGTCGCATGTTGATGCAATTTAACTTGGGGATTTCCCAAATAAATGGCTACAGTACTGACCCCTATAAACTCTTGAGCGTGGTTGATTCAATCGGTTTTACGCAAAACTTAATTTATGAAAACCGTCCAGACTCTAGGGTTAAAACCTTCGCTTATTGGCAAACTAAATATGCTTTAGATTTCGGCGTGGCGGATATTTCCTATCGCTACGCAAGCGATGATTGGAAAGTGAATTCGCATACCTTAGATTCACGTCTGCGAATCAATCTAACAGACAGCAGTTATATTCAACCCCATTTTAGATATTACAGTCAAAGCGCTGCAGAGTTTTTCCAGCCGTTCTTGGTGGAGGGCCAAACCTTACCTGAGTTTGCTACTGCAGATTATCGACTGGGTGAGATGACAGCTTACACCGCGGGTTTAAAGTATGGCATGGAATTGGATAATGGTGATGAGTTATCATTCAGACTCGAATACTACCAACAAAGTCCCAAAAATGCTGGATTCACTGAACCAGGAACCTTAAAAGACGTTGATTTGTACCCCAGTGTAAAAGCAGTCATTGCTCAAGTTAACTATCGCTTTTAAGCTAGAGCTGAAGATTGTTAACAATGGAGAGTGGCTTGAGTAACAACGTAAAGCAAACCGCTTTTGCCATTCAACCTAAAAGCGACCACTATTGTGGTCGTTTTCAGGCAATGGCGAGCCCCTGTGAGTTACTCATTGACACTCAGGATGAACAGCTTGCCACACAACTTACCTCAGTAGCGCAAGCCGAAGTAACACGCATTGAGAAAAAATTCAGTCGCTACCGCACTGACAATTTGCTGCATCAAATAAATCATGGCCACGGCCAGCCGGTTACTATCGACGACGAAACCTATCGCTTATTACAGTTTGCCAACACGTGTTTTGAGCTCAGTGATGGCATGTTTGATTTAAGCTCAGGAGTGCTGCGCAAAGCTTGGAACTTCAACGGTTCTGAGCAACTTCCTAGCCCAGAATTAGTCCATAATTTGTTACCGCTAATTGGCTGGGAAAAGCTAAGCTTTAAACACAACGAACTCCTTATGCCTGCTGGAATGGAGTTGGATTTTGGTGGTATCGGAAAAGAATACGCGGTTGATTGTGTCGCCAAACTCTGCGCTCAACTGGCGCCAAATTTATCCGTTGTAGTCAATTTTGGCGGTGACATTCAAGTAACGTGCCCACGCAAGCAAGGTCAATCTTGGCATATTGGCATAGAAAGTTTGCAAGGCGAAGACCTAACAGCGCAACTCCTCCATATACAAGCTGGTGGCTTGGCCACTAGTGGCGATGCTAGACGCTTTTTACTCAAAGACGGTAAAAGGTATAGCCATATTCTCAATCCCCATACAGGCTACCCTGTAGAAGACGCACCACGCTCGGTAACTGTAGCGGCTTCACACTGTATTCAAGCGGGCTTACTCGCAACTTTAGCCTTGTTACAAGGCCCTGAAGCAGAGCAATTTTTACAAAGCCAGAATGTGCAATTTTGGTGTTATCGATAAATGTAGCAGTGAATATTTCAACTTTTTAATTGCGATATAGCGTTTTTATTAGGTGGTAACCAAACTGGGTTTTAACTGGCCCATGTACTTCTAAAATGGCTTTTTTAAACACCACATTATCAAAAGCTTTGACCATTTGCCCGGGCCGGAACTCCCCTAAATCACCGCCTTTTTTACCTGAGGGGCACTGGGAATGTATTTTAGCTAATTGCTGAAAATTACCGCCCTTATCCAATAACCCTTTGATTTTTAACGCTTCAACCTCAGTTTTGACCAGTATATGACATGCACATGCTTTCATTATTTTGCCTTAGTATTTTAGTATGTGGGGCTATTTTAAACTTCTCTCGCTTTGTTTATAGCAATATAACCTTAGCAGTGCATGCCGACATTTTTTATATCCTCTTTGCAGCCAAGGTAAAATCAATTTTCGCCAGCGCTATGAATGACATAATAAGCGCGGCTAAAACTCATATTCGAGGGCAAAGCGCAAAGTATGATCTTTATCTTTGCCATTTAGGCCAGCAATAAAAGCCAGTTCCCATTTCAATTGCTTAATCCCTTCGTAGCGATGCACCCCCATAAACGCAGGGCCAATACCCACAAAGTCTTGGCCCGTATAGATCTCTATCGCAGGTTGCACCTCTGGCATAAAACGATAACGATATTGCAGTCTAAACTCTGTTTCGACTTCATTTTGCACATTGGCACCCCACTCATAAATTAATAAAGCATTGAGTGTCAAACTGGTATGCACAAACTCTTTTTCAAACAGTAAGCCACTGGTTACTTCGAAAGTATTACTGTCATGTTGTTTTTCAAACTCAAATAATACCCCCCAGTCAGCCCAATACTGTCCTTGGTCAGTTAGCATATAACGAGCTTCCAGTTCAAAGCCTTGCAAACCAAAATCGTCAGACACATCTCGCTCGGCACTAATATATCCTTCAATGATCAAGTACTCGGTAATGGCTTGGCCGTAGGCAAAACGTTGGGCTAATACATTTTTTTCGTCAGTTTGACGGGAGGTAAGCCGCCATTCCACTTTACGCTCATTCGCTACCACTAGTGGGTGATATACTTTATCCACCGGATTGCCATCGGCCCAGGTAGGCCGGATAGTTGCCATAAAACTAAGGAGTAAAAAAATAAATAAGGGTTTTGAATTCACTGGTTTTCACCTCTATCAGGATGGGCGATAAACTTAAGCCAATAATGTCGTGCAACAAGTGGCAATAAAATAAGGGCGACATATAAGCTAACTTGCAATGAGGTGGGCGTTGCAATATAGCCAAATAATACATTAAACAAGTGCCCGTATTCAGATTCATTATCAAGCAACCACTGGCTGTTCCACAAGGAGACAGCTTCTGGAATGACATCCACTTGTACCAATAAATTGAGGGCATTGGTGAGTTGCCCCGTAACAAAAACCAACAACATCATCCAAGAAGCAAACGCGCCAAATTGACGCTTAAGCCAGCCCGTAAAAAAATACAGTAAAATAGCTAAACTTAAACAAATGCCTAAACCGAGTAAGGTTCCAATCAACATTGACTGTAAGGCATTTTGTTGATTAAGAAAGCCATTAAAATACAACAAAAAATTGGTGCCCTTTGCCACAATAATGATGGCTAAAAGCACTAACACTGACCAAGATTGATGCTGATTCAGTGAACTTGAAGGACGAATAAACAGACCGAAACCTAGCAGTAGTACACCGCCATACAGCATAAAATGTAAAGCCCATAAGCTCAATTCTAAACCCGTACCAGCAAACAGTTGACCCAGCACATCTACCTGCTGAATAAAAATCAGCGAACAAATGAAGCCCAGTAGCAAAGCACAGAATACTAGCCTTTTTGTCACTGCAACTTGCCCGATCAACATACCTAACAGTACAAAAATAGGCAGAGCGTCACGTAGAAAGAGGATAACGGTATTAATTAGCATCGCCGCCTCCCCTAGATTCTTTCTCTACCACCACCGTACCACGAGCAGAATTGGGATTATATTCACCGCTAAAGTCATATTCACCTGGTCGCAAGGGGCCAATAAATATATAAGTTTTGCTGTTAGCAAATATTACTTTTTGGCGATTTAACGAAAAGCTGTCAAATTCTTCAGGGGTATCATCTTGATTATGAATAATTAACTTTACTTTTTTGCCCGCTGGAATAGTAATCCGAGAGGGGAAAAATAGATGATCTTTAAGCACTAGTTCGTATTCAGGCACCGCTAATAGTGACGGGCTAAAAGCCATCAGTAGCAGCCAATAATAGCGACGGTATCTAATCAACTGCCGACTCCTGTTGCTCAAATTTAAGGTCAACGGCCAAGCCGCCTAGTACTTTTGAGGGGCCGAGTTTAATTTTAGCATGATGCAATTGAGCAATATGTTCCGCAATAGCTAAACCAAGTCCACAGCCAGGCACGTTGCTAGCGTGCCTATCGCCACCAATGCGATAGAAACGCTCAAATACTAAGGCATATTCAGCCGGTTCCATACCAGGACCAGAGTCTTCTACCTTAACATCGACCCTACCTTTTTGTTGCAAGATGCTAACTCGAATTCGCCCCCGCTCTGGAGTATATTTACTGGCATTAGAAATTAGGTTTTGCAGCAGCACTTCTAGGGCAAATTGGTCACCAATAACAGTGGCGGCCTCACCTAACAATTCAATTTCTTGCTGCTTTTGGGCTATTTGTGGATAGTAGTTAGCGATAACAGTTTGACACAAAACTCTTAAATCTAAAGGCCCAAAGTTACCACGATATTGTTCTGGATTGGTGCGATTTAGCAATAGTATTTGTTCAACCACATGACCCATACGCTCAATGCCCTGCTGCAAAAACAGCATATTAGTCATTGACTGCTGCTGCTCTTGCAACTCAATGGCTAGATTATGTGCATTAATTTTAAGCACGCTTAATGGTGTACGTAATTCGTGGGCGGCGTCAGAAGCAAAACGTTTTTCACGCACAAAAGCCGCGTCTAAACGCTCAAACAGCTGATTTAAAGTATTTACTACGGGCACTAACTCAGCTGCTTGCGGGATTGCAGCTAATGGGCTTAAGTCATCCGCCTTTTTAATCTTGAGTGCTTCAGACAATAAATTAAGCGGTAACAAACCGCGACTAATAATTAAAAAAGTTAAAGCCGCTAAGATGCCAATGGAAAAAACTAAGGGAGTGACTGCCGCCAGAATAACATTCTCTGCCAATTCAAAGCGATAACTTAGGGGTTGGGCCACCATAATCCAACGCTGTTGTTCAGGCATCCAATGACTGTATGTTCGCCAGCGTTGCGCTAAAAAATTATTTTCATCAAACCCTTCTACAAAATTAGCTATGGCAGATTTGAGAAGGGGATTTGACGCTACAATCAATTCTTTGTCTTGCCAAATTTGAAAGGTAAACGCCGTTTGGTCGAGCTCAGTCTTTTGCGATGTATGCAGTGAGGTGTTTGACAGTATCAATGCCAAAGAACTGAGTTCTTCATCAAATATCGACGCTGCTTCCAGCATACTGCTGCGATAGCCTTGAATAGCAGATGCGAAAGTAAGCAGTGTAATCACTGAAATTAAAATCAAAGTCAGGTAACGACGAATAGACAAAAACTAGCTACCTTTAGCTACACTGTAACCTACGCCGCGAATGGTTTTTATAAAACCATCAGGTAATTTTTTACGCAAATGATGAATATGCACTTCAATAGCATTACTGGCCACTTCTTCGCCCCATTCATAGAGTTTTGACTCTAATTGCTCACGTGATTGGATACGGCCTGCTTGTTCCATTAAAATTTTTAATACCATGAACTCTTTACGGGGCAGATCTAACATTGTATCGGCGATATTTACCACGTGTGAAGCTGAATCTAAACTCACCTCTTTGATTTTTATCACGCTACTCACTGCGGTACCCAGACGTCGCTCTATCACTCTAAGGCGGGCGATAAGCTCGTTAACATCAAAAGGTTTAGCCAGATAGTCGTCAGCGCCTTGATCGAGGCCTTTGATTTTATCTTCAATGGAGTCTCTGGCAGTCAAAATAAGTACAGGTATACGAATATGATGCTGACGGATCTTTTTTAGCAAACTCAAACCGTCCATATCGGGCAGGCCTAAATCAAGCACTAACATATCACATTCATTGGTTTGCACTGTTAACCAAGCAGATTTAGCGTCATTCACATGATTGGCGGTAAAACCTTCTGCCCGCAAGGATTGATGTAAGCCTCGGGCTAATTGCAGATCATCTTCAACTAACAGTATTCGCATGCCTTTCTCTTATGCTGTCATGGTTTAACTGCTGACAATATTAACAGGATAGTGAACAAGGGGTTAGACCATTCAGCATATAACTTGAGGCCAATTACTTGTTAATTTTGGCTAACATTTGATTAGCTTGCAACAATTGGAATTCTATCCAAGCATCCTGTTTTTTTGCTGCTGCCCCATCCACTGCCACCTGCAGGTGTTTTTGCGCTTGTATATAATTTTTTTGATCAAACCAAAATTCACCTGCTCGCAGATTACTCATCAGTCCCTGCGGATCGAGTTCTAAGGCTTTATAGAGTAATTTTTCGGCCATGGCTTGACTACCAAATGAAAAAGGCCAGCCTGGCGTATTATGGTATAGATACCCCAGTTCAGCATAGGTCTGATGAGGAAAAACTCGAGGATCTAAACTCAGAGCATATTGTAAGTCGTCACGGGCTTGCTTAGCCATTTTAAGCCCTTCAATACTCGGTATTTGACTGGCATAAAACGCTTTTATCTGACCACTTAAAGCCCACGCTTGAGGATTAGTCGGATTTTGTTTACTTAGACTTTGGGCACGAACGATAAAACGCTGTAATAAGGCTTTATCAAGGGTTTGATTGATAAATACCGCAGAGTTTTGCCAATCATCATAGAGCTCAGATACAGGCTCAGCCATTGCCATGGTGGCAATGGCTTGTGCCATTAAGCAGTAGAGCAAACAAACGCGCACCCACATAAGCAACCTTAGCCATCAAATCAAACTGACTAATAAGTTTAATCTGGTTTTCTTAAGCCTTGCTTAATCGCTTCATCCTTTGTTTCATACTCCCCTTCAATAATCTCGCCATCTTGCTGAGTTGGTGTTTCAAAATCAGACTGAGACTGGCTAAAACTGCCATGCACCGAACCGCTTTGCACCACCGTTACCACTAAACGTTTCAACAAGGCTTTAGCAATCAGCGGTCGAGTGAGGGGTAAACACAAAATGATACCAAAAATGTCAGTAATAAAACCGGGGGTGACCAACATCACTCCAGCAATCACTAACAGCAAACCTTCAGCCATTTCCTGTCCTGGCATCGCGCCTTTTTGCATTTTTTGTTGCGCGGTAAGTAAGGTATTCAGACCTTGCTGCCTAACGAGATGAGCCCCTAAAAATGCGGTAACTATTACTATCGCCACGGTATTCCATCCGCCAATAACCTCACCCACTTGAATAAGCAGAGTGATTTCCAAAATAGGAAGAATAGCGAATAACAGGAATAATTTGCCCACGGCCGTCTCAATATATTTAAAGGTGAATAGAAAAAGTACTACCAGCATCGATAATACGTGGCCATGACGTTAACATATATATAAAGTTAAAATAAGATGAAATTTAGCCCCGCAATCAATGGTCACAATGGTTCTGTGACAATGCAATTGCGCCCATCAATACGAATGTAGTTAAATTGACACTTAAAGCTGGTGATATTTAATTTTGTGTTAAGTAATCAAAGGGTAGACTAATCACGTTTACGATAGTTAGACTCGGATTGCCGCAATTTGGTCATCGCTGTCGGTTGTATCAAACGCCTATTAATTAAACGACGGAAATTAAAAAAACAATGTTAAGCAAAAATAGTTACTGGTTAATGGCATGTTTAGCGTGCTTATTTTTATCATTACAAGTGGCCGCTCAACAAGCCGACCCATTTGCCGACATGTTTACTGAAGAACCTGAGTTTCTCCCCGTTGATCAGGCATTTCAATTTGAGTTTACTCAAAAAGACAATGAACTCGTGCTCAGCTGGACGGTAGCAGATGGCTATTACCTGTATAAAAAACAATTTAAAACCGTGGTTAAAAATGCCGAACTGGCTGAACCTCAATTCCCTCAGTCAGAACAAATTGAAGACGAATTTTTTGGGGTGTCAGATATTTTTCGCCAACAGGTGGATATTACTTATCCGATCATACAGTCTATCCAAGATGGCGTAGTAAAAATTCAATACCAAGGCTGCGCCGATGCAGGCTTATGTTACCCCCCTACCGTCAAAGTGGTTTATTTAGATAAGACAAACTCTCAATTTTTACCTGTTGAAAAAGCCTTTGCCTATGATTTTACTCAGCAAAATGACACATTATCACTAAGCTGGAAAATAGCTGATGGCTACTACTTGTATAAAGATTCTATTGAGATAATTCCGGCAGGTGCAGCCCTCAAGGATTTAGAACTTCCCCCTGCAATATCTATCGTGGATAAATTTAAGGGCCCTACTGTGGGCTATCGTGGAGAGTTCAAATTTCAAAGTAAAATTATTACTGTTGCAGAACAAAATGAAGTGCAAATACAGTTTCAAGGATGTGCAGATGATGGAATTTGCTACCCTGTCCAATCTAAAACATTGACCTTGCAAAAACTTAATTCAGCTGATGTAGCAGAAAACATATCACAAATTGGCACTTCGCTTACCTCTGAGCATTTCAATGAAAATGAATCAACGTCAAACACCGTGGTATCTCAGCAATTTGAATTAGCTGACCTGCTGGCCAGTGACCAAAGCTTAACATGGAGTTTGTTTCTGTTTTTCCTCTTAGGCATTGGCTTAGCTTTTACACCTTGTGTTTTTCCAATGTACCCTATTTTGTCGGGTATTGTGATTGGCCAAGGCAAAACCATCAGTACTTCAAAAGCCTTTAGTTTATCTTTTATTTATGTCCAAGGTATGGCACTAACTTACTCTATTTTGGGTTTAGTGGTGGCATCGGCCGGCGTGCAATTTCAAGCGACCTTGCAACACCCCGCCATCCTTATCACGCTAATCGCTCTATTTGTATTGCTTGCCGTAGTGATGTTTGGTGCTTACGAGCTACAAATGCCTTCTAGCTGGCAAGAAAAGCTCAATGCCATGAGTAATAAGCAAAAAAGCGGCAGCTACATTGGTGTATTTGTGATGGGGGCTATATCAGGTTTAGTCGCCTCGCCCTGCACAACGGCACCTTTAACCGGGATATTATTGTTTATTGCTCAAAGTGGCGACCTACTGCTGGGGTTCTCAGCGCTTTATGCCCTCAGTCTAGGCATGGGTATACCGCTCATCTTATTTGGCATTACAGGTGGAAAACTGCTGCCCAAAGCAGGAAACTGGATGAATATCGTCAAGGTTACTTTTGGCTTTATGATGTTAGCGGTGGCCCTAATATTTGTTGAACGCTTGCAAAGTTATGTGCCGGTTATAGTCGTAGATATGGCTTGGACAGTGCTTGGCCTAGCCTGTTTTACTTACTTATTTGTGATGAATCAAGACACTAAGGTTTCCTTTTTCAAAGGCCTAAGAACCTTGCTAATTTTTGTTGGCCTCATGGCCTCAGGATTCTATGGTTATTTAACCATTACGCCAGTATTTGCTCATCAGCCAATGTCAGGAGTAAGCCAGCAACAATCAGCAGTGGCCTCTCATCCAGATTTTGTTTTAATCAAGAATCTTGATGACTTCAAGGCAAAATTAAACGCGGCAAATGCACAAGGCAAAACAGTAATGTTAGATTTATATGCCGACTGGTGTGTGGCTTGTAAAGAGTTTGAAAAGTTTACTTTTCCGGCGCCAGCGGTAGTCGATGCCCTGAGTAATACGGTTTGGATGCAGATTGATTTAACTGATAACACGCCAGTAAATCTGAGCTTTCAGGATTACTTTTCGGTACTCGGCTTGCCGACTATTTTGTTTTTTAACGAACAAGGTGAAGAGCTTAAATCAGCACGGGTGACGGGCTTTATGAAGTCGGAGCCCTTTGCCAATCATGTGAATAAAGTGTTTAACTAGTCGCTTAATAAAGGCTTTTCTTTTGAGCTGCGGCCTCTAACTCACAACATGAGAGGCCGCTAAATTTACTGTATCTTTATTGCCAACGTTTTCTGAGTAATGCTGGTAATTCAGCCTCTGGTACGGGTTTAGAAAACAAATAACCCTGCAGGTGATTGCAACCATGCTGTTTAAAAAAGTCCATTTGGTGTTGCTCTTCAATGCCCTCAGCGATACAGGTCATGCTTAATTGTTTAGCCATGCTGAGGGTGGTAAGAATAATGGCCTCATTGTTTTTGCTTTTACCAATATCATCAACAAAACTTTTATCCACTTTGATAACATCAATAGGAAACTCTTTAAGATATTTCAACGAAGAAAAGCCGGTACCAAAGTCATCTAGCGCAATACGGAAACCCTTGTGCTTGATTTGCATCATATAATCTAGTGCTTTTTCGTAGTCTCGCATCAAAGCACTTTCAGTGATTTCAAAGCGAATGGACGATACAGGAATCTCGTGCGCCTCTAACAACAGCATAATTTGATCAATTGACCATTGATTTTCAAAATGACGGGCCGATAAATTGACCGATAAATAGCCCTCAAACCCATCGGCTCGAAGCCCTTTTAACACAGGCATTGCCCTTTCAAAGGCATCCAAAGTCATCGATTCGATTAAACCTAACTCTTCTGAAATGGGAATAAATTTGTCTGGTGGAATCATGCCGCTTTTAGTTGGCCAGCGCATTAAAATTTCAAAACCTTCAATACAAGCCGATTCAATATTAACAATGGCTTGATAGTAGTTAAGAAACCGTTTTTGTTGGTGAGCAACTTTTAACTTATTTTCCAAATCCAGACGCTCTTTGACGATGGCATCCATTTTTTCAGTAAAAAATTGAAAATTACTGCGGCCCTGTTCTTTGGCATGATACATAGCTATATCCGCATTTTTTAGTAATTCTTCCGCAGTATCGCCATCTCCTGGGTACATCGCTATACCAATACTAGATGACACGCTCACACTTTGATTCGCCAATAAGATAGGTAGGTCAATCAGGTCGCTAATCTCTACCACTAAGGTGCTTATGGCCTCAGCGCAATTAACCTCTTCAATCATGATGACAAACTCGTCACCCCCTAAGCGCGCAACCGTATCTTCCTTCCGTAATTTTTGGGTCAGTCTACTAGATATTATTTTAAGTAATTCATCACCGGCCTTATGGCCTAAGCTATCATTAACTTGTTTAAACTTATCTAAATCAATAAAAAACAAGGCCATACTTTTATGATGGCGATTGGCATGTTCTAAGCCCCGTTCAACCCTATCAAGCAATAAAGCTCGATTTGGTAAGCCTGTAAGTGAATCAAAATTAGCCAATCGACGTAGTTTTGCTTCCGCTCTTTTTTGCTCACTAATATCAGACAAAATAAGTAAATAGTATTCAATACGACTATCATCTTGGGTGCTAGCAATCGCATTTATGTGCACTAATACATCACAAACTGAACCATCTAAAAAGACAATTTTATCTTCACCTTTCCAATACTGGTTAACTTGTAATGATTGTAACTTATCCAATAATTGAGCAGATTCACCCGACTGAACTTCTCGAATTTTTGCCAGTTGTTCATCCAGTTCATTGTCGTTGTGAATGTTAAACGCTGACTTAAAGGCATCATTTGAGGCAATGGGATATTGCTTATTATTGAATATTAATACCCAATCATGGGTATGTTTAAAGGCTTCGCCAAATACTCTTAAATTTTCCTGATTGGTTAAATTGTCGGTGACATTGGTGTAGGTTCCTGTCACTAATAGCGGCTTACCGTTTACATCAGATTGCACTGCACTGCCTGCATCGCGATACCAGACCCAGCGGCCGTCAAAGGCCAACATTCTGTAAGTTACATCTAACTCTGCATCTTCTCCGGCTAGAAATGTTTGCCATTGATTTTCATAATAAGTGCGATCTCTATTATGGATAAGGGCTAAATGTTGGGCACTATTGACTTGGTTAGTCATGGATGCATAGCCAAGTTCGCCAGTGAATCGAGGGGCAATAAAGAGTTGTTCAGCGACTTGGAACTCCCAAATGCCGCTGTTACTGGCTGAGAGCGCTAAGCTTAATTTATTTTTGCTCTTTACCACTTCAAGATGAGCCGCGCGCAACGTTAAGTCATGTCGGCGTTTACGCCAAACTAGTAGTGCGACAATGAGCCCTATGAATACAACATAGGCCAAAATCGCCAAAGGAGAGCGCCAAGGGGCATAAGCGACAGAAAAAGTTATTTTAGCTTCTGGGCTTTTTGCTCCGCTCTGTGTATCAAAAACCACCACAGAAAACGTGTAATGACCAGGCCCAAGCTTTGGAAACATGACTTCGGGGACCCGTGTTTTAGTAAACGCTATGTTACTTGCTCCGCTTAAAGTGTAACCATAACGAGTAGCACCTTGATTCTCAAACTCTAAACTTGAAAAGTGGATCTTCAAACCCACATCTTCATAAGTGAGGGCAAAATCTTGGCCGGCCAAGTCCTTTAAAGGCATGGGTAAAAATCGCGACGCGAGACCAATGCCAGTGATGCGAACTCTATTTTGTGTAACTCTCATTGTATCAAGCTTGGCTGGGTCAAACAGGGTCAGCCCCTTAGGCGAGCCATAAACCATTCTGCCGTTAGGTAATTGCACATTGGTAAATTGATTAAATTCGAGGTTTCTTAAGCCCTCTGCTGCACCATATTTTTGCAAATATTGTGTATCAGGATTGAGTTTTAAAATACCCGCATGAGAGCTCATCCATATATTTCCCTGCTCATCTAATTGCAAACCATAAATTGAGTTGGTAGGGAGTAAATTATCTCGGTTAAAAAAGTAGATTTGTTTTTTTGTTTTATTATCGAGCCCAACCAATCCATAACCCGGATAGGCTATCCACAAAATATCATTTCTGTCGATAACGGTACTATCCGCTGAAATTTCAGTACGATGTTGCTCCGCGGTTAAACTGTGAATCAAGGTAAACTGGTTAGTCTGGTTATCAATCTGCCACAGTTGCCCTATTGAACTAAAAAGCGTGGTTTGGGCTTGGTCAGCTAAGGGTCGGAGTAAGGCTCTGGCATTCATCATACTGATAAACTTATTTGCTATTTCTAGTCGCTGCACTTCACCGTCTTGCACCGAATAACGGTATAAGCCAACGTTGTTGAAAAACAAAATATCTCCGTTAGCTTGCATGTGCATATCATAAACTTCATCACTCAATAAACTTTGGTCTGATTGGTTATTTACTTTAAGCGGCACATTGCCTTTGGATTTAACGTCGAAATGCACGATGCTATTTCCAGCCAAAAGCCACAAGTTTTGCTCTTTATCGGCAAATATTTTAGAAATAAACGAAGAGGAATATTGTGCTTTTTCATCAGAAGAAGTTAAGAAACTCTGGGCCTCTCCTTCATTGAGATTATAATAATTTAAACCGTTGCGAGTTCCCACCCATAATCCGTCATTGCCATCATTATGCACACTCCATACTTCATTATTACTGAGCACTTTCTCACCCCGCCCGCCCCGAGGACTAAAAATATTAGTAAATAAAGTGGTTTTAGGCGACCAATATAGTGCACCATCCGATTCAGTGCCGAGCCAAAAATTTTGCCGATAATCAATAATGATTTGTTTTAATACGTCGCTGGCTAAATATTCACGGCTATCAGTGGGTAAAAACAAATGTTGTAGTTGCGCGGTCTGTGGGCTGTAGCTGTAAAGTCCTTTATCTGTGACAATGTAAAATAGAGAATCCTCAGCTTTAACAAATCGCCAAATATTGCGACTGGTAAGATGCACAGTGGATTTTGGTAGGGCCCCTTTACCCTCAACAAAAGCGACTGTTTCCTCCAGTGGCAAACTGTAAAGCCCCTCGACTGTACCAATCCACAATTGCTTGCTATCAATATACAGAAATTTACTATTTAACTTGTCTGAGTTAGGTAAATCCGTTTGTAAATAGTCAATAATGGTAGGTTTACCACTTTTCATATCAAGTGCAATCAAGGCTTCAGACGTAGCAATAAAGAGTGTCGATTCAAAATGTTGTATCCAGCGAATGAGATTACTGCCTTTAACACTTTCATTATTCAGCTGGTACATGGTTGAAACAGATTGGCTTTGGTAAGAGTATTTAACGATAGTTTCAGCCAAAACAAACCAGATATCACCTTGTTGGTCTTCGATTATCTGGCTACTGAATTGCAAAAAATCTGGATCTGAGTGGCTCGACACAGCAACAGTTTTAATGGCTTCGCCAGTTTCTAAGTTATATTGAAAAACGCCCTTCGCTTCTGTGCCAATCCACAAATAACCTTTTGAATCTTGAAACAAGGTCTCGATAGGGATATTCAAAAACTCGTTGTTTTTTCCTGTGATCACTTCAACACGATAGCCATCATAGCGGTTTAAACCGTCATAAGTGGCAATCCACAGAAATCCCTGCTGGTCAATAAGTAAGGCATTAACACTGTCCTGTGACAGACCTTGTTCAGTTGAGAGGCGCATAAACATCGGCTCAATTAGCAAGGGAGCACTGTTTATGACTTTTGGAAATAAGGTGATTAATACCAAGCAAACCAGCGAGGGAATACGAATGTATTTCAACATTTGGCTGCACATTTTCATTAGCGTATTGACGCTATACTGCTGACCAAAATGTAGTTTTTTTATCATTTATTCAAATAACTCTTCTTATGTTAACAACTGAACTTAGAGTATTAATAAGCCACAACCTAGTAATGTCAGTCCTTTACATTGAAATAGTTAGAATGAAACAAAATTAGTAGCGCCATAACTGAGCAGCTTTCGACGCTGATGGTTAAGTCTACAAGTCTTTTATAAGTTTGTCATATTACTCGCTTATCGAGTGCCAAATAATTTATCACCAGCATCTCCTAAGCCTGGCAATATATAGCCATGCTCATTGAGTTTTTCATCTATAGCCGCCGTGTAAATATCCACATCTGGATGTTTTTCTTGCACTGCGGCTAAGCCTTCCGGTGCTGCGACCAAAAACAAGCCCATAATATCAGTACAACCTTTCTGTTTTAGCAAATCGATAGTCGCGATCAGTGTGCCGCCGGTTGCCAACATTGGGTCAACAATTAATGCTGTGCGTTCAGCAATGTCTTTGACTACCTTGTCAAAATAAGCGATAGGTTGCAGGGTTTGTTCATCGCGGTACAAGCCTACTACGCTTATTTTTGCATTGGGGATAAGTTGCATCACCCCATCTAACATGCCCAAACCTGCACGTAAGATAGGTACGACGGTTATTTTTTTACCTTTTATTTTGCGAATTTGGATGGTTTCGTCATTCCAGCCACGAATATCCACCAATTCGGTTTGTAAATTTCGGGTAGCTTCATAGGTCAACAAGTTACCCACTTCACTGGCTAGTTCTCTAAAATCCTTGCTGCTGACACCCGCTTCGCGCATTAAACCAAGTTTGTGTTGGACTAAGGGGTGAACGATTTCTTTTATGCTCATGGTGGTTGCCCGTTGCGATTAATTGGAAGGTAGTTTCTGACTACAGTGTAATGCATGTTTGAGTAATTCAGGATAAAAAGCGGAAAAGGTTTCAGCAAAACTTACTTGATTCGCCTTAAAAAATGCATAGGCGGCGTGGGCAAAAATAATTTTATGTTTTAAACGCCCCTCTATACTTTGCAAAGCGCGCAAACAGGTTTGTTGCTCATGATAGTCAATTAACCATCGATCTTTTAGCAGGCTTTCTGACAAACGGGAGAAATGGACTGAATCGAGGCCATTAAAATCAGTAAGTTGTTGGTAAAAAGCATCTAATACTTGGTTTTTTGACTTTGTAGTCAGCTCATCCCATTGTTGTAATAGAAAATAGTCAAAGGTGATATCTATCACTATTCCCGAAACCCGCCGTAGCTCTTTAGGGAAGGTTCTGCGCAAATTGATAACCAATTCATGACTATCTGTAAATAGGTCGATTTTACGATGCAAGCGTATCCCAGTTACTAGTTCCGATGGCAACTCGTTAAGGGCTTGGCCTTTGACAAAATCACCGAGAAAGTTACCCAGTAGGCTGGTTTGGGTGTGATTAGCAATATGTATGTGCGCGATGTAGTTCAATATGTGCTCTTATTGACAGTTAAAATATCAAAACTTTGTAGCAAACTTCGCTGATAAGACCAGTATTTTGCTGCTATATTCTAATTCCTCCCTATAATAGCCGCAGTGTAAGTATTAGAGTCGCTATTATCATTACACTATTGAATATCTAACGAAGAGACAACAGCGTGAAAGTATTACTGATAAATGGTCCGAACCTCAATATGTTGGGCAAACGAGAACCGCATATTTATGGTGCAGATACCTTGGAAGAAATTGTCCAAAGTTTGCAAAATAAGGCACTTGACCTAGGTATCACCCTGACTCATGTGCAATCCAATGCTGAACACGAACTAATTAATGCCATACATACCGCATTCAAACATATCGATTATATCTTAATTAATCCTGGCGCCTTTACCCATACCAGTATAGCTATCAGAGATGCGCTATTAAGTGTATCAGTGCCTTTTAGTGAAATACATTTATCAAATATTCATGCCCGAGAGTCCTTTAGACATCACTCTTATTTAAGTGATGTGGCGCAAGGTGTGATATGCGGTTTTGGCACACAGGGCTATGAATTTGGCCTTATGGCAGCTCATCAGTATCTAAATAAATAACCATTATCAAAAACAAAATCAGCGAACAGAGAGAGTTATCATGGATATACGTAAAATAAAGAAGTTGATTGAACTGGTGGAAGAATCAGGCATATCAGAATTGGAAATTACTGAAGGCGAAGAGTCAGTAAGGATCCATCGGGGTCAATCATCACCTGTACAGTACGCTCCGATGCAGTATGCGCCGCAGCCTCAATATGCGCCAGCACCAGCTCAAGTTGCAGCACCCGCTCCTGCAGTTGCCGCCGCTGCCACAAGCGAACCCTCTGGCCACATATTACGCTCTCCCATGGTCGGCACTTTTTATCGTTCTTCGTCGCCTGGCTCTAAATCTTTTGTTGATGTCGGTCAAAAAGTGAACGTTGGTGATACCTTGTGTATCATTGAAGCTATGAAAATGATGAATCAAATCGAATCAGATAAAGCGGGTGTAATAAAGCAAATCTTGGTTGAAAACCAAGATCCTGTTGAATTTGATCAACCCATGTTTGTGATTGAATAAAGGCAGATGAGCATGCTTAAAAAAGTTCTTATTGCAAATCGAGGAGAAATCGCACTGCGTATTCTTCGTGCATGCAAAGAGTTGGGCATAAAAACAGTTGCGGTGCATTCAACTGCAGATGAATCACTCAAACATGTACTATTAGCCGACGAAACGATTTGTATCGGCAAGGCTTCGGCCACCGAAAGCTATTTGAATATTCCGCGTATTATTGCCGCTGCAGAAATAACCGATGCCGATGCCATTCATCCCGGTTATGGATTTTTAGCTGAAAATGCTGCCTTTGCCGATGCAGTAGAAAGAAGTGGTTTTATTTTTATTGGCCCCAAAGCCGACACCATTAATTTAATGGGCGACAAAGTATCAGCCATTAAATCCATGAAAGCAGCAGGTGTTCCTTGTGTACCTGGCTCTGACGGGCCATTAGGCAATGATGAAGAATTAAACAAGAAAACAGCTAAGCGTATTGGCTACCCCATTATTGTTAAAGCAGCGGGCGGCGGCGGCGGGCGTGGTATGCGCGTGGTGCGCAATGAAGATGAGTTAATTAATGCCATCGCCACTACTCAAGCAGAAGCAGGTGCCGCATTTGGTAATGATGTGGTTTATATGGAGAAGTTTCTAGAAAACCCTCGCCATGTTGAAATTCAGATATTGGCCGACGGTCAAGGTGGTGCAATACATTTGGGTGAGCGTGATTGTTCTATGCAACGTCGTCACCAAAAAGTGGTAGAAGAGGCTCCAGCACCCGGGATAACGCCAGAAGTGCGGGCCAAAATTGGCGCACGATGCTGCCAAGCGTGTGTCGAAATTGGTTATTGTGGCGCCGGCACTTTTGAATTTTTATATGAAAACGGCGAATTCTACTTTATTGAAATGAATACCCGTATTCAGGTAGAGCATCCCGTATCAGAGATGATCACCGGCATTGATTTAATCAAAGAGCAATTGCGTATTGCGGCCGGCCAGAAGTTGTCAATTGATCAGTCTCAAGTACAAATACGCGGCCATGCCATTGAATGCCGGATTAACGCAGAAGATCCTGATACCTTTATCCCAAGCCCAGGTAAAATTAATCAGTTTCATTCACCAGGTGGTTTAGGTGTGCGTTGGGATTCCCACATCTATGCTGACTATACCGTTCCACCTTACTACGATTCTATGATAGGTAAGCTCATTACCTATGGCGAAACCCGTGAAGTAGCTATAGCTAGAATGCGCCATGCATTAGACGAGTTAGTTATCACCGGTATTAAAACTAATATCCCATTACAAAAGAGAATAATGGCTGACGAAAACTTTGCCAAAGGCGGAGCCAACATTCATTATTTAGAGAAAAAGCTTGGTATGGGTGGTCACTAGAAAGTCACTGATAATCAGGTATTTATAAATTAACAGGCGGCATAACTATTATGTCGCCTTTTTATCCCCCCCTTTTTTTTTCATGGCTCCAATAGTCGGCCCAAGCTAATTAGTTTCTTAGCAAAAGGTTTGTTATTAGCAACTCATACAATGCATAAATAGGGTTATAATAAGCTTTTTGTTGTTGGGTGATAAATCATGCCTTGGATCCAGTTAAAAATTAGCAGCCCTGCCAAATACGCAGAACAGATTGGCGACATACTCAGTGCCAATGGCTCACAAGCCGTCAGTTTCTTTGATGCCAAAGACACCCCAATGTACGAACCAAAACCCGGAGAAGTCATGTTATGGCCAGATACCGAAGTAGTGGGTTTATATGATGCTAATTACGACATGGCAGCACTGATCAAACGCTTAGAAAAATCTCGAGTATTAGGCAAAGGGTTTGCCCACAAAATAGAGCAACTCGAAGATAAAGACTGGGAACGAGAATGGATGCTGAATTTTCATCCTATGCAATTTGGTCAACGTTTATGGATTTGCCCAAGTTGGCGTGATGTACCAGACCCAAGTGCAGTAAACGTAATGTTGGATCCAGGCTTAGCTTTTGGTACCGGTACCCATCCCACAACGGCACTATGCTTGACTTGGCTTGATGGTTTAGCGCTGCAAGACGCAACTGTAGTCGATTTTGGCTGTGGTTCGGGTATATTGGGTATTGCAGCACTGAAGCTTGGAGCTAAGCGCGTGGTAGGTATTGATATAGACCCGCAAGCAATATTAGCCAGCCAAGACAACGCCAACCGCAATCACGTTGGTGAAAAAATAGAGCTCTATTTACCCGCCGATCAACCAGAGTTAAAAGCCGATGTGGTATTAGCCAACATCCTCGCCGCCCCCATCCGCGAATTACGCCATATCATCAGCGCTTACTGTAAGACCGGCGGTAGGCTAGTGTTATCAGGTTTGCTCGATAACCAAGCCCAAGAAATTAACGACCTGTATAGCCAAGAATTTGATATGGAACCCATAGCCATCCAAGGCGACTGGGCAAGGGTATCAGGGATAAAGCGCTAGACAGTTTCTCCCTAAACGGCAATGCATACAGCCTTGCCCCTTTAGCAGGGACTTTAGCCCCAAAACTTTTTGCCTAATATTGTAAAAAATGTGCTTCTTTCATTAATTAGACAGCCAAATTAAAAAATACAATGTGTATTAAGCACCAGATTTGCTAACAACGAAAAGTATTAGCCCGAATTACCTATTTGAGCATTTGAAAAAGCGGTTTTACTTTAAAAAATGACTGGTGAGACTAAATTTAGCGCTTAAGCTTAAACGTCGCGCAGCCTTGTTGAACAACTGGGTATTGCTGTGTTTTTTTGTAGGACGTTGTTGAGCTTAGGCGCGTTTTAATAAAGCTTTGGCCTGACTCATGCCTCGTATGCGTTGATGATGAGTATTATGTTTGTATTGTTGCAGCATCTGCTCGCTGCCCACAGCCCTGCTGAAGTGTTGTTCAAACTCTGTGGTCAAGGTTAACCATTGCTCATCGTTAATCCCTAAGCGTTGTAATATAGGGCTGTTGTGGTGCTCTATATGGCCTGCGTTGTCTTCTCGAATACAGCGTCCTGTGCAATCTACTAGTTCGCAGTAATCTTTTAGGCTGTAAGCAATGCCTTTGGGCATATCGTGTCGATGGTAACCGATAAAAGGCATGAGTGTTGTGGGTTGCTTGGCGGTGTTGAGCAAGGCCTTAATGCGCTGTTGAATACTGGTGTGATGTGAGGTTTCTGGGGTCGTTGCCATGTTGGCGCGAATAGGATTTAAATCAACATAGGCCATACAGGCGAGTACCGCACTTTCATCTAACAGGGCTTGTGATTTAAACCGCCCTTCCCAGAATCTGCCAGTACACGCATCTTCTTTATTCGCTTCACGGGCGATGTGTTCATTTAAGCTACGCATAAACCAACTGATGTCGTATAAACGCTGGCGATAAATACCAACGGTTTCATTTAAGCTCAACTGCTCACTTTCAGTTAATTCGTCATGGCGAGCGTATTTCTGCGTTAGTAGTGTACCTTTGTATAAACCATGCCAGCGCCTAACCACTTCTTCCGTTGACCAACTTTCTGCCAGTTCTTTATCCACATACACCACCACATGAGTGTGATTACTCATTACCGCGTACGCCGCGATATCAATAGCGAAAAGGGAAGTTAAAAACAATAAACGTGCCTCTACCCAGCCGCGCCGGTGTTCATAGCTTTGGCCTGTAACAGTATCCCGGCCACACAAAAATGAATGACGAACACAGCGCGAAACACAATGGTAATAAGGCGTATCAACAAGACTGATTTGGCTTTGGCGTGATTGGGGCATGACAGACCATCCGTGGTTGTTTGAACTTTTTTAAGAGTAGTACAAAACTGTTTTTTTGCCAGTTTATAATGGCTGTCTCAATTAGAGATCTAGATTCCAACTTACCCAAGTTTAGAAATGGTCAGATAGGATGTGCTTTCACATCGATTTGGAAGCAAGGTGGTAACAAAATTCGATTAGTTAGTTGGCTGAAGAGCGGCTTTTTT
>Ga0163216_100645_pt1 | contig 44148 bp, 35 predicted proteins | sample SynspAceP_FD_167610 | JGI IMG/M metagenome (GOLD analysis project Ga0163216, IMG submission 167610) | Saline lake microbial communities from Ace Lake in Antarctica - Synechococcus sp. Ace-P (Illumina Assembly) | ecosystem: Environmental > Aquatic > Non-marine Saline and Alkaline > Saline ...
GCATGATGAACCACCGTCCTCGTAAGACACTAGGATGGAGAACTCCCGCCGAAGCCATGGCCGAAGAACTTGCGGCCATTAAATCAACCGTCGCACTTCAATCTTGAATCCAAGCTGTTGGTACTGCTGCTTTATATTATTTGGCTTTCAGAGACGCGAAAGCGCGCAGAGGCGCTATTGCATAACGGGATCGAGGCATTGGCCGACGGCTTTGTCATGTTTGATACGCGTGACCGGCTTATTGTCAGCAATGCCAGATACCGCGAAATGTATGGGTTTTCTGAGGAAATGGTTCACTATGGCACGCCATTTTCCGAATATGTCAAAGTTGGCGATTACCACCCGATGCAGCTTAGCAATTCCGCGGACGAAATGGCGTGGATTGCAAATCGTATCGAATCCCGTCGTAGTGGCGGTTCGTTAGATATTGAACAGCACCTTACAGATGGTCGGGTGATTAAGGTTTCTGACCGGCGTATGCAGGATGGCTGCTATGTTGGTCTATATGTGGATGTCACTGAACTAAGTCATGCTAAGGCCGCGGCCGAGGCCGCTAGCGAAGCGAAAACCAATTTCATGGGCGTGCTGAGCCATGAGCTAAGAACGCCGCTGACCGTTATATTGGGTGTTGCACGTATCGCAAAGAATCCGCGCTTGCTCAAGTCATCCAAAACGTTGCTTGCTGCAATAGAGGACGGCAATACTGATCCCGCCGAGATTAAAATAATGATGGAAGAGATGTTCGATCAGTTTTCAAACCTGATGGATCGGACGATCCAATCGGGCGATCACCTTTTGTATCTGATCAACGAGATGCTTGATATCGCAAAGATCGAATCTGGCAGCCTGACGGTGGAAAGCGCCGCGCACGATATCGCAACAATTGTGGATCCGGTCGCTATTCAGCTTAAGACACTTTCGCAAAAGAAGGGTCTAAGCTTCGAGGTCATCCGCGACACAGGGCAAGTCTACGCGGATAAAGTTAGAACGCAGCAGATTCTTTTCAATTTGGTCGGCAATGCGATCAAGTTTACAGAATCTGGTCATGTCAAATTGAAGGTAACTGCAAACCAAGATAACGTTTTGTTCGAGGTCAGCGATAGCGGACCTGGGATAGGGCAATCAGACATTGAAAGTATCTTTGATGTTTTCTTTCAAGTCGATTCCAGCGCCACGCGAAAGGCTGGGGGTACTGGGATGGGGCTGGCGATTTCAAGAAATCTGGCAGAGCTTCAAGGCGGATCACTTACGGTCGAAAGCACGGCCGGGGTGGGGAGCAGTTTCACATTGTCCCTGCCTTCTGCGAAACCGCGCGTGCCGTCCTAAACGGCGTGACCTGCATTTTGCCTGTAACGAAGGGTCGTCGCTTGGGCCGCTTGCCGTGATGCGTATTGCAAGGAAACATGCAGTTGCGTCATGCGTGGGTGCAGCGCCATGCGCCATCTGTCTTCTCCACCTGCGATAGCCGGTGTGTCTAAGTGCCGCTGCGCCGGACGGAATTTCCGCCGTCGATGATGCTGTTGATCAGCGCTGCGACCTTGACGTGGAATGCCGCGCCGGGCCCATTCACAGGGTGGTTGGCATGGGCTGTGGCCGCGTCGTGCAGGATACCGATGATTTCACGTTCGGGCAGAACATCGTGATCGTTCAAGGCAAGCAGCAGGGATTCACAGATCGACAGGGCCGCAGCGCCTGACACTGCGTCCGTCGCAAGGGCTTCACTGGACAAATTTTGTGCGTTGGGCATGGAGAATAGACCTTCTTGTTCGCGAAAAAGTAATGGTTCCTCGTCAACGTGGCAGATCGCATCTAAACTGGGCTGATACACATCAGGATTGAGGCGCGGCGCAGCCGTTAATCGCAATCTAGATAGGTCTTGCAGGCCTTCGGCCGTGACCGGAAGGGCGCCAGATGTATAGCAAACACAGCCCGCTTGCGCGGAAATTAGGCTCGTTCGTCGCATTGGATGACGCAGAGCTTGCGGTTCTAGACGGGCTGCACCAGCGCCGTCGCAGGTTTGTCGCGGGCCGTGACCTTGTTCATCAAGGGCAGACGCGGTCGGCGGCCTATATTCTGGCCGAAGGCTGGGTCTGTTCCTACAAACTGCTGCGCGACGGGACGCGGCAGATTGTGGACTTTCAAATCCCCGGCGATTTTCTTGGCCTGCGGTCGGTGCTGTTTCGCACCGCTGACCATAATATTGAACCGATCACCACCGTTGAGGCGTCAGAGGTTAAGGACAGCGAACTGCTGACAGCCTTTACCCAAACACCGCGCCTCGCGACGGCCGTCCTGTGGGCCGCGTCGCGGGACGAGGCGATGGTGGTGGAACACCTTGTTGGCATCGGGCGGCGCAACGCGCTTGAACGCACGGCGCATTTTCTGCTCGAACTGAATGCGCGCCTGATGCTTGTCGGACAGGCGACAACGGCCGGATTTGACTGCCCCTTGACGCAATATCATCTGGCCGATGCGCTGGGTCTAAGCGCGGTTCACGTCAACAGGGTGCTGCGTGAGCTGCGTGAAAAAGGACTGCTGACGTTTCATAAGGGGCAGGTCGAGATCCTCGATTTTAAGGGACTGGTGGCCCTCGCGGAATTCGATTTGGGATACCTAGACCATGAGGGGCCATTGCTGCGTTAACGGGCGGATGCAGGGAATACTCCGATCTTGCCGTGCCCCCGGCGCGGCCGCACTGACATAGATCAGCACTGTTATCCCGCGGACGGCACGGTCAGGCACACAGTCATGCCGCCCTGCGTGCGGTGATAGGCGATCTGCCCGTCGACCTGTGCCAGCAATCTCTCGACGATGCGAAAGCCCAGACCATGACCCTCTTGAGGCGCGGCGTGCTTGGGCAGTCCGGGGCCGTTGTCTTGGGCCGCAATCTCGATCTTGCCGTCGCCAATTGGCTTGCAGGACACGCTGAGGCGGACAAGCCCGGCCGCGTCCCGCCCGTGCTTGATTGCGTTCGTCATCAGTTCGGTCACGATTTGCGTCACGGGCAACAGGTCGTCGGACGAGACAGCGCAGCCCGGATGGAAGTCGCGGACAATGACGACGCCGTCGCCCGCAACCGCATGCAATGTATCGCAGACCGACCCAAGCGCCGTGGGGAGGTCAATAGGTGCGCGCGGACCGTGCCTGGAAAGCGTGCGGTGCAGGTCGGCGACGGCGTCAATCTGCACATGCACGGCATTTAGCAGCAAAAGCGCATCCGCCGCTGTCATGTTCCGCCCTTCGCTGACCATCGCTGCCGATTTTAGGCGCGCATAGCCCGCCAGCATCGCCAGATGGTTCGCAATGCGGTGGTCAGCCTCTGTTAAGCGATCGCAGTTCTGGCAGGTCAGATTGTCGGCCGTTAATGTGGCGTCCATGTATGGTTCCTTCGCATTGCGGGGGCTGCCCTTGCACCCCGGACTGCGCGTTTCGTCAGCTGATATAAATGTCGTTGGCGACCGGCGTCGTGGCTGATGCGTTCACCTTGTGCTGATTTACAAAGTGCCGCACTGATGCGGATCAGGATTGGCGCTGAACGGGCGGATTGATGCGCAGCGCTATGTACCGTGCGCTAGCAGCGATCAGCCGATCACCAGCCGCGCAAGCGCACAGGATGCTAGCCGCGCCCATGCGCTGTCGGCTGGGTTGGTCAAGATGATGGGCACGCTGGCCCCCATCACAAGCCCGGCCGCATCAGCCCCTGCCAGATAAATCAGCTGCTTGGCCATCATGCCTGCGGATTCTAGGTCTGGGGCCACAAGGATATCGGCCTGACCCGCGACAGGCGACACGATCCCCTTGGCCGCCGCCGATGCGGGCGAGATCGCATTGTCGAAGGCCAGCGGCCCGTCTAGCACGCCGCCCGTGATCTGCCCGCGATCCGCCATTTTGCACAGGGCTGCGGCGTGCAGCGTCGCTGGCATGCGGGGGGTGACCGTCTCGACCGCCGCAAGGATCGCGACTTTGGGATGGGCGGTGCCAAGCGCCTGCGCCAGTTGGATGGCGTTCTGCACGATATCGCGTTTCGCGCTAAGGTCAGGTGCGACGTTGATCGCCGCGTCGGTGATCAGCAGCGGTTTGGCATAGGTCGGGACGTCCAGCGCGTAAACATGGCTCATCAGCCTTTCGGTGCGCAGGCCAAGGGCTGCGTCCATCACCGCCGCCATCAGCTCGTCCGTCTGCAGTGCCCCCTGCATCAGCGCTGCGACCTTGCCGGCTTTTGCAAGGGCGACGGCCGTGGCGGCTGCGGCATGGCTGTGGGGGACGTCGATGACTTCTATGGTGCCCAGATCGCGGCCCGCCGCTTTGGCAGCTGCAGCGATGCGCCCGGCGGGACCGATCAGAACCGGCACGATGATGCCCCGCGCGGCGGCGTCCAATGCGCCCGTCAGGGACAGGGCGTCGCACGGATGCACGACGGCAGTGTGCACGGGCGTCAAATCCGTCGTCGCGGCGACAAGGCGGGCATATTGGGCGGCAGGGGCATGCAGCGTGACCTCTGGCAACACAAAGCGGGGGCGGTGCACCTTGTCCGAAGGCGCGATGACGCGGGCGATGCCGTCGATCACGGTGACGCCGTCCTGATTGATGCAGGCGCAGGCAAGCAAGACGCGGCCTTTGTTCAACTTTTCGGTCACTGTAATGCGGGTCGTGATCGTATCGCCAAGCGCAACAGGGGCCTTGAACGACAGGCTTTGGTCCAGAAAGATTGTTCCCGGCCCCGGCAACTGCGTGCCCAGAACAGCGCTGATCAGCGCGGCCCCCCACATGCCATGGGCAATGACGCCGTGGAACATGTCAGTCGCCGCATAGGCCGCATCGACATGCGCCGGGTTCACGTCGCCCGACATGACCGCGAAAAGCGATATGTCGCGCGGCGTTAGGGTCCGCACCGACTGTGCCGTGTCGCCCACGGCCAGTTCAGCAAAAGTGCGGTTTTCGATGAATTGGCCTGCAGGCTCAGGCGCGGACATGCAGGCCACCGTCGATGTGCACGACTTCTCCGGTGACGCAGCGGGCACCGTCGGATGCCAGCATCGCGGCGACGTTGCCGACGTCTGCGACCGTGACCAGCGCCTGTTCCGGTGCCCGGTCGCGGGCCGCGTCGACCAGCGCGTCGAAATGCGCAATGCCGGACCCGGCGCGGGTGCGCAGCGGCCCCGGTGACAGGGCATTGACGCGGATTTGCCGTGGCCCCAGTTCAACGGCCAGGTTGCGCACAACCGCCTCTAATGCGGCTTTGACTGGCCCCATGATGTTGTAATTATCCACGACCTTTTCGCCGCCATAATACGACATCGTCAGGATCGTACCGCCCGCATGCATCAGCGGTTCTGCCAGACGCGCGGCGCGGATCAGCGAATGGACGGAAATATCCATCGCCTGCGCAAAGCCTGCCGCGCTGCAATCCGTGACCCGTCCGTGCAAATCGTCTGCCCCGCAGAACGCAAGGGAATGGACAAGGATGTCCACATGCCCCCAGCGCGCCTGAACGGCGGCAAAGACGGCCTCCATCTCCCCCTCGACCGTGACGTCGAGAGGCAAAAGCAACTTGGCCCCCACAGCCGCGGCGACGGGTTCGACAAAAGGGCGCGCCTTTGCCCCCTGATAGGTCAGCGCTACATCAGCGCCCGCATCCGCAAAGGCCTGCGCGCAACCTGCGGCGATGGACTGGGCGTTGGCTACGCCCAGCACCAGCGCCACTTTACCCTTCAGCGCGCTCATGGCTGCATCACATAGGCACCTGGGGCGTCTGCCCCTGCCTTATAACGCCCATTTGGCTGGCCCATGGGCGGCGGGGATATGTCCTTGCCGGACCGCACGAGGAGCCAATCTGTCAGCACAGGCCACCATGATCCGTCTTGCGGTTCAGTATCTGCCAGCCAGTCGCCGGGATCGCGAAAGGCGGCCCCTTCGGCTGCCTCGCTTGTGCGAAAGTGGCGGCCCTGATGGCCCGGCTCTGACACAATGCCTGCGTTATGTCCGCCGCTGGTCAGGGTAAAGGTTATGTCCGTATCGGCAAATAGGTGCAGTTTATAGACCGACGGCCAAGGGGCGACATGGTCGTCCTCGGTGCCGACGACGAACAGCGGCACCTTGATATCGGTCAGGGCGATGGCCTTGCCGCCAACGTGGTAGTGCCCCTCGGCCAGATCGTTGTGCAGGAACAGTTTGCGCAGGTATTCCGCATGCATCTGCGACGGCATCCGGGTGCCGTCGGCGTTCCAGAACATCAGGTCAAAGGCATCGCCCCGTTCCCCCAGCATGTAGTCGCGGATCATCGGGGCCCAGATCAGATCGCGTGCATGCAATAGGGCAAAGGCCCCGGCCATCTGGTCAGAGGTCAGGAAACCCTGCGACTCCATCATATCCTCGATCAACGTGACCTCGGCCTCGTTGATGAACAGCTTCAGGGGGCCGGCTTCGGTGAAATCGACTTGGGCGGCCAACAGGGTGACGGTCGCAAGGCGGTCGTCATGGTCGCGTCCCATGGTGGCAGCGGCGATCGACAGCAGCGTGCCGCCAAGGCAATAGCCCATCGCGTGCACCTGCGGCGCACCGGTGATGGCGCATGCGGCATCAATCGCGTCCATGACGCCAAGCTTGCGATAATCCTCCATGCTGCGATTGCGGTCGCTGGCTTCGGGGTTTTTCCACGACACCATGAACACGGTGTAGCCTTGCCCGACGAGGTATTTCACCAGCGAATTATGCTGGGACAGATCAAGGATATAATACTTCATGATCCACGCGGGCACGATCAGGATCGGCTCTGGCCGCACCTTTTCGGTCGTGGGGGCGTATTGGATCAGCTCCATCAGGTCGTTGTGGTAAACCACTTTGCCCGGCGTGGCCGCCAGATCGCGCCCGACCTTGAACGCGGTCGACGGATCGCCCTTGTGCAGGGCGTCGTGGGACAGGTTGCGCAAGCCCTCTAGCATATTCAGGCCGCGGGTTTTGACCGTCGCGGCCAGCACATCGGGGTTGGTCACGGCAAAGTTCGACGGGGCCGCCGCATCGGTCAGCAGCCCTGCGGTAAAGGCCATCAGGTTTTCATGCGCCGGGGTGACACCGTGCACGCCCGTGGTGGCGTTTTGCAGCAGCGTCCAGTTCTGGTGATAGGTCTGCGCCAGCACGTTGAACGGCCAAGCCTTCCAGTGATCGGACGCAAAGCGCCGGTCGTCAGGCACCGCGGTGGGTTGCAGGCCAAGCGCAGACATCCAGAATGTCTGCGTGTCCTTCATCGCCTGCTGCACCAAGCTAAGCTGTTTGCCCGGCGAGGCTGCGATGTGGACGGCCCAGTCCACCCAAGCCTCTGCCAGCACAGACGGCGCGATCCCGAATGTCGCCTGCGCCATGCGGCCATGCATATCCCGGTCGAGCGCCTCGAACAGAGTCTCTGGCACGGGGGGCGGGATCACCGCGACGTGGGCGGGTGGCGGAATGTCTTGGTTATTGGGCGCGGGGACGATCAGCTTGATATGGCTTGGCATGGGATGTCCTTTGGAACGAGGCGCGGCAGGCAGCCCCTTGCCCCCTCATAGTCGCATTGGCGCGGGCTGATGTTGATACAGGTCAAAGTTGTGCAGGGCGCGGTGCCGTGTTGGCGTTATCTTGCCGGTCCGGCGGCGGCAGCGCCGGTGCCAAGTTCGATAATCTCGGCTGTGATCGCGCTTTGGCGGACGTGGCGCAGGCGGGCCTCGAACACGGCTAGCTCGTCTTCAATCTGGTGGCCTGCGGCAGTCATCGCTTGCATTCGCGCCTCGTTTTCGGCGGCAAAGGCGTGCAGGGCGGCGCGGGTGATCAGCGCGTGCAGGTAATCCTGCGATAGCCCTTCAATCAGCGCGGTGCGCGGCAGTTGCGTCAGCACGTCAGCACCGGTTGGGGCGGGCAGGGCAGACAGATCAAGCGGCAAAAGCCTGTGCTGCGCAACGCTTGGTCGCCCAGCCTCCCAGCTTGTGTGGATCACGTCAAGGCTGCCGATGTCGCCCTTGGCCATCGCGGCAAAGATCGCTGTGGTGATCGCCTCTGCCAGCTTTGGCATCCCGGTCGAGTGAGAGGGCAGGGCGGCGTGCCAGTCCGGCGTGATGTCACGGCTCGCCGCGACAGACAGCCCGCGCGTGCCGATCAGGAACAGCGGTGCATCTGCCGGGATGGTGTCCAGCACCCGTTCGCTAAACGCCCCGGCAAAGCCTTGTTCAGCGCAAAATACCAGCAGCCCGGTCGGTGTGTCTGCTGTATCGGTTCCGACCTGCGCCTTTGACCCGATGACCTGCGCCATCGCTGCTGCCAGTGTCGCGGCATAGCTATCCACCGCAGTGACCTGATCGCGGGCGACATGTGCGCGGGCCGAGGCAATACCCTTCATCGCGTTTACCACCGCCCCCAGCTGGCGGATGCCTTCGATCCGGGCGGTGATATCGGCCAGCCGCGCGGTCATGGTTGCACGGCAAAAGTTTCAGCATATGCGCCCAGCAGGTCCAAAAGGTGGGCGTGGCCTGCGTCATCAAGCGTGCTGGTGTCGGTAATGGTCTGCACCTGCGCGGCGGCCTGTTGGTCCAGCCGCGCGGGCAACCCGGCGCGAAATGCGGCCACGGCGCTGGTGGGCACCGCATCGAGCAGGCCCGCCTGCACCGCCATCATCAACGCCACCTCGTCGGCCAATCGGAACGGGGTGTGCTGGTCTTGGCGCAGCGCCTCTCTGATCCGGGCACCGCGCGTCAGCTGGCTGCGCACGCGCCCGTCGGGCATGCCGCCAAAGCGGGTAAAGACCTCGAGTTCCAGAAACTGGGCATAGTCCAGCCGCAGGGTACCGGCGGCCGTGCGCAGCAGTTTCGCCTGCGTTTTACCGCCAACGCGGCTGACCGACAGGCCCGCATCCACCGCTGGTTTCTGGCCTTGATGGAACAGCGCCGCATCCAGAACGATCTGCCCGTCGGTGATCGAAATCAGGTTGGTCGGGATATAGTCCGACAGATTGCCCGCCACGGTTTCGGCAATCGGCAAGGCGGTCAGCGATCCGCCGCCAAGGGCCGCCGACAGCTTGGCCGCGCGTTCCAGCAGGCGGGCGTGGATATAGAATACATCGCCGGGATAGGCTTCGCGGCCCGGCGATTGCCGTGTCAAAAGTGCGATTTCGCGGTGGGTTGCGGCGTGTTTGGACAGATCGTCGATGACGATTAGCGCGTGCTGGCCTGCGTCGCGAAAGTGTTCGGCCATCGTCATGCCCGCATAAGGCGCAGTCCATTGCAGGCCCGGCGCGCTGGCGGCGCTGGCGACCACGACGATGCAGCGGTCAAAATTGCCCGCCGTTTGCAGTGCGGTAATCGCCCGGCGCACGCTGGACGATTTCTGCCCGATGGCGACATAGACGCAGATCATATCGCTGTGCGCCTGCGCCATGATCGCGTCGATAGCGAGGGTCGTTTTCCCGGTCGAATGATCGCCCACGATCAACTCTCTTTGGCCGCGGCCAAGGGGAAACAGGGTGTCGACGACGACGACGCCGGTCTGCACGGGCTCGGTCACCAGATCGCGGTCGATGATCGCGGGGGCAGCGCGTTCAATGGGCATGCGGGTGTCCACTGTGATCGCGCCCTTGCCATCTAGCGGGCGGCCCAAGGGATCGACGATGCGCCCCAGCAGCCCCGCGCCGACAGGCACATCCACAACGGTGCCCGTGCCGTAGACGGCGTCGCCAGCCTCGACCTGCGTGGTGCCGTCCAGCAGGACGCAGCCAATCTGGTCCGGGTCCAGCACGCGGGCGAACCCGGTTTGCCCGCCTGAAAAGTGCAACACCTCGTCCAGCCCCACATCGCGCAGGCCAGAGATCATGGCGACGCCGTCGCCGATCTCCTCCACCCGGCCGCGATGGGCGGCGCGGGGGGCGAGTGTCAGTGCGTCCAACGTCTGCTGTGCGGCGGACAGCCAGTCCGTTTCGGGATCACGCGGCATCGGTCAGCGCCCCGGCGATATCGTCCAAATCGGCGCGCCAACTGTTGTGCAGCGTGAAATGCGCGGTGCGCAGCTCTCCTCCTGCGATCAGCGCGGGGTCGGTGACAAAATGCAGATCGGGCGTACCGCCAAGCGCCTTGTGGACCGCCGCCGTGACCTTGGCTTGGGCCGCTGTGTCCAGCGCATCGGGGCTGACAAGGTCGATGCCGCCCGGCGTGGCGACAAGGGCGGCGCGATCGCTTGGCGTCATTTCCGCGATCCCGGCGACCAAGCGATCCAGAAACGCGGCCTGCACAACCTGCGTATCCAGCCCCGCTAAAAGCTTGCGCGCCATGGCAACCGCAAGCGTCGCTGATGCGGCATTGGCGGCGGCGCGGTCGGCTTCTGTCTTTGCCTTCGCGGTGGCCGTAGCCGCAGCCAAAAGCGTATCGGCCTGCGCCTGCGCGGCGGCGGCGGCTTGTTTGCTCTGCGCTTCGGCCTCGCGCGCGGCCTCGGCGAGCGCGGCTGTCCGTTCTGCGGCAATGCCCGCGCGGGCCTGCGTGACGTCAGCCAGTGCGGCATCTGCCTTGGCCTGCACATCTGCTGCGTCATCCAGCGCGGTTTGCGTCGCTGTTTGCCGCGCCGCGATGGCGGCGGCGATGGGGGTCCAGAACACGCGGGACAGCAGCCAGATCAGGACCGCGACGTTGATCGCCTGCAGGCCAAGCGTCCAAAAGTCGATGGTCATGACAAAAGCGGATTGGCAAAGAGCAAAAGCAGCGCGATCACAAGGCAATAGATCGCCGTCGTCTCGATCATGGCAAGGCCGACAAAGAGGGTGCGGGAAATCGTATTCGCCGCCTCTGGCTGGCGGGCGATGGCGTCCATCGCGGCCGCCACGGCGCGGCCTTCGGCCAAGGCTGGCCCGATGGCACCGAAGGATACGGCAAAGGCCGCGCAGATGATGCTGATATGCGGAAGATAGTCCATTAGGAGTCCTTTTGAGTAGTGGGAGCGCCGTCCGTAATCGTGGCGGCGATGAAGACCATCGCGAGGACGGCAAAGATATAGGCCTGCACCAGCCCCGTCAGCAGATCGAGGGCCATCAGCGGGATCGGCACCAGCAGTCCGGCCAGCGATGCCACGATGGCGATGACGAAAACGCCGCTCATGACGTTACCGAACAGGCGCACGAACATCGAAAAGACGCGCGTCAGGCTTTGCAGGATATTGAGGGGGATCATGATCGGGTTGGGCCGGGTGAAGGACCGCAAATAGCCGCCAGCCCCTGCGCCGCGCACGCCGAACCAGATCACGGCTGCAAACACCAGAAGCGCCAGCGCCGCGTCAGTTTCCAACTGGGCGGTCGGCGGTTCCATCCCCGGAATAAGCGAGATCCAGTTGGCGACCAGAATGAACAGGAACAGCGTGCCGATGAAACCGCGATAGGGGGCGGGGGCCGCGCCTGTGGTTTCGGTGATCTGGGTGTCGATGGTGGCGACGATCAGTTCCAGCGCGGCCTGCCGCTTGCTGGGCCGGGCGGTTAGGTTGCGGGTCATGGCAAAGGCCCCTGCGACCAGAACGACCATGATGCCCCATGTCGTCAAAACCGCCTGCGTGATTGGCACAGGGCCGATGCTGAACAGGACGGTGGATTCCAGCGGCGACATCATGGCGCGACCTGCAGCATCACGGCTTTTGCGACAAGCACACCTGCCAATGCGGCAATCAAGGCAGCCCCGCCGGCCAGCACGGCCACGTAAAACCCCGCCCCGATCAGCCCGAGCCGCCCCAGCGTCAGCGCCAGCCCAAGCGCCGGATGGCCGCCTGACACGATCAGGCGCGCGGTTTCGCGCAGCGCCCAGAAATAGGCAAATCCCAGCACAATTCCGCCGCCAAAGCTGGCGGGCACGCTTAGGGTCATCGGCAGGTCTGCAATCATTCCGCGTTCATCCAATTCCATGCGGTCCAGCCGCCCAATCCAAGGCCCAGCATCAGGCAGGGGGCCGTCCAGAAAATCCCGTCACCAAAGCGTGCATCCAGCCAGCGTCCGGTAAAGATCCCGGCCAGCATCGGCACCACGATCATCCAGCCCAGCACGCCGATCTGCGCCAACCTGCGGCCAACGGACATATCGCCTTCGCGCAGCCAGCGGTCGTGGCGGTCGCGGCGCAGGCGGGCTTGGCGCACAAGGGGGTCATCGTCGTCCGGGGTCATCGGAACTCTCCTGCGTCGGCGCCCAGCGATAGGCGGTTGACCATCTGGCGAATGGCATTGAGCTGCAGGGTTGTGGCGGCGGTGCGGTCGATCCGCTCTGCGTCGGCGTCAGACCGGAACCGTGCCAGCACGTCTGCATCAAGGGTCGCAAGATTGTCGCCTGTGATGGCTTCGCGCGTCGCGATGGACACATCGCCTGCCACGCTCAGCGCGCCGCCGCGTACTGCGCAGAAATGATCGGTGCCAGCCTTGCGCCACGTGACGACGGATATCGCAAGCGCCGTCAGGAACGGGGCATGGCCCGGCAGAATGCCAAAGCTGCCGCTGGAATCCTCGGCCCGCAGGCTGTCGATTTCGGTTTCCACGACGACGGATAAGGGGGTGACGATGCGCAGTTTCATGCGGCGTCCTTTTTTGCGGCGACTTTGGGGGCAGGGCGCGCGGCTGCTGCGTTCTTTGCCTCTGCGTCTGCCAGCGTGCCAACCATATAAAGCGCGCTTTCGTCCCAATCGTCAGCGGCCCCGTCCAAAATGGCGCGGCATCCCGCCAGCGTATCGGCCAGCGTGACCCGTGCGCCGGGAACGCCGGTAAACGCCTCTGTCACCATAAAGGGCTGGGTCAAAAACCGCTGCAAGCGGCGGGCGCGTTTCACGATCAGACGGTCCGCCTGACCCAATTCTTCGACCCCCAGCAAAGAGATGATGTCGGTCAGTTCGCGGAACCGGGCAAGGGTCTGGCGCACGGCTTCTGCCGTCTCGTAATGATCGACGCCGACCACCAGCGGATCAAGCAGCATCGAGGATGAGGCCAGCGGGTCAATCGCAGGATAAAACCCTTCGGAGGCTTGGCTGCGCGACAGCACGATGACGCAGTCCATGTGGCTGGAAATCGTCGTGACCGCCGGGTCGGTGAAATCGTCGGCCGGGACATAGACCGCCTGAATGGCCGTGACGGACGAGCCTGCGACGCTGGCGATGCGTTCCTGCAAGGCCGCGACTTCGGTCGCCAGCGTCGGCTGATAGCCCACCCGCGACGGCAGACGCCCCAGCAGCCCGGACACCTCTGCCCCGGCTTGCACAAAGCGAAAGACGTTATCCATCAGCAGCAACACGTTCTGATGCCGTGTGTCGCGGAAATATTCGGAAATCGTCAGCGCCGTCATCGGGGCGCGCCACCGTGCGCCGGGCGGTTCATTCATCTGGCCATAAACTAGCACCGTGCGGTCCAGCACGCCGGAGTCCTGCATTTCAGTCAGCAGTTCATGCCCTTCGCGCGACCGTTCGCCCACGCCTGCAAAGACAGAGATCCCGTCATAGCCTTCGACCATCGCCCGGATCAGTTCCATCACCAGCACGGTCTTGCCAACGCCCGCGCCGCCGAACATCGCAGCCTTGCCGCCCTGCGCCATCGGCGTCAGCAGGTCGATGATCTTGATGCCCGTCTCGAACACTTCGGTGGTGGGCGTCTGGTCACGCAGTGCGGGCGGGGCGGCATGGATCGACCGGCGCGGTGTGTCATCGGGCAGCACAGGGCCATCGTCCCGCAGATTGCCCACCACATCCAGCAATCGCCCGAGTATGGCGGGGCCGACCGGCACGCTAACCGGGCCGCCCGTCGCTGCGACCGGCACCCCGCGTTGCAGGCCAGCCGTCGACTGAAACGCCACGGTCCGCACGGTGCGGGGATCAAGGTGGCTTTGCACTTCTAGGATCAGCGGCGCGTCATTTTCCCACTGCACGGACAGCGCATCATTGATCGCGGGCAGTGCGGTATCGAAACACACATCGACCACTGCGCCGCGCACCGACACCACATATCCGTCGTTCAGATCCTGCCCCTCGGGGGCAAAGGTTTCGCTGGGCATGCTGTCAGGCTCCGCATCGGGTTCACCCTAAACGTGCCAGCAAGCCGCGATATGGTCGTTGATCTGGATCAGCAATCTAGCCAGATCGCGCAAAAGCGGTGCCTAGACCCGTCTTCCGTTCGGGAAGGGGGGCATACAGGATGTGTACGCTTCAGCCGATTGCATAGTCCGCGCCCTAAAGTGCAATCCACGCCGCTTTATGCATGAATTGGGAAATTCAAGAAATCGCCAGTCCAAAAGCTGAATTTCAATTTACTGTTTGAAAATGCTCGCCATGTGATGATCAAATTCGTTCCAGCTGATGGTGGCATAGTTTCCTGCATAGCCGTGATAAAAGGACCTGCCGGTCGAGGTCGGAAAACCCGCCCAAATCTTTGCCAAATTATCCATGAACTGGTGGCGGCTGACTTTTCCATCAACAAAAAGGCTGTAGCCTGCGTCCTCAAGCAACAGATCGGCCAGGCGATCCTGCACGTCGGCGGTGAAGACCGTGTTGGCGCTAAACCCGATTTCACGCACGAGGGTGTCAAGCGTGGCGGGAATAAACTGATAGCGGCCAATCGCATGGGGCTGACCGGGTGTTGCTCTGATCCATTGCTTTATTTGCCCGATCGTCATCTGAGTCGGGCGTTTGTTCGGCCCGATCCGTGCGCCATGTTGCACAGCGTCATAACCATTCCGCCCCGCTTCGGCCCAACCGATCAGGTGTTTCAGATTGGTTGCCGGGGCGGATTTGCCGTCAATAAACGCATCGCGTGGGCGCTGGTACGATGCTTCGGTGATCGTTCCTGCGCTTAAACGTACGGCGTCCTGCGGCATATAGGGGCGAACGTCATAGTTGAATACATTTTTTGTCGATATCGTAAATTCAGACAAGGAATTGAATTCAGCCTGCGCCCCCTGTGCGGCGAAGAGTGGTAAAATTGAAAGCGCGGCAGCGGCTGCAATTTTATGCATTGGAATTCTCCATCAACTTAGTCTGTGTTGAAGCTATATTGGCCTATTTCGCCGGTATGTTCATTTGCACAACCGGTCAGTTGCCAGAGAATAAGGATAGGTGGATCATCCTTTTGCGAACATGATGCCCGCGGGGACGTATGGGCGTAAGTAAGCGGGCCGCGCCGCACATGCGCATGCGGCGCGGCCCTTCCTTGATGACCAGCGCCCCCTAGTCGCCAAGGAATCCGTCAAGCTGGTCCCAAAGAGAGTTGTCCAGCAAAAGATCAAAGCGCAGATGCAGCCCTTTTTGATAAAGGGCATCCTGCTGCGGCAGTTGGCTGCCCGTCAGGTTGTACCCTAGCGCCAGCAACGTGCCCTTGGCCGGGACGAACCCGAATTCGGCCCCAAGACCCCAGGTCGCGCTGTTGGTATCATCCCACAGATACGCCCCGTTCACGCCAATCTGGAACCGATCATCGCCAAATTCATAGTTTGCGCCGGCTTGAACCAGTTGCGTCAACGAGGTGGCAAAGGTGTTGGTAAGCTCGATTGACTGGTGCTGCCCGGCATATTTACCATTCACCCGCAGGTCGGCATCAACCTCATAGCTCGCATCAACCGACCACAGGTGGCTTTTGGTCGTATTGTGCATTTTTTCAAGGCGATGCTCGTACCACGCCAGAACCTCTAGCCGGGGGTCGGTCAGGGGGCGGTAGGCGGCACCGACGCGGGTGCGCACACGCTGGCGGTTTTGGCCGTTGCGGTTGTCGACGGCGATGCGGGTCCGGCCAAGCACGGTCAGATCAGGTGTGATCTGCCCCGCCAGCCCCAAGTTGCCGTAATAGGTGGTGCCGGATTTTTCAAAGGTGGTGTCGAAATCGGCGTCACCCACCCAATCGGTCTCGTCAGAGCCCCATTTGGCCCCGATCGCAAGGCTGGTCATCTTCGCCTCTTCTGCGTCCAGCAGGCGGGAATGTTCGATGCCCATGTTCAGCGTCGTCAAAGAATTCAGCTTGAACTGCGCCGACAGCCCTTGGTTCAGGGTCGTATCCGTTTCATTGGCACCGCGGCTGAATTCGGTCCGGCCGGACAGCCATTTGTTCATCTGAAAGGTAAAGCCAAGCGTGGACCGGGGCATGACGAGATCGTCGCCAAACTGAAGCTCGACCTCGTTGAAGACGCGCCAGCCTGGTGCGGCCTCTCGGTACAGGCCAAGGGTCAGTTCGGTCGGTTGATCGCCGTCAATGTTCAGGGGTTGGCGCAATTCAGCTTCGATCACGGTGTTATCGCGGCCAAGGGGGGTCCAATGCGCCCCAAGGATGATGGCGGTGCCTGCCTCGGTCGTCGCGCCGTTTTGGTCGTGGCGATATTCCAAACCAATGTCGCCCCGCAGCCGTTTGTTGATCTGGCGCGAATAGATCGCTTCCAGCGTCAGGCGGTTGTGGTCAGGATATCGCCGCCGCGCTCGTCGCGGACCAGAATTTCGACCCGTTCAGAGCCTTGGACATAATCGCCCAAGTCGATGTCATAGGGGCCAGACACACCGCGTCCGCGGATTTCTTGCACGCGCTGCTGTTGCGCTGTGCGGGCACCAAAGACGGTGACGGACACCTTGTCGTTTTCCCAATGCGCCTTGGCACCGGTGGTCACGCGGCGCATGCCGTCAAGGCGCAGCGCGCTGGATTCAGGCTCGATCGCGATATCGCCGTAAAGGATATAAGAGCGGCCCTTTTCAACTTTGACGAACAGGTTGCTGGACGATTGTGCATCCTGCCCGCGTTCAGAGTTGTCGCCGTACACGGGGTAGTATTCGTCGCCGCGAATGTCGCGGAACAAGCGGTCTTCGGTGTCGCGGTCAGAGCTGTAGCGCAGGGTCAGCAGGGCGTCGCCCCGAATTGCGCCTTTCAGATACACTTCGCCGCGCAGGCCGGTCGCCGTATCCTCAAAGCTGCTGAACCGGTCTTTGGGCAGCAGTGCAACGTCGTTGCCCCCCAAGGACACGGCACCCTCGATCACGCCGATCAGGATGCGTTCGTCAAGGTTGGGCGTAAAGGCGATGGTCGCTTCGGCTGTGCCAAAGTTGCCGGTCACAGTGATGCGGTCGGTGCCAGAAACTTGCGGCGGGATCAGGCCAAAGGTGGCTTCGCCGTTATCAAGGTAGGCCTGCACGCCGGGGGTGCCGGGGCGAATGTCGGTCACGTCCCACAAGGCCATGCGCGCATCCAGTGTCACCGTGCCAGAGGCCGGAACTGGCATGCCGCGTGCGTCCAGCACCCGCACAACAACCGGGACGATCGACACCGGAGAGGCAGAGGCCGTTTCTGGTATGATGATTTCGAACTTTGCCGGTGCGCCGGGTGCGATCAAGGTGATCTCGGTGCGGACACGTTCGATCCCAAAGCCGTCTTTGCCGATCAGGGCCAAGGTGTTTTTGCCGGGGTCCAGTTTGACCGCGATAAATTCTGCGGCTTGGACGTTATTTGCTTCCCAGCTGGTGCGCTGGCCGACACGGTCGGCCCCCAGTGGCCGGCCATTCAACGCCAGCGCAAGGGTCAGGTCAGCCTTGCCTTTGACGCGGATGTTCTGGGTGCTGCGGTCAACGGTTTGTCCGTCCTGAAGGTCGATAAAGCCCGGCTCTGAATTCAGGGTGCGGATCATCGCGTCCAAAGGCTCGCGGCGTGCGATGGCTTCGGCTTTGGTGGCCACATCTTCGCGTGCTTCTTGCTCTGCATCCAGCATGCCAGTGGTCAACTGCGTCGTGGTCGCAATGCCCTGCTCCCCGCGAGAGGAGCGCACGGGCGCGCCTTGGCTGGTGATGGGCAGATCGGACGCGGTCAGCGTGTTGATCCCTGCCGCTTCGTCAAAATGCGTGCGGCGCTTTGCGACCTCAACCATCGCCTCTGGCGTACAGTCCGCAACGGCGAAGTGTTCGGCGCGCAGCTCGCCCTTGCGCAGCGGGATCAGGCGAGAGCCGCCGCGCATCAGGTCATTTGTGCGCGTGACGGTCACAGCGGTGCCGATGGGCAAGGTTTCATCCTGCACCAAAAAGGCGTGGGTGACGGGGCGCAGGCCGAACAGGGAATACTTGCCGTCGATATCGGTCACGACGGACAGGCCTTCTTGGGTGACGATCCTTACGCCGGGAATGCCCGGTTCGGTGATGTCGCCGCGGATGCCGTCGCCGTCGCAATCCATAAACACAGATCCAATGACCGTGCCTTCGCGGGCAAAGACGCCGCCCGAATTGTTCAGGCGCACCATCGCGCGGGCCACGGGGGATTGGCGCAGCGTGCCAGTGCCCGCTTGGCGGCCCGACAGGACGGCCGTGTTTTCATTGCGGCCCTCAACAGCGGCTGCGGTAAAGCGCATGACGTAGGTCAGCTCGTGATTGGACAGCGGCTCTAGCGTGCCAAGATCAAACAGCAGGTCGCCGCCTTGCGCATCGACTGGATCGGGCAGGGCGGTACCGTTCAGCAGAACCGATCCGGGCACAAGCGTCACGCCGCGCGCAGGGCGGTCCAGCAGCTCTGCGCCGATCAGGGCCTGGTGCATGTTGTTGGTGAAACCCAGCGAATAGGTCACAAATTCGCCCTGTGTGACGGTGTCCGTGTTGGCGTTCTTGTCCAAGGACAGGGGCGCGCCGTAAAACGGATCAACGGGGATATCGGACACATGAACCATGCCGCCCGCGTGGGTAAACAGGTTACCAAACCCGGCGCTTGTGACGGTCTTGCGAAAGCCCGTGAAATCCATACGGACCGACGGAAAAATCCAAGCCGGCGCATTCAGCACCTCATAGCGGTAGCGGCCCGCCGCAATCTGACCCAGCGAAAAGAAGCCGCGCTCGTCCGTATTGCTGCGCAGGACAGTGGCCCCGGTCGCCGCATTGATCAGCACGATTTCGACGCCTTCGATCGCGTCATTGGTGACAGAGTTGAACAAGAAGTTGCCGGGATCGATCAGCAGTTCGTCGTCCAGCAGCACGCCGCCGCACTCGGCTGTTGCGAACAGCGTATCGCCGGGCGTTGTCGCCATCACACCGTCGCCAGCGCGGCTTGGGTCCATGCGGGCCAAGGGCAGGGCAGCGGTCAGGAACACGCCTGTGTTTGGGCCAGTTTCGGTGGCGGTCAGGTTTTCGATGTCGCCGGTCAGCGCGCTGCGCACTGTGATCGTGACAAGATCGGCGTCCCCAGACAGGTTACAGCTGCCAGACGTGACGCGCAGGCGAGTGTCGCTGCCCGCAGTGCCATAGATTTGGTCGGTCGCAGTATCTGGGTATTCGAACCGAAGCGCGCCAGCACCAGAGCCTGTGCGGTCATAAAAGGTGGTGTTGGATGACAGCGTCAGGCTTTGGCCGTCTTCCTCTAGATAGGTCGTGGCTGTGTTTGCAACCTCTACATCGCCAAGCGGCTTTGGCACGTTGACCGTAAAGGACGGGTCGCGCGACTGACCGATGTCATAGTCATCAGCCATAAAGAACGCCACGGCGTCGATATCGGCCGCCGCAGCAGGCTGCTGCGTCAGGTAGTCATGCTGGGGATCGCCTGCGCGGTGATACAATGCCTCCATGCCGCCCGCATCGGCGATGCCGGCAAAAACGGTGTTCAACGGCATGACGTCGCGTACTAAAATGCCTGCGCGCTGGGTGCCATCAATGCGCAGGGGTGCGCCGTCGATGCTGTCATACTTGGGGACCGCTTGTTCTGAATTGTTGCGCACCCGCAGGGTGTAATCAAGCTGCGTTATACGATCGTTGTCACGCACGACTTGGGATTTCGTGATCGTCAGCGCGCCGGAAACGATGGTCGTGATGCCTTGCGCTGTCCCTTGGACCGGCGCTGTGGCATTCGGGTCGCCGTCAACCGTTGCTGTGACGATAAGGGCCGACCGCATCGCGTCGCCCAAAACGGTATTGGTCGAGACGCGGAATTCGTAAATCAGTTGCAACCGCTGTCCGGGAAGCAATTTCATGGGCAGCGCAAGGTTGATGGACCGCTCGTTGCCATCAATGATGCCGTTCCCGTTTAGGTCAGCGACAAGCTGCCCGCCGCCCATCATGGATGCGCCAAGCTGGTCTTCGACGTGCATCAGCGCGTTCAGCGTCACATTGCCGGAATTGACGACATCGAAATAATACTGCGCGATGCTACCGCGGGTCATCAGCAGTGCAGAGTATCCCGCAACTGATAGGCCGGGCACCGACATGACGATTGCCTCGACGCGGTTGGACTGCACGGTTTCAACCATGCCAAGGGCGGTGTTGAAATATGTCGCGTTGGCGATGCTGCGGATGATTGTGCCGCCGGGTACGGGGCTTGCCATCGCGGCCGCAGGAAACAGGGCTGCATTTGACAACAATATCAGCATCAGTGCTGCGGTTCGCAGGAGTGTCATAGCGCGGAAGCCGGCTGATTGAATGAATTTGCGCATAAACCTGCTCCTGGAAGGATACCGAGTGTCAAAGAAATAGGGAAAAGTGGGCACCCCCCCGACGTCTGGGGGGACAGTGTCTTGGGGGGTGCCTTGGGTTCGCTTAGTTGCTCACCTGAACGGTGAACTCCAACCGGGCAAACCCGCCGGGCAGGACCGTCCCGTGATCGCTCGAGATGTTTGTCGAGGTCGCAGCCGCGGTGCTGCCTGCAGGGAAGGTGGTTTCGCTGCAGGAACCGCCACAGTTTGTGATCGCGGTATAGGCAGGCGCCGCATCAAAGATGGTGACGTTGTCTGCTGCCGACGAGCCGGTGTTTTCGCCCTCGACCAAGTAGCGGATGCACTGACCGGGATCGACGTCCTGACGGGTTTTGGTGAAGGTACCGACCGTGCCGTCACAATTGGCATCGATGTACTGATACTTGTTCAGGGTCATGTCGCCAGAGATGATGGTGATCCGGTCCTCGACCGCGTTGTCGCTGGCATGGACATCTGTCGCCGACCCGCCATTGAGGTATGTCGCCACGGTGATTGTGCCGTTTTCAGTGACACCTGCCGTGCTGGTGGACGGGGTCTGTACGCGGTAGATCAGCGTGATGCTGTCGCCAGGTGCCAAACCATTGACCCCAGCAGAAACGCCGTTCGTCAGATCGTTGAAGTTGTCGATGACTGGTTCGGTCGGATCAATCACACCGTTCCCGTTGGCATCCCAGAAAATCGCACCAGAGAAGTTGGTAAGGCCGCTATCATTGATCGCGCCCTCGGTGATGGCAACGTTACCTTTGTTGGTGACAGTGTGGGTAATTTCGACAATGCCGCCCGGTGCTGCCTGCGCGGTTTGGTCGTCGATGATCTGCACGTCGTAGATCTCGTTCACCGTGACTTGGTTCACGATCCGGTCGCCCTGACCCGACACAGAAGAGGTCAGCGCAATATCGACCAGCGTATCGCCCGGAAGCGCATCATCGGGTGGCGTGACGACAACTTGGAATGTCGTGCTGCCGCCTGCGGGGATCGTGCCGGTGTTGGTCACGACATTGCCGTCGGCGTCGCGGAACTCATACGTCCAACCCGTTGGAAGGGGTTGAGCCAGCGACAGGTTGTAGCTGTCCGACACAGGGCCGTCGTTCTGGACGACCATGTCATAAGTGACCGGCTGACCTGGGTCAGTGGTGGTGGTGACCCAAGGCAAGATACCGTTGGTCGGTGCCGCGCCGTCGCCTTCGGAGCCAACAACAGCGTTCTCTAGGTCGACCGCGGCCGCCAGAACTTCACCGCTGAATTCAGCGGTCGAGATGTCAGTGACACCAGAGGCATCAGAGATCGTCGAGATGACCGCGGTGTAGTTTGTGGTCGCGGTCGGTGTCACGTCCGTCGGCAGGGTCGCGATCAAGGTGACCGTAGCGCTTGCGCCAACGGCAAGCGGCCCGACAGAGCCGACAATCGGGGTAATCCCGTCAGCGCCGACAAAGCGGAAGGTGGTGCCAGCAGGGAAATCGACGTTAGCGACCTGTAGCGACAGGCTGTCGGATTGGTTCGACAGGTTGGTCAGCACGAATTCCTGACGGATCACGCCGCCTTGATAGACGTCGCCAGTTTCCAATACGACATCGTTGCCGGCGGTATCGTCATCGGTCGCCGATGCAACGGCAGCGTTTACGGTTAAGTCTGAATTGATGGCCGTATCCGCAACGGCAACCCTAAATGTGCTATCAACATTGATCGAAGCGGTGTTCGACGGCGGGAAGGCCGCGCCGTTCACCTCTTGCGTTGCGGTGTTGGGGATGATGCCTGCGTCAGCAGTAGAAGCAACAACGGCTTGGAATGTCACGCTACCGGACCGACCCGACCCGACGGACGACAGGTTAAAGTTTACGGTCTGCGCGTCGTCAAAATCCCACGCAATCGTTTCACTCGACCCGTTGCTGGCATCAACGACGGTAGAGCCGTTGTTGTCATCCAGCGGCGTGGCAGAGTCCGACCAGCGCGCAGAACCGGGCACGTAGGTCAGGTTGCCGTCCAGAACGTCCTGCACCACGTAGTTATTCGCAGCGGCCAGACCGGTGCTGGAATAGGTCAGCGTGATAGTCACGGTGTCGCCCGCATCAACGATGCTTGGGTTTCCACCCGATGCCGCGTCAGCGACCATCGATTTGACCAGCTCAACAATGGCACCGTTCGAAATCGTCAGGGTGTCGGTGTTGGTAGCCAGCTCTGTGCCATCCAGCGCGGATGTCGCCGTGATTGTGATGGTGTCTGTACCAGTGGCGTTGGACGCAACGGTGGCCTCGATCACGACGCCGAATTGCTCGCCCGGGGCCAGTACGGGGGTGGAATTCAGCGGTGTCGCGCTGTCGGCCACGCCGTCCATGTTGGCGTCAGGATAGAACACCAGCTGCGAGGTGTTCAGTGTGCCGGTGTTCGCCTCGACTGCGGTCAGCGAAAAGCTGTCTGCGCCGTTGCCTTCGTTGGTGATGATGTGCGGCAGGAAGGCCTTACCACCCGGCGCGATGGTTTCCGTATTATCGGACGTCAGCGTCACGCCAGCGACCTGCTGGACGATGGTTTCGACCGTGTTCGATGTCACGGTGATCGTGTCGCCAGCGGCATTGGTATAGGTGGCAACGGCTTGGTTGCCGATGACAGATCCGGCTTCTGGCGATGCTGCAAAAGCCGCCGTACCGATGGCTGCGCCGAAAGCGGCGACGCTGGCCGATCGCATAAACAGGGATTGATAAGACACTTCGATATTTCCTTATATCTACTTAAGTGGGGGAAGCCCCGCTAAAGGAGGCGCGGTGGTTTAGTTGACGCGAACGCGGTATGTGTTGACCGCGGATTTGCCCGCTTCGAGGGGATCGGAGTATGTCCAACGGACCGACGCGATTTCTGTCTCTGGCAAAGGTTCTTCGCGCAGGACGCCGTCGGGGCCTGCAACCATCCGAACCGCTGGCAGCGTTGACCATTCAAGGCCGTCCAGTTCGGGGTCTAGGTCCGCCTGCACTTCAAAAACCGCGTTGATCGACGTTGTCTGATTGCCCAGCGTGATGGTCACCCCTTCGGGAACTGGCGCTGCGACAACGATGCCGGCCATGTCCTCGTCGGTCATGTTCTCGTGGTTCAGTTGGTACTGAATGACTTCGCCCGGCCGCACAGTGTTGCGCGCGACAAGCTCTTCGACGCCGGCATCGTTCTTTTCGACGACGACGAACGCGAACGTACTGGACAAAGCATCGGCAGAGGCTGCAAAGCCGATCACCGACAAAGCCGCGGCAGCAACAGTCGCCCGCATCATTTGTGAAAAGGGAATAAGCATAAATTTTCTTCCTTTCAGGCCGGGTCAACATGCCGGCAGTTTCAAAACACGCGCTCTGATCACGAGACGTTGATTGAACATTGAAGAGAATTTTAATAAATCGCACTCGTGCAATAAGGTATAAATGGCACCCGGAAGATCGCTCGATATGCTTTCGTATAGGCTTGCTATCTGATGGAATATGGCTCTATATATATTGAGAAATAGAACTCGACCGGATCGGCGAGTTTTTCAGCTTCCTCAAGTTTTCGAGTCTATTTTCAGCGCCCAAAAGTGGGGTGCGCTGAATTAACGCACGGCACTGCAAGGTGTCTGTGTCGGCAACACATGTTAATGCCATCCTTTATTCTCAAGAACTCTGGCGGATGAAAGAGCATCGTTTCATATGCTTGCGCCAATCATAACGCGTCCAGGACGTTAGTACTGAATTACGCTGACCAAGCGTTTGGCCACTGAATAAGAGACGCTGCGCCGGGATGACGAGGTCCCAGCGTTGCGGCAGGCAAGCCAGGCGGCGCTTTCAGGCGATAGATCGGTGCCGCGCCAGATCCACAGTGCCGCAGCATCAGGGCCTTTATGCTAAGGACTTTTGACATGACCGTCTCGTAGCGAAGCTGCCTGAGGACGCATCCCAAAGCTTCATGTTACGGACGCCCCGATGTCTGACTTGGTTGAGGGGAAACCCGAAACGCAGTCCCCATTCGGACGCAGCCGCTATTCTTCTGTATAGATCAGTAGTCAATATCAGGCCGGCTCTATCCGCGTGAAGCACTACCTCTAAAAATTTAGATTGATTACGCATAAGCACAGCTTGAATTACATGGCGGTTTCCTCTTATCCCCGCCCTGCAGGCCAACTTTGAATATAGCAATCATATTATAAATTTTAATTGATTGCTTTGAGATAAACTAGGTGGGGTGCCTATAATGTTGACAAGAACGCATATCGCGCAAAATGGAACTGGACAGATTCATACATTTGATGCCAGCGGAAGCCGGGATCAGAATAATTGGGATAACCTGCAGTTTTCAAAAATAACAAGTTTTTCACACGGCCACCATGTAAGGACGGGAAGTGGAAACGACACGATTAACTTCAAGAACATCAATGAAGTTTCAAGCGTCATTGTCGGCCGGATCGAGGATTTCGATTCGCAAAGAGATACACTTCGGATCGAAGGTCAGGCCATTGATCTAAATAACCTTCCGACAAACGTGCGCATTGTTGAGTTTAATGGCGCTCACAACGATGCAGGATCGCAGCCGCAGCAGTGGATCCTTATCACCACCCCTGCGGGAGGGAGCATCTTTTACGTATTCGAAGGCGCTCGCGTCGATATGAACAACAATGGGGGCGCAAACTCGGGCGCTCAGGAAAGCCATTTTATTAGCAGAGCTCAGCTTCCTGATTTTTCAAAACTCAAGACCGTTCCATATGTCGACCCGCAAAACGTTGTTCCGACGGGGATTGCCGCGACCAACGGCATAACAATTAACGATGTTGACGTGAATACATCCGACGTTCTTGAAATAATTGCAGGGACCGGAAGGGATGATCTGATTGCTGCGGGTCTGAATGATGACGTTGTGCGCGGGTACCAAGGCAATGATCAAATTTGGGGGGGCAGCGGCAACGATACCGTCTATGGCGAAGATGGTGACGACATTTTAAATGGCGGCACAGGTTCCGATAAGCTTTATGGCGGCAACGGCAACGATAGAATCGACGGCGGACTTAATAATGATGTCATTGTTGGGGCTAATGGAAACGACCTACTGATCGGGAATAACGGGCGCGATTGGCTGGTTGGCGGTGATGGCGACGACAATCTATACGGCGGCGATGACGCAGATCGCCTATATGGCCAAAATGGTTCCGACCGTTTGGCTGGGCAGAATGGGAACGACAAATTATTTGGCGGCTCTGGCGCAGATACGCTGAGCGGTGATGATGGAAACGACTATCTTGCTGGCGGTGCGGATCATGATCGCCTTTTTGGTGGCACCGGCAATGACAGATTGCTTGGTCAGAGTGGCAATGACTTGCTATCGGGTGGCCACGGAGCAGACATATTAGGCGGTGGTGCCGGAAACGATCGGATTTATGGCGGTTCCGGCAATGACCGAATTTATGGCGGCGAAGCTGCAGATCTTCTGGTCGGCCAAGATGGCGATGACATTGTCGTCGGCGGGTTCGGTGCTGATAGAGTATTTGGTGGTAGCGGCAACGATCGTCTTTATGGCGGGGACCATAATGACCGCCTTTATGGCGGAAATGGCAACGATGTCGTTCAAGGTTTGGATGACGATGATTTTGTCTTCGGTGATAATGGTGATGACCGATTAATTGGTGGTGACGGAAACGACTAACTTTTTGGCGGTATGGGGCGCGATATTCTATACGGGCAAGACGGTAACGATCGTATTTCTGGCGGTATAGAGGCAGATATTTTGTCTGGCGGCGTCGGCGCGGATGTATTCGAGTTCAAAAATGGCGACATGGTAGATTGGGACGATTTAAATGGGACTTGGGCTCAAAAGAACAGGCAGCTTGACGTCATAACTGATTTCACCGTGGGTTCTGACGTTATTGACTTCGTCGATTATGATAATGTCACTTCCTTAGATGATATTAGTGCCTGGGCTACAACAATTAGTGGAAATCTGTATTTTACTGTAAAAGTAAACGCAACGAATGAGCGTATGCTCGTAGATGTTGACGACGCTATGACCTGGTCGAATTTCTGTGAGGCTGAAAACTTTCTTTTCCATTAGTGATAGCTTTTTCAATATGCTGATTGCAGCGGTGGGCCAATAAAATTGGCGAAATGCTACTGCATAAATGGGCTGCTGAACTGTTCTCCATTTCCTCAGACGCGCTGCGGTTTTTTGACGGCTATGGCCAGCGCTGTGTCGCCATTCATGACCGCGACGCGCGCTAGAATCCTCACGGCCTGTCAATTACAGACCAATCGTTTCCTGCTATGTATCTTTGGCTTGACGCAGCTCCGCCGGTGGTCACCCCTTTCGTTCCGCCATTTCGTCTTGCCTGAATTTCTCGCCGTGCCTAGAATTATCGACGCGCTGAGCGCCGCATTTCCGGCGACCGCCTAGGCTGGACGCGGGTTCCACGGCTCGGCACTCTTACGTGGCGGAATGAGGTCGTGACTGCCACTGGTCCGATGTCCTGCCCGGAAGTGGCCGCACCGCGGGCACGTTGCCAATCTGAAGTTCACTCGGGATCTGACCAGGCGGATTTGGTAACAACGGTGCATCACGCCGCCTGCGACCCGAGCCCGCGACCACTCTGCTACTCCATGTCTGTTCGTCGATACTGCGGTGAGACACGAGCCAGACGCGCCGAGTGGAGCATAAATACCGAAAGTGACGCTCTCGATCTGACACTCGTTTTCTTGCCAAGCATGAGAGTGGTCAGCCGGTGCGCCGGGACCGTATGCTGGCGTCAGGTGTCGGCCAATCAGATCTTAATGGCATTCGCCGGGCAAATCATCGCGCTGACGCTTTGGTGGCGTAGCCTGCCACGCAAAACCTGCGGTCTGCCTGTCTTTCGGCAAGGAATGGCGCGCTACGTCAATTCTGTATCGCATCAGACCGACACTGCCCCCGGCGCTTCAGGGCTTCATCATAGGTTTTCCGTGCGTGCGCTTGTTGGTGAGAGATGTCGGATCGCTTGTGCGCATCAGCGACCACTTCGGATTCTCGACGCGATTCCACCGCTAGATTTGCGCAGCAGCGTAAATTTTGGTGAAGCGTCTGATCTTATGCGAATAATTCCTGTGCAAGGTTCGAAAGTAGAGGCCTCCTAACCCGAAGGGATATAGCTGGATACTTTTGCTGCCGTTATGGATGCTTTTGGCGACTCCTAAAATTTATAACTTTAGGTGTATCTTAACTAAGTAAGGTTTGGTTGAAACAGGAGCGCACTAAAATGAACGACTATAGAATGGCTGCACAGCAAGGCCGATTGAAAGCTCTCTCTTCTCTAACTGATCCAAAGCGTTTCGGGCCTCGGAAATTGGCCCGTGGGCGTAGATCCTCGATGTCAGATGCCGTTATTGATATGGTTGTTCCCGATCGCTCAGGTGCCAGTTCGAAAAACTTCTTAATTCCAACAGCGGTGGTCTTTGTTTTCGCTGCGCTGACGACGTGATGGTGTCAAAGATTGAATCTGGTTTCAATGTATTGACAGGTGAAAATGTTTCCCTTTGTGCAAATGTATGTTTCTTACGGTTCTCGGGACTTCAAGACGAGGCATGATGTCGCAATCGATGATCGCGCCGCGCACTTGAAGTCTGAGTGCTAGATTTGAGACTCGCATGCGTAATAGCTTAGCCCAGTCAGAATTATGCAACTGCTATAATTCTTGATGCGCCTCTTTCCATCTTAGCTGATCCAGTTGCGCCAGTGCGCCTTTGTAGAAGTTCCTCACTTATCGTCTCCCTTTGCACGGGATGAGGGGCCAGGACACAACCGGTCCTACGAACGACGATATAGGCTGTTTACCGCAGGTGAAATCGAATGCCAGGGAAGGTTGCTCAGGGTCAGAACCGACCCGGCCGCGTCCTAGCGCCAGCATAAGTAAATAGAGGGTGCCATTGGTCTGGCGTTGTGCGTTTTAATACCGCACCTTTGTGGTTGGCCGAAAATAGTTGGCCACGATCGTCAGCGTTATAAACGCCGGCCTCCGCCAATAGTATTGGTACTTAACGCCTCACAGCATTTAGTCAGATGGCTAGCAGTCCGTTGCGTTTCTGCGCTGCGTTATATGCTGAGCAACTTTGATTTTTTCCAACCCCTTTAGGGACCTCGCTGATGGCTCTTAATCCATTAGTCGTTGTGAACAGCAGTGCACAGGTCCGCGCTGCTCTTTGATCGACGGACCCTACAAAAGTGGGATTCGGATCATCCGATATAAGAATAATAAATTTGCGCACAACTCTTGAGGTCGCAATCATATTTATCTAAATAGTAGTTGTTATATCCCTTTTTGACCCGAGAGTAACCTTAATGAAGGTACCTCTGACTAGAAGTAAATCATATAGGTGAAGTAGGTTTGCCTTTGAGGTGCGAGATGAATGCAATGACAAAATTTCCACAGGAAATATCTGGTCTGTCAGGAAAACGGATACTCGCCATAGATGATCATGCATTGTTTTGTGATATCATAACCTACAATTTGTCAACATATGGGGCGAGTGTCGATTCTGCCAATACATCAGAGGAAGCTTGCCGCAAAATAAACGCGCTGCCGGATTTTGATTTGATCCTGCTTGATTATTACATGCCAAACGCGTCAAATTTCGATAATTTCTATAAGATTAAAAATGCTGCGCCTGACGCCCCCATAGCGTTTTTAACATCGTCGGAATCGCTTAACATGCCGTCTAAGGCTAACCTGCTGGGTGCGTCTGGTTTTATCAGCAAGTCCATTCGGCCAAGTGGCTTCATTGACGCCGTTGGCATCATGCTGGCCGGTGGTCGGTTTTTCGAAGACACATCGCATCATGCGAACAATAATGTTAAACAATTCCGTTGCTTAACCCCAAGAGAGTTCGATGTGCTTGCGCTTCTTTGCGAGGGGCACAGCAACAAAAAACTAGGAGAATTCCTTGGTATTGCGGAAGCGACGGTCAAGGTGCATTTGAAATCGATTTTTCTGAAAATCGAAGCCCGCAGCCGCAGCCATGCGTGCATGATCGCAAAAGACCTAGAGCTGGTTTAGCGTAAAAACGTAAAGCCAGTCAGGCCACAGCCTTGGGGGTATCTGGTCACCTTTGGCCAGAGCCCGGTCCTACTGGAGGGCGGATCATGAAGCGTATATCGCTTTGCTGAAACCGTGACGATGGCAAAAGGCCCAAACGGTCCTGATGACAAACGAAAAGATCCACCAGCTTGCATCGACGAACGCAAACGCGACGTTGATGCTACTGTCGATCCATAGCCGTGACGTTAAACAAAGTGGGCGCTGCGGGCGATCATCGCAGCGTCGGTTCTGTTCCGCGCGTCGAGTTTGCGGCACAGCGTCTTGACGTGTAGCTTGATCGTCACCTCTTGAAGATCAAGATCGCGCGCGATTTCCTTGTTGGATTTGGCACTCAAAAGCCCGCGCAGGACCTGCTTTTCCCGGTCTGACAGATCCTTTTCGAAGTCGGTTTCTTCGGGATCATCTTTGCCAGACATAAAGTCGACGGGGGCATAGGTCTCACCGGCGGCCATGAAGCGGACTGCGTTGACGAGCGATTTTGCGGGAAGCGTTTTTGGCAGAAAGCCGATCGCGCCAAGGGCCAAAGCCTGTTCCGCTATGACACGCGTCGCGGTGCCAGAGATGAGACCTACGGGCTTGTCACCATTGGCTTTTATAGCAGTCTTCAAGCCCTCTAATCCATTCATGCCGGGCATGGTGTAGTCAAGAAGAACCAGGTCAAACGGGCCGTCGGTTTCGATCATTTGCAGCGCCTCTTGCAGCGTGCTCGCTGCGCGGGAAACGGTCGCGCCGTCGGCGTCTAGGAACATGACAATCGTCTCGCGCACCATGTCATGGTCGTCAGCAATCAAAATTTTCAGGGGCATCGCAGTCCTCCACGTGACCGAAATCAAATATCGTTTGGTTAGGCTACAACAGGGTACCTACAAAGAACACTCCTTAACGTGTGTTTACCATGAGTATACTCGCTGTTTCCGCTAACTATACGGCAGTATATAACAGCTAGCCTTCGTGGCGCTCGTTTAGCGAAGGGCTTAGCTCTAAGGTTAATAAATAACCAAAAAGCACCAAGGGCATCAATGAAAATGGGACGGATTTGGAATGCGACGGCGATCGGCGCGCTGTTTTGTATGGCAGGCTATGCGACGATTGCAAGCGCACAGGACGTGCTACTTACGGTAACCGTTGATGACGTCAGGCACGAGTTCAGTTTGGATGACCTAAAGGACTTTCCGGTTTCGACCATTGAAACGACGACAATCTGGACAGATGGATTGCAAGTGTTTGAAGGCGTTGCGGTTCAGGAATTGTTGGACTCGTTAGGCGTGACGGAAGGTACAATCAAAGCCACGGCAATCAATGAATATGAAGTTGATATCCCGGTATCGGATATCGTCGAAAATGGGCCTGTGGTTGCATATTCTAATAATGGTCAACCGATGTTGCGCCGCGAGAAGGGGCCGCTTTGGATTGTCTATCCATATGACAGTGATCGGGCCTATCAGACCAAAACGATATATAATCGTTCAATCTGGCAGTTAGACCGCCTTGAAATAAATCGATAGTTTGCAGGATAGCTGATGTTTAGCGAATACATGCCCCAGGCAAGATATAAGATTTCTAACTACTTTTCAGCCATAGCGATCGTCGTTGGTACATCCATCGCTGCGCCTATTGGGGCGAGTGTTTGGTTCCAAATTCAAGCGATCGGAAGTGCGCAGCAGGATAATGCGGCGTGGGTTTTTTCTCAGCTGGAAGTTGAGTATCTTAAGACGCGGCGTGCGATTGAAGTGGCGCGTTCTGGGACTGACGCGGACCTAGATAATTTACGCAAACATTTCGACATGTTGTACAGTCGCACCGACATCGTGGGCCGGGTAAAGAACAACACGGAGTCGCAGCCGGACATCACCCTTTTGCGCGATATATTAGACCGTCAACTGCCTTTGATCGAGGCAGGGAATGCGCGTCTTTTGACCGATCTTGAAATTTTCGAACGTGCGCTTGTCGAAATTGAAGACCTGCCGAGGCAAATTTCTATTACATCTCGTTCGCAAGCAGCAGACATTTCAGAAGCCGAACGCCAGAAAATTATCAGGCTGATCGGGATACTCGCGTTTATCGTTGTGGTAGTTGCAATTTTGCTTGTCGGAATGTTCCTTCGGCTGTGGTGTCAGAAAAGGACCCTCAAGCGGAAGTCGATTGAAGCACATGAAACCCAGCTTCGGCTGGCGACGACACTGCGGGCGTCTCTTGATGGAATTGTCGTTTTCGACGACCATGGCATTATCCGCGATTTCAATGGTTCGGCCGTGGACATCTTTGGTGTGCCTAAAAACGTCGCTATCGGACGGAGTTTCGTTGATATTCTATTTCCTGAAGAGGGGCGTGAATTTCAGCAAAAAAGACTTGATGCCTTTAGGGAAACCGGGATTCTGCACGTTGCAGAGAAAGGGCGTCTAGAGGCGGAAATGATAGATCAGACGGGGCGTCTTTTCCCTGTAGAACTATCCGTGACGCTGGCCGAGACGACGGAAGGTCCAATCTTCGTAGCCTATGTGCGCGACATCACCGACAAAGTGCAAAAAGAGGCAGATATCGTTCATGCGCGCGATCAGGCCCTTCAAGCTTACCGCGAAAAATCCCGTTTTTTCGCAGTCATGAGCCACGAGATGCGCACGCCTTTAAACGGGCTTCTTTCGGCGATCCATCTTCTTGATGACGGTAAGCTAGATGCCAAACGTCAAGGTTTTCTGAATGCTGCGCTTACGTCAGGTGGGATCCTTTTAGGACACATCAACGACGTTCTTACGATTGAAAGCACCGAGGCCGATACCGAAGATCATAGATTTCATCCATGTGATATCATGTCGCTGACATCCAGCATGGTAGAACTTATGAGACCCCTGTCCGAGGCATCGGGATCGACGCTTCATATTGATCAGGTCGGGCTGGACGATCGCCTTATTCTGACCGCCCCAAGATCAATTCAGCAGATTGTCCTGAACCTGCTCAGTAATGCGACAAAGTTCAGCCCAAATGCCGATATTACCCTTCGTGCATTTTATGACACGGCGGCTGAGGGCGCAGTCTCGCTTCATTTAGAAGTCATAGATGAAGGACCGGGAATACCAGAGGATGACATTGGACGTATTTTCGAAGATTTTGTGTCGCTCGATAACCGATATGAACGTCGCACCAGCGGGACGGGTCTTGGTTTGGGGATCGTCAAGCGGTTGGTCGATACATTGGGCGGTGAAATCAGGTGCGAATCTGAACTCGGGCGTGGCAGTCGATTCATCGTTGATCTGCCCGTCACAATGGTCGGCGAAAAAGATATCTTTAACGCGGCCCCCCAGGAAACCTGCGCAGCACCCAAAGCACCACATGTTGCGTTGAATATTCTGGTCGTGGACGACAACGAAATTAACAGAAGCCTGTTAAAAGAAATGCTTCAGCGGCTTGGCCATACGGTTGTAACGGCCGATGGCGGACAAACGGCCATCGCGTTCGACAAGCAAAAGAAGTTTGATACGATCCTGATGGATATCTCTATGCCGGGCATTAACGGTATTCAGGCGACGGAAGCTATTTTGAATGGCGACGGGCTGAACAAAGAGACGCCGATCATCGCCGTCACGGCCCACGCCGCGCAGCAAGAACGTAGCAGATTTCAATCAGCCGGCATGGCGGCCGTTCTATTGAAACCCTTGGACAGCGCGGCTTTGCAAGCAGCACTTGCGGGAACTGCGGCGGTCGGCGGTTTTGCCAATAATGATCTGACGTCCATGATGCAGCCGTTTATTGACGAAGCCCAAGTCGCTGAAATCTCTGATTTGCTTGGACATGACCGATTTTCGGATCGCATTGTGGATTTCATTCGCTACATGGATAAGGAAGTTCCAATTCTGATAGAGACTGAATCGCTTGAAACGTTGCAAAGCCGTGCGCATGAATTTGCTGGCATGTGTGGAATGCTGGGCGCAAAGCGGTTACATGGTCTGCTGGGCGATATCGAAACGGCCTGCAAAGAAGGTGATGATACTGTCGCGCGTGATGCCGCCCAAGACATACCTTCAATTTGGGATTGTACGCGCATGGAGTTTATCAAGCGTATAAAGAGATAATCTTTCAGTGGATTTGACGAATGCGGGAATCTGGTCCCAAAGCTTGCAGAACGATTTGGCGGTGTATCGATGATCGTGAAAACTCCGGTCGGCGGCGACACGGCAACTATATCCCCAGTGTGCCGCCGATCTGCCATTGCGATTCTGATGACGCGGGGCTGCAATGGCCCTTGCGCAACCCGCTATTGTTCAGGACAATCGCGGCCATATGTCCAAGCCATTTTCATTTCGCCTAGACCCCCAAGTTCCGACGTTTGACGATGCGGCTCCGCTGGCCGTGATGGATGCGGAATGCGCGATCTGCAGCTGGGGTGCGCGTATGATCCACCGCTTGGACCGCAGCGGAACCGTACGCATTTGCCCCGTCCAGACACCGCTTGGTGGGGCGCTGATGCGGCACTATGGGCTTGATCCAAGTGACCCGGCGACTTGGCTTTTTATTGACGCAGGCGTTGCGCATCAGGACTTTGACGCCGTGGTTCATGCCGCGTGCAGCTTTGGCGGCTGGGGGCGGCTGGCTGCGGTGTTGTTGATCCTGCCAAAGCCCTTGCGGGATTGGCTTTACCGCCGCCTTGCCCGCAACCGCTATGCCATTTTCGGCAGGGGTGACATGTGCGCGCTGCCGGACCCTGCATTTCAAAAGCGGTTGCTGCGGTGAAGGTCTTGCTGCTGGGCGGATATGGAGTTTTTGGCGCACGCTTGGCCAAATTGCTGGTCATTGACGGTCACGATGTTTGCATCGCGGGCCGCTCGCTGCGCGCCGCCCAAACCTGCGCGGCGGAACTGGAGTGCCGGGCGATCCAGATGGACCGCAGCCAAGATCTAGGGGCGCTGACGGCGCATGACGTCGTCATCGACGCGGCGGGCCCGTTTCACACCTACGGCGACGACCCCTACCGTTTGGCCCGCGCGGCGATTGCCGCTGGTGTCCACTATCTTGATCTTGCGGACGATGCGGGTTTTTGCGCCGGTATCTCGGCGCTGGATACGGACGCCCGTGCGGCAGGGGTTTGCGTGCTCTCTGGCCTGTCGTCGGTCCCGGCGCTGTCGTCCGCCGCCGTGCGCGCCCTTGCAGGGGGCGAGGTGCCAAGCGTCATTGATACCGCGATCCTGCCCGGCAACCGCGCGCCGCGCGGGCTTTCTGTGATGCAGTCCATCCTGTCGCAGGCCGGGCGGCCGATGCCCCTGTGGCGCGGCAACCAGTGGGAGCGGGGCTTTGGTTGGTCCCGACCAGCAAATTATACCTTGCCGGGCGGGCTGGTCAGGCAAGGTTGGCAAATCGCCGTGCCAGACCAGCGCCTGTTCCCGGCGCATTTTGGCGCTGAAACAGTCCGCTTTCGCGCGGGGTTAGAGCTTGGCGTGATGCGGTACGGCCTTGCGTTGTTTGCCGGACTGCGTCGTCTGTGGCCCTTTGCTGTGACGCGGCCGCTCGTGCAGGTCTTTAAGGGGTTGGCAGGCGCACTTGGCCCTTTCGGCAGCGGGCGGGGCGGTATGTCCGTAACGGTCACGACCCCGCTCGCGCACCGCAGCTGGTCCCTGATTGCCGAGGATGGCGACGGTCCCTACATCCCCGCAATCCCCGCGCGCGCCTTTCTGCGCCGCTCAAGTTTGCACATCGGCGCTGGCCCCGCGCTAGAGGCGATAACACTCGCCGAGGCAGAGGCCGCGATGTCGGACCTTGCCGTCGCGGTGCAGCGCGACGAGGTGCCAACCATCTTCATGCTCGAACGGGTTTTGGGGCCAAAGTTTAAAGCTTTGCCAGACGCGCTCAAAGCGATCCACCAGACGGTGGGGGTGTCGCGGTGGCAAGGGCGCTGCGTGGTTTTACGGGGCGGCGGGTTTTGGCCGCGCCTGCTTTGCGCCGTCTTTCGGTTCCCGCCCGCGCAGCCTGATGTGGCCGTGGCGGTCACCAAAACCGTCACCCCGCACGGCGAGACGTGGGAGCGCCAGTTTGGCCAGCACCGGTTCAAATCCCACTTGGCGGTTGAAGCAGGGCGGTTGCACGAGGCCTTCTGGCCGTTCTCTTTCGTGATTGGATTGCAGCTGCGCGGCGGCGCGCTGCACTATCCGGTGACAGCGGGACGCATCGGCCCAATCCCCATGCCGCGATGGCTGCTCCCAACGTCAGAGGCGCGCGAGTTTGTGTCCGGCGGGGTATTCCACTTCGATGTAGCGCTTCTGGCCCCCATCACCAAAGGTTTGATGGTGCGCTACTCTGGCAGCCTCATCGCCAAAGAGCGCGGCGATCCCCTTTCGCCGCCGGACGATCTGTTGTGACTGCCCGCCGTGTTTGACCCCGCGCTTATGGCATAGGGGACAGGGCGAACGGATCGGCGGGCAAGGGCGATCCGCTTCTGCTGGGACTGTTGGCACCGAAATTTGCCCGTGAATTGATGCAGCAAAAAGGGCCGCCTTGCCTGTGCAACGCGACCCTTAGATCAGCTAATTTAACGATGCTGCCGTTCTGCGTGGATTTAGTCGCGCGGCGGCCGCGCCCGTCTGCGCCGCTTGCCGTCCGCATCCACCGATCCGCCGCCGCCAAGGTTAAAGCTGACATCCGGCAGCGTGACGACGCCCATCAGATTGGGAAAGCCGTCGGTGGCATGGGGGATGGCGTTGGCATTGACGAAGTGTTCCTGAAACTTCGGCGCGATTGCCGTTTCAACCTTGGTGATCTGCCGCACGACCTGCGCAATATCGCGCCGCGCCGCGACAGAGCACAGCGCGATCCGCGCGCCGGTGCCCGCGGCGTTGCCGGCGGATGTGACTTTATCCAGCGGCGCGTCTGGGATCATCCCCAGCACCATCGCGTGCTTGGGGCTGATATGCGCGCCAAAGGCACCGGCCAGCGTGATCCGGTCCACGTGGTCCACACCCATTTCGTCCATCAACAGCCGCGCCCCGGCATACAGCGCCGATTTCGCCAGCTGGATCGCACGGATATCGCCCTGCGTTACGGTGATCAGCGGACCACCTGCCTGCGTGCCATCGTGCAGCACATAGGCGTGGGTGCGCCCCGTCTCGACGCAGCGTACAGTGCCTGTCTGATCGGCAGAGCCAATCAGGCCCTTGTCGTCCAAAATCCCCGCCATGCGCATCTCTGCCACGGCTTCGATGATGCCGGACCCGCAGATACCGGTGATCTGGGGCGTGCCGAAATCCGCGTCCGTGGACCACAGATCGCTGCCGATGATCTTGAAACGTGGCTCTTTGGTGGCGGCGTCAATCTCGACCCGCTCGATCGCGCCGGGTGCGGCACGCTGGCCGGAGCTGATCTGCGCGCCTTCAAACGCGGGGCCAGTGGGGGACGAACACGCCAAAACGCGGGTTTTGTTGCCCAGCAGGATCTCCGCATTGGTGCCGACGTCAACGATCAACACAAGGTCGTCGGACTTGCCCGGCTCTTCTGACAGGGCCACAGCCGCTGCGTCCGCGCCGACATGGCCCGCGATGCAGGGCAGGATAAAGACCTGCGCCGCGTCGTTCATCGCCGTCAGTTCCATGTCGCGGGCGGGCAGGGCCATCGCATCCGATGTGGCCAGTGCAAAGGGCGCTTGTCCCAGCTCGACCGGGTCGATGCCCAGCAGCAGATGGTGCATTACGGGGTTGCAGACAAACACCGCCTCTAGGATCTGTTCGGCCTCAATCTCGGCCTCCGTCGCGATCTGCACCGTCAGCGCGTTGATCGCCTCGCGCACGGCGGCGGTCATCTCGACCTCGCCTCCGGGGTTCATCATGGCATAGCTGACGCGGCTCATCAGGTCCTCGCCAAAGCGGATCTGCGGGTTCATCACGCCAGCGGATGCCAGCACCAAGCCATTGCGCAGATCGCATAGATGCGCGGCGATGGTGGTCGATCCAAGGTCGATGGCAAGGCCGTAAACGCGCCCCTCGTGAAAACCGGGCCAGATATCAAGCAACTGGTGGCGATCATCCAAAGACCCGCGATGCAGGGCAACCGTGACCTCCCAATTGCCTTTACGCAGCGCCTTTTGCAGCTTGCGCAATACGGGCAAGGGCGCGTGCAGGTCTTCAATCTGCCACTGGTCCTTTAACGCCTGTGCAAGCCGTTCCAGATCGCCAGAGGGTTCGTGCATGTCAGGTTCAACCACGGTGACGAAATACATCTTGGTCGCCGGGTCCATGATGATATCGCGCACGGCAGCGGCCTTGCGCACGACTTGGCGGTGCACTTGGCTTTCGGGCGGCACGTCGACGACGATATCGCCTTGCACGGTGGCTTGGCAGCCTAGGCGCCGCCCCTTGGGCAGGCCGCGAATGTCGTCATAGCGCTGCTCGACACTGTTCCACGGGCTCAGCGCGTCATCACGCACCGTGACGCCATGCTTGGAAAATTCGCCATAAGACGGCGACACCTGACATTTCGAACAAATGCCACGCCCGCCGCATACGCTATCAAGGTCCACGCCAAGCTGCCGCGCCGCTGTCAAAATCGGCGTGCCGACGGGAAAATGTCCGCGCTTGCCAGAGGGGGTAAAGATCACAAGAGGGTCGGTCATGGGGGCAGCCTTTGGTCTGTTCTCGCGCAACCTAGCGATTTTCAGGGGGCAGGAAAGGGTGGATGCGGCATCCGGATGCGGCAGGGCGTCACTTCAGGAAATCGGCGCCCATCAACCAGACCGCCAGCGGCACAGGGGCAGTGGCAATCGCGATGGTGAAAATCGTGAAAAGCGGCGTGAACAAGCGGCTGATCCCTGCCATCATCAAAATCCCGCCGCCGCCGCCAAGCGCCACGTTTCCTGGGATATTGAGGAGCGCCGCCACCATGCCATAGCGAAACCGCGTGGCCAGCGGGGCCAGCCAGCCGGGCAGGCGATCCGACAGGCCAGCAAGGCGGGCCTGAGGCGCTTGGGTCTTGATCCGCGACACCATTTCGCAGGCGCGCCGCATATGCAGGTCGCGGAAAAATCCGTGCAGCCAGTCCAATGACACCCAGCGGCCAAAGCCAAAGGCGATGAGCAGCCCCAGCACCGTCGCAAGCCAGACAAAGGGGGCGATAATCGACCCCTCCATCACCATCAGGGCGATGCCAATCTCGATCGCGGGCACAAAGGGAATGGCGATAATCAGCGCATAGGCGACGACCGACACGATCACGAGGGTCGTCAGCGCGCGGGCGCGGGCGGCGTCCTCTAGATCAGCGATATGGGCTTGCAGCCAGTTGAACAGTGACAGGCCGCCCCAGACCAGCGCTGCGATGATCGCAAGACGCAGGATCAGCCGCGGCACGGAACGGCTAAGCGGCGGCGGGATAAGGGGATCACTGGGTTCCATACCCGCCTTCTGCGGTGTTCTGTGCGGCGGCGCAAGCGCGGTGCAAATGGCGCCGCCGCACAGCCCCGCCCCAGCCTGCGCACGCCATTTGCGCACAGACGTCCCATTTCGGCCTTTTGCCCTGCCGCATTCCATGCAATAGCGCAGTGCCAAGTGACCACATCAGGAGAGACCGTGATGGAGATTCGCGAGGCATTGACCTTCGACGACGTACTGCTTGTTCCCGCAGCATCCGCCGTCCTGCCCAGCACGGCAGACACCCGCACATTCGTGACGCAAAGCATCGCCATGAACATCCCGCTGCTATCCAGCGCGATGGACACGGTAACCGAAGGCCGCATGGCCATCGCCATGGCCCAAGCGGGCGGCATGGGCATCGTGCACAAGAACCTAGATATCGACGCGCAAGCGAAAGAGATCCGGCACGTTAAGCGCTTCATCTCTGGCACGGTTTATAACCCGGTGACGTTGACGCCCGATCAGACGCTGGCGGATGCCCGCGTGCTGATGGAACGTTACCGCGTCACGGGCTTTCCTGTCGTGAACGACAAGGGACTTGTGGTCGGCATCGTGACGAACCGCGACATGCGCTTTGCTACTGACGATAAGACGCCTGTCAGCGTGATGATGACCTCTGATAACCTTGCTGTGCTGCGCGAACCTGCCGATCTGGACGAGGCCCGCAGCCTGATGCAGGCGCGCCGGATCGAAAAGCTGCTGATCACCGACGGTGCTGGCAAGCTGACCGGTCTGCTGACCCTGAAGGACAGCGAACAAGCTGTGCTGAACCCGATGGCCTGCAAAGATCACCTTGGCCGTCTGCGCGTTGGCGCAGCCACGGGCGTGGGCGATGCGGGCTTTGAACGCTCGCAAGCGTTGATTGAAGCAGGCGTCGATCTGATCGTGATCGACACCGCGCACGGCCACTCCGAAGGGGTTGCGCGCGCGGTCGAGCGGGTCAAAGCATTCTCGAGCGCCATTCAAGTCGTCGCGGGCAACGTCGCCACCGGCGAGGCGACCAAAGCGTTGATTGGTGCAGGTGCGGATGCGGTTAAGGTCGGCATCGGCCCCGGTTCGATCTGCACGACCCGCATGGTCGCAGGCGTCGGTGTGCCACAGCTGACGGCTGTGATAGATTGCGCGCAGGCGGCAGGCGATGTGCCAGTGATCGCTGACGGCGGCATCAAGTTCTCTGGCGACTTCGCCAAGGCGATCGCAGCGGGCGCGTCCTGCGCGATGGTCGGCTCTATGATCGCTGGCACGGACGAATCCCCGGGCGAGGTGATCTTGTATCAAGGCCGCTCGTTCAAATCCTATCGCGGCATGGGCAGCCTTGGCGCCATGGCGCGGGGGTCTGCCGACCGCTATTTCCAAAAGGATGCAGCCAGCGACAAGCTGGTGCCCGAAGGCATTGAGGGTCAGGTGCCCTACAAAGGCAGCGCTGGCGCTGTTGTGCACCAGCTTGTCGGCGGTTTGCGGGCCGCGATGGGCTATACCGGCAATGCCACCGTGGCCGATATGCGCAAGAACTGTACCTTTGTTAAGATCACTGGCGCGGGTCTGCGCGAAAGCCACGTGCATGATGTGCAGATCACGCGGGAGTCTCCGAACTACCGCGTTGGGTCTTAATATCAATATGTTGCGCGGCGTTGTTAAAGTGATGCGTGAGGTATGACACCCGCCGCGCGCTATGCCTCGGCGATTGCCATTCTGGATATCGTCCTTGCGGGCGAGCCGGCAGAGCGTGCCCTGACCAATTGGGCGCGCGCGAACCGGTTTGCCGGATCCGGCGACCGGGCCGCTATTCGCGATCACGTCTATGACGTCCTGCGCGCGCGGCGGTCCTTGGCGGTTGCGGGCGGCGGCGAAGACGGCCGCGCGCTGATCATTGGTCTGCTGCGCCGCGACGGGGCCCCGCCAGACACCGTATTTGGCGCTGGCGGCCATGCCCCCGCTGCGCTGACGCCGGAGGAGGCGGAAGCCCCTCGCACTGATCCAACGCCTGCGCAGGCTGCGGATCTGCCCGACTGGCTTTGGCCGATCTGGCAGGCGTCGCTTGGGGATGACGCGATGGCCTGCGCCGTCATGCAGCAGCACCGCGCCGGACTGCATTTGCGCGTGAACTTGTCGCGAACCACGCGGCAGGTTGCGCAAGACCGCTTGCAAGCCGAAGGCATCGCGACTTTGCCGCACCCGGATGTGGATACCGGACTGATTGTGCCGGACAATCCGCGCCGCGTTGCGGGTTCTCTCGCCTTTGCTGATGGCGTGATCGAGGTGCAAGACGCTGCCTCTCAAATCGCGATGGCGGCGCTGCCTCTCTCGCCCGGCCTGCGCGTAATTGACCTTTGTGCGGGTGGCGGGGGTAAGGCGTTGGCGATGGCGGACCGGATGAAATCGTCGGTCTTCGCCCACGACATCGACCCGCGCCGCATGACCGATATCGCCCCGCGCGCCATCCGCGCCGGCGTTCAGATCAAGACGCTATCGACGCAAGCCCTGCAGGGGGCCGCGCCCTTTGATCTGGTGCTGGTCGATGCGCCCTGTTCCGGCAGCGGCACATGGCGGCGCACGCCTGACGCCAAATGGCGGCTGACGGACGAAAGGCTGCATGAATTGAATGCGATACAGGCCGAAGTTATTGCGCAAGGCGCATCGCTTTGCGCGCCCGGCGGCGCACTTGCCTATGCGACATGTTCGGTCCTGCGGGACGAGAATGACGCAATCGTCGAAGCCTTTGTCGCACAAAATCCAAGCTGGCATGCGCAAGCACCTTTGCGCCTGCAGCCATCGACACAGCACGACGGATTTTACATGGTTGTTTTGCGCCGGAACTGATGCAACGTTAGGCTGTAGAGCGACGTTAACCAATTGTTGACGGCTCCGCTCTATGCAGGTTTGACTGTGCAAAGGGGCTGGGCAAGATGATGCAAAACCTGCGTGGCAGCGACGCAGCGACCGCTGCGCCGCCTGCGTCGATGTTCTGGCTCTTTACGCTTGGCATGGCGATATTTGGATTGCTTGCGCTGTTCAGCAATGACCCTCTTTTCGTCGTTGTAACCTCTGCCGTTGCTGTGGGCTGTATGCTGATTGCGGCCTTATCCGGCTTGCGCGTCTATGGACCTAGCCTGCGCCGCAGCGCGCCTGCCTTGGCGGGGACATCATCGCAAGAGGCGATTATTGCTTTGCTCGGGCATGATGTTGATGTCGCTTATTTGACGGATTCAGACGGCGATATCGTCTACGCAAACCCGGTGGCGGTGGAACGCTTTGGCGAAATCTCTGACGGCCATCTGGCGACGGCATTTAGCCGCCTTCTGGCTAATCCAGAGGCGGTTTTGTTCCGCCTGCAAAACCGCGCCACCGCAACCGGCGCCGCGCGCGAAGATATCATAACGCGCACGGGTCAGTTCCGCCTGTCGCTGGTGAACTTAGGCGACGACAAGCAGCTTTGGCGCCTAGATGATCTGGGTAAAGCGAGCCGCGGCAACGGGCGCGGCGGTGATACACTGACCTTGCCGATGCTGACGGCGGGGCCCACGGACGCGATCCTTTACCTGAATGAACCATTTCGCAAGCTATTGGGTTATCGACCGAAATCCCTGATCGACATTTTTGGACCTGAACAATTGGCCAGCGGCCAACTGCGCGATTTCCGCAGCGCCTCGGGCGTTGTGACGATGCTGGTTGGAATGGTTGACGGGGCCGCTGGCCGGCGCGAGGTTTATATGCTGCCCAGCGGACGGACCGCGCCATCGCAAGATTGCCCGCCTGCGCTGGCGGCGGGCTGGAACGCAATTGAGGATTTGCCAGTTCCGCTGCTCAAAATCGCAAAAGACGGCACCATCACCGCCTCTAACCGCGAAGCGCGTTCGCTGTTGGGGCTGACCACAACACAAGAGCGGCGGGTGCAGGACGTGCTCGATGGCCTTGGTCGCCCTGTCGCGGACTGGGTGCGTGAATCTTTGACGGGCGGCGGCGGGAATGGCAGCCAATTTCTGCGCGGGCGCGGCGACAACCAAGAAACATTTGTGCAGGTGACCCTCAACACCGCCGATGGCCCGGAAGGTCGCCATTTGATTGCGGTGCTGAACGATGTGACAGAGCTGAAAACGCTAGAGGCGCAGTTCGTGCAAAGCCAGAAAATGCAGGCCATTGGTCAGTTAGCTGGCGGCGTCGCGCATGATTTCAATAATCTGCTAACTGCGATTTCAGGGCACTGCGACCTGCTGCTGCTGCGCCACGATCAGGGCGATCACGACTATGGCGATTTGATCCAGATCCATCAAAACGCGAACCGCGCGGCAAGCCTTGTGGGGCAGCTTTTGGCATTTTCGCGCAAGCAAAACTTACAACCAGAACGGATCGATCTGCGCGATACGCTGTCCGATCTGACCCATCTGCTGAACCGGCTTGTTGGCGAAAAAGTAACACTTATTCTGGACCACGACCCTGATTTGGCCGCGATCAAGGCGGATAAGCGGCAGTTGGAACAGGTCATGATGAACCTTGTCGTCAATGCCCGCGATGCCATGCCGTCGGGCGGCGAAATTGGGATCAAGACCAATAATCGTGTGTTGGACATGCCCCTGATCCGCGACCGGGTCACCGTGCCTGCGGGCGAATATGTCTGCGTGCGGGTCATCGACGAAGGTTGCGGCATTCCGGCCGATCGTCTGGACAAGATATTCGAGCCGTTCTGGACGACCAAACGCCCGGGAGAGGGGACTGGCCTTGGGCTGTCGACGGTTTATGGCATCGTAAAGCAGACTGGCGGCTATATCTTTGCGCATTCAGAGGTGGGGGTTGGCACGGAATTTGAATTGTTATTCCCAAGTCATTCGCTGCCCGTCGCTGACAAATCGCTGATCCCGCCGCCGCAGCACGCAACAGTGGTGCGCCAAGGTGATGGCGTTGTGCTGCTGGTGGAAGACGAGGCCCCGGTGCGTGCCTTTGCATCCCGCGCCCTGCGTCTGCGCGGATATACCGTGCTAGAAGCGGATTGTGCCGAAGGCGCGCTAGAGATGCTTGCTGACCCAGAGCTGAAGGTCGATATCTTTGTGACCGATGTGATCATGCCCGGCAAAGATGGTCCGACCTGGGTCAGAGAAGCGCTGATCGAGCGCCCAGCCACCAAGGTTGTTTTTGTGTCGGGGTATTCCGAAGACGCATTCTCTGACTGCGTATTCCGGAGCATGCGCCCACCCATTCCGACAACATGCGCCCACTTGTTCCGGGGTATTCGCCCACCTGTGACGCGTTGCCGTGAGGCAGCGTGTTTCGGGTATCAGGTTTGAGGCCTT
>Ga0163216_100650_pt1 | contig 43575 bp, 43 predicted proteins | sample SynspAceP_FD_167610 | JGI IMG/M metagenome (GOLD analysis project Ga0163216, IMG submission 167610) | Saline lake microbial communities from Ace Lake in Antarctica - Synechococcus sp. Ace-P (Illumina Assembly) | ecosystem: Environmental > Aquatic > Non-marine Saline and Alkaline > Saline ...
GCAGCAGAATCAGCCGCAGGATATCCGTACTGCCCTTGTCGAGCGGCCCCAGCGCCAGATAGGTCGCCAGCGCCAGCAAAGGCCCCAGCACCACCAGCCCGAACGTCATTGCGGTGCGCACTCGCCTGATCCGCCGCAAACGCGACAGCCGCATACCCCAGGAATTACGTGCTTTGGATGCCACGCGTGGCCCCTCACCTGATGTGGTGCAAATGCACCTTACCGCCATATTATGTGGTCCTGACCAAGGGTGTCCCTTGATGGCCACGGTTATGTGACAGTTTTACATCATTTTTCGGCCGCGTGTAACCTCTATTTCAAGGTCGGTGATCTTCTTTCGCAAGGTATTGCGGTTGATCCCCAAAAGCTCGGCACATTTGGCCTGATTTCCCGATGTGGCGATCAAGGCAACCTCGATCAGCGGGGCCTCCACCTCCCGCAGGATGCGCTGGTACAGGCCGGGGGGCGGCAGCGCATCGCCGTGCAATTCGAAATACCGGCGGATATGGCGCTCGACAGCAGCGCCCAGCTTTTCAGCTGTCGCCACCGCGCGTGCAGGCTCAAGACCGCCTGCCCCGCCAATGATCTGGCCTGCTTCAGCCGCCGTAATCTCTGCCCCCCGTCCCGTCAGGGCCAACTGGCGCATGGCATGTTCAAGCTGGCGCACATTGCCCGGCCAGACGGCATTGGTGAATATCTGCACAGCATCATCCGACAGCCAATGCCCCATCCCCCCGTTTGCATCTGCTTTTTCCAGAAAATACTTGGCCAGCAACGGGATGTCTTCGACCCTGTCGCGCAACGCGGGGACATGCAGCGTCGCACCCGACAAGCGGTAATAGAGATCAGGGCGCAGGGCTGTACTCTCGGGATCAAGCGACGGATCACCTTGGGCAATCGCGATAAAGCGCGGCAGGTTGTCGCCCTGCATATCCATCATCCGCGCGATGCGGGCCTGTACCTCAGGAGAGATATCGCCGACTTCGTCAATCAGCAATGTGCCGCCGCGCACCCGCGCCAACACCCGCGCGGGGCCGTCCATCTCGCGCAGATCAGCCTCTGTCACTGTGACAAACGGCAGTGCACGGCGGTCGGACAGATCATGCAAGGCCCGCGCGATCAGGGATTTTCCGGTGCCGCTCTCGCCCCGGATCAAAACCGGCAGATCGGTGTTCATCACCCGTGCAATGACGCGGTACAGGGCTTGCATCACGGCGGTTTTACCCACCATGGGCAAATTGTCTTCCTCGTTCTCTTGACGTACCGGAGGGGACTGGCGCCGCGCACCGGCAGGCTCCAGCGCGCGGGCACACCGCTTCATCAGGTCTGGCAGATCGAAGGGTTTAGGCAAGTAGTCAAAGGCTTCAGCCTCGGCAGCTTTGATGGCCGTCATGATCGTATTTTGTGCGGAAATCACGATCACCGGCAGATCAGGGCGGTCTTGCGCAATCTTGGGCAGCATCTCCAGCCCGTTGCCGTCCGGCATGATCACATCGGTGATCACCAGATCGCCTTTGCCTTCCGCGACCCAGCGCATCAGCGTGGTCAGGCTGGAGGTGGCATGCACCTTGCACCCCGCACGGGTCAGCGCCTGTGTCAGAACCGTGCGAATGGTGCGGTCGTCGTCAGCGACCAGAACAGTGCCATCCATATCCTAGCTCTCCTTGAGGGGCGATGTTTCATGCGCATCCGCACGCGGCAGCGAGAGGCGGAACACCGTGCGGCCCGGCACCGATGTGACCGAAATCCAGCCCTCGTGCTCGGTTATGATCTTGTTGACCAACGCAAGACCCAGCCCTGTGCCGTTCTCGCGCCCCGATACAAAAGGATCAAACACGTCCTGCGCGATATGGGCAGGCAAGCCCGGCCCATCGTCAATGATCTCGATCTGCAAAGGCACTGCGACCCCCTGCCCGTCCGAGCGGCGCAGTCTAAACGAATGCTCATAATAGCTGCGCAGACGGACCGTGCCACCCTGCGCCCCCGCGGCCTCGGCGGCGTTTTTCAATAAATTGAGCAGGACCTGCAACAGTTGATCCGCGTCGCCCCACGCCAGCGGCAGCGAGGGGTCGTAATCCTCGATGATATTCATCTGCGCGCCGAACCCCAACAGCGCGGAACGGCGCGCGCGGAACAGCACATCGTGCAGGTTAACGGGTGTGCGGGCGGGCATTGTCAGATTTCCGAATTGCTCGACCTGCTCCAGCAGCTTTACGATCCGGCGGCTCTCTTCAACAATCAGATCGGTCAATTCGCGGTCTTCCGGCCCCAGAGTCATGCTCAGCAATTGCGCGGCGCCCGTGATACCCGCCAGCGGGTTCTTGATCTCGTGTGCCAGCATTTCGGCCATGCCAATGGCAGATCTCGCCGATGATTTGACCGAACCGTTCTGCGTGAGACGCCCGGCCATCTCGCGCGGGGAGATCATCAGGATCATAATGCCGTCCGAGCCTGCAAGCGGGGCGATTTGCAACTGCGATTGCAGGGGCGCACGCTGGCCGCTGCCCACATCTACATCGTTGACAAACAGCGCGGTTTCCGTGGCACGCGCACGGGCAAATGCCGCTTCCAGAGGCGCATCCACAGCAATGATGTCCCAGACCGGCACACCGGCAACAGACCTGGCCGATACGTTGAGGAACCCTTCGGCGGCGGCGTTTATATCCACAATTGTATCGTCGCGCGCCACCAGCACGGCAGACACGGGAAGCGAGGCCCAGAGCGCGCGCTCGGCCTGCGCCAAGGCGCCCGAGCGGGTCAGTGGCGCGCTCATGCGGCGGCGTCCCATCCTGCGGGGTTCCATCCGGCGGGATCAAAGGCGGCAGGCAGCAAGAGCATCGTCTCTTCAGGGCAACGCGCCGTCAGAATGGCGCGGCGCAGATCCACGGGCGTGCCGATGTGGTCCATGTACCAGCCCAGATGTTTGCGCGCCATGCGCAGGCCCAGCTTGGTGCCGTAGAAGGCAAGCATGGCATCATAATGACCCAGCACCATCTCTGTGAACGCAGCACCTTGCGGGATCACGGGCGCCGGTGTGCCGTAGATATCATGCGCGATCTGCGCCAGCAGCCAAGGCCGCCCCTGTACCCCGCGCCCCACCATCACACCCTGCGCGCCCGATTGCGCCAGGGCTTGCCGCGCACTGGCCGCATCCACAATGTCCCCGTTGGCCACCACAGGAATACCCACCACATCAACCACGCCGCGAATGGCCTCCCAATCAGCCGTTCCTGTATAGAACTGGCAGCGCGTCCGCCCGTGAATAGTGATCATCTGGATGCCCGCAGCCTCCGCCCGCATGGCGATATGAGGCGCATTGAGCATACCATCATCCCAACCCAACCGCGTCTTGAGTGTGACGGGAATATCCACCGCCGCCACCACCGCCTCGATCAGGCGCAGCGCGTGGTCGGGCGTTTTCATCAGCGCGGAACCGGACGCACCTTGCGTCACTTTCTTGGCCGGACAGCCCATGTTGATGTCGATGATCCGCGCGCCTTGGGCGGCGATCATCTTTGCCGCCTCGGCCATCGGCCCTGCCTCGCGGCCCGCGATCTGGACCGAAGTACCCGCCACGCCCAGCCCCAGCTCTGCCTTCTCGCGCGTGCCGGGCCGTGCGGTCAGCCATTCGCCCGAGGCGATCATTTCGGACACAACAAGCCCTGCACCAAAGCCTGCGACCAAAGCGCGGGTGGGCAAATCTGTGATCCCTGCCATGGGGGCCAGAAAAACAGGTGGGGTCAGATCCAGCGGGAATGTCATTGAATGTGTTTAATCCTTGGGCAGTTGCATCGGGATTAAACCAACGGGGCTGAAGTGACAATGAATGTGGTGCTGTAAAAGGGGTCCTGATCCGCGTGAGTGCCTAAAATTTGGGCAGATATCCGCAGACCCGCGCACAGGCAGCGCATTGCACCATAGCGCCGGATTTCCTAATACAAAAGCCAAGCCTGATCGAAAGGGACCCCGATGCGTGTCTGCGCCCTGATTGTAGCTGCCGGCCGTGGAACGCGCGCAGGCGGTCCGCGCCCCAAGCAGTGGCAAATACTGGGCGGCCGGCGCGTGATCGACCATACCATCGCCGCGTTCGAGCGTCATGCGGATGTGTCCGGCATCACTGTCGTTCTTCATGCCGATGATATGCACGAGGCGGCGGCGTTCAGCGCGCGCGGTATCACCGTGGTTCAGGGCGGCGCCGAGCGGAGCGCATCGGTGCAGACGGGTCTGGCCGCCCTGCCCGCCTGTGACGCTGTGCTGATCCATGATGCCGCCCGCCCCTGTGTGAGTGCCGCCGTGATCGACGGTGTGATTGCCGCGCTCGCCACCCATGCGGGTGCAGCCCCCGGTTTGCCTGTAAGCGATGCGCTGTGGACGGGGGCCGGTCATCTGGTGACAGGCACCCAAGACCGCACAGGCCTGTTTGCCGCCCAGACACCGCAGGGCTTTCACCGCGATGCTATTGTAAAAGCCCATGCCCGCTTTGCCGGCGTGGCCGCCGACGATGTGGCCGTTGCGCGTGCCGCAGGCATGACGGTTGCCATTACCGCAGGCGACGCCGATAACATCAAGATCACCACCCCGCAGGATTTTGCACGCGCAGCACGGATATTGGAGACGACAATGGACATACGCACCGGCAACGGATTTGACGTGCACGCCTTCGGGGAGGGAGACCATGTGATGTTGTGCGGCGTAAAAATCCCGCACAGTCATGGGCTTGTGGGCCATTCAGATGCGGATGTCGGCCTGCATACCCTCACCGATGCGATCTATGGCGCGCTGGCGGCGGGGGATATCGGCACGCATTTCCCACCCTCGGATCCGCAGTGGAAAGGGGCGCAAAGCCATATCTTTTTGCGCCATGCCGCCGGGATGGCAGCTGCGCAGGGGTTCACCCTGACCCATGTGGATTGCACACTGATCTGCGAATTCCCCAAGGTCGGGCCGCATGCAGCTGCCATGCGCGCCGCTGTGGCGGAGATGATTGGCATCGACGTGGCCCGCGTCTCGGTCAAGGCCACCACCTCCGAGCGGTTGGGCTTTACGGGGCGTGGCGAAGGCATCGCCTGTATGGCCACCGCCACGCTGGTGAAAGCATGAGCGCGGGCCTGCTGCCGCGCATGATCGGCACCGTGTTGGGCGTAGGCTATATCCGCCCTGCGCCGGGCACTTGGGGCTCGCTTGTGGCGCTGCCCTGGGCTTGGCTGATCCATGTGATCGGAGGGCTGCCGCTGCTGGTGCTGGCGATTGTCGCCGCGTTTCTCAAAGGCTGGTGGGCCACCTCGAAAATGACCGCAGGCAGCGATGATCATGACCCGTCAGAAATTGTCATCGACGAAGTAGTGGGCCAGTGGATTGCCCTGCTACCGCTGTCGATCGCCAGCTGGCGCATGGGCATGGACATTACCGTGATGTGGCCGGGCTGGATTGCCGCTTTTGCGCTGTTCCGGCTGTTCGACATCTGGAAGCCGTGGATCATCGGCTGGGCCGACCGGCGCGGTGACGCGTTGGGTGTCATGCTGGACGATGTCTTTGCGGGCATCTTTGCCGCCATCGGCGTGCTGGTGCTGGCAGGTCTTTATCATGCCTTCTGATCTGCGGACTGATATTCTGGCGCTGGCCCGCGCGCGCGGTGTGATGATTGCTACAGCCGAGAGTTGCACTGCCGGCATGGTGGCCGCCGCCCTGACCGATCTGGCCGGATCATCGGCGGTGTTCGAGCGCGGGTTTGTCACCTATTCCAATGCCGCCAAAGAAGAGATGTTGGGCGTGACGCAGCGCGCGCTGGTGACGCATGGCGCTGTCTCCGAACCTGTCGCCGCAGAAATGGCGCGCGGTGCGCTGGACCATAGTGCCGCGCAGCTGGCGGTTGCCATTACCGGAATCGCAGGGCCGGGTGGATCTGATCACAAGCCCGAAGGGCGGGTATGTTTTGGTGTGGCGGGGCCAGCCGGCGTGCAGGTGGAAACGGTGGAATTCGGCGCCTTGGGCCGCGCACAGGTGCGCGCGGCAGCCCGCGATTATGCGCTGAAGCTACTGTATAATGCGCTTGTGGCACTGCATGACAGCGCGTTCAGTCTGGCCCGAAACACGCCGTAACCGCGTCCAGATCGGCGCCCGTCGTGGCCTGCCACAACGCCTCTGCCGCCTCCGCGCCCAGCAGTGCGCGGACCTTGACCCGCAACTTGGTACTGCGCGCCTCAAGCGTTAAAGGCACCAGCAGATCATGGCGCAGCCGCCGGACCTCGCCACTCACCAGCATTAATGTGACCTGTGCTTGTGTCTCGCTCAGGGTGGCATCCTCGATCACAGCGATCCTGTCGCGCAGCGCGCAAATATCCGGATCACGGGCCAGTGCATCGCTGAAACTGGCAGTGTCAGCCGTGGCATGGCCCAGAAGGGTCATCGCGGCCGTGTGCCGGTAGCTGAATTTCGCCTCCAGCCCCGTCTGCGGCTGCATGATATTACACACGCTCATCCAGCGCGGATGGGTGCGGATTTTGATGCCTGCAATGCGCGCAGGCTCCAGCGTCACATCCCCGATAGCTTCCAGCATCGCGTGCAACCCGTGGCAACAGGCGTGGAATTTATGGCTGATCGTGCTGATCTGCCAGTCCTTACGCGGCAGCTTTACCTCCACCATTTCGGCGCAATGGGTGGCCCCGAAGCCCAGCGGGCCTTCCAACCCGTCCTGCGCCGCCGTCATGCCGGCTTGTGCCCAGATCGCCGCCTCGACGCCGGTGCGCGCAGCCAGTCCCGCGTTCAACGGTTTGGCCATCGTGCCGAACTGCGCCTTGATCCCCGACGCCATCGAAGCGCAAAGCCCCAGCGCATGGGCAATCTGGTCCTTGTCCAGACCCAGCAGGCGTGCAGCAGCAAGCGTCGCGCCAAAGGCACCGGCTGTGGCAGTCTGGTGAAAACCCGTCTGGTAATGCGCACGGCCCAGCCAGACCCCCACCAGAATGGATGCCTCGATACCAATAGCCGCTGCATCGATGACATCCTCAAGCGGCGTGTCCAGCGTCTCGGCCATGGCAATCACGGCAGGCAGGACAGCCACGGACGGATGCCCGATATGAGCAAAATGGGTATCGTCGTAATCCAGCGCATGACTGAGCGTCCCGTTCAGAAGTGCCGCAGTGGCCGCCCCCGCCGCATCGCCGCCAAAGACATGCGCCGGGCCTTCGTCCACCATCTGGGCGCGGCGAAACGGGATGAACTCTGCCTCCCGCGCCCCTGCAATCCCGCAGGCGGCCCAGTCAAACAGGGACAGACGCACCATTGCCGCGGCCTCGTCGGGGACCCGAGCGGTGCAGAATTTGACCAACTGCCCGGTAAGGCCCGAACTGTCCTTTCGGGGCGCGTCACCCATAGAGAGCTTGCGCGCGCTTTTCGAAGGCTTTTACAACGCGCTGCATCGCCTCGTTGAAGACCACCCCGATGATTTTTTGCAAAATCGCATTGCGGAATTCGAAATCGACGAAGAATTCGACCTCGCACCCCCCTTCGACATCGACAAAACCCCAATTGGATTTCATGTGTTTGAAAGGCCCGTCCAGATATTCGGTATCAATTTTTTTGGGCTCCGGCCAGAGCACCACGCGCGACGTGAACCGCTCGCGGAAGACCTTGAAAGAAATCACCAGATCGGCGTCCATCACACTGTGATCGCCTTTGTCGTCGACAGATTTGATCCGCGCGGCGGCCGTCCACGGCAAAAACTGCGGATAATTGGCCACATCGGCGACCAGATCGTACATCTGCTGCGCACTATAGGGCAGCCTGCGGGTTTCCGAGTGTGTGGGCATTGATTTCCTGCGTTGGTTTGCGTAGCCGTCGTATCAAAGCCTGAACTGGTGTTCAATCAAGAGGTGGCCATGCCGACGCGTCCTTATGTCATAGACGAGATGATCTCGGCCAAATCCATCGCGGCACGCGTCGAAGAGCTGTGCCGCGACATCCACAAGGAATTTGCCGATACCGACAAGCTGATTGTCGTGGGCCTGCTGCGCGGCAGTTTTGTGTTTATCGCAGATCTGGTGCGTGAATTGGACCTGCCGATCGAGGTCGACTTTCTGGAAGCCTCCAGCTACGGGAGCGGCACCGAGAGCACGCGCGAAGTGCGCATTCTCAAGGACTTGCGCGGCGGCATTGAAGGACGCGATGTGCTGCTGGTGGAGGATATTGTCGACACCGGCCATACCCTGCGCCATGTCACAGGCATGCTGCGTGCGCGCAAACCCGCACGGCTGAAGACGGTGGCGCTGCTGGATAAACCCTCGCGGCGCGAAGTGGATTTGCGCGCGGACCACATCGGCTTTGTCATCCCGGACGAATTTGTCGTAGGCTACGGCATTGATTTTGCACAGCGCAATCGCAACCTGCCCTATATCGGCAAGGTGCGCTTTACGGACGGGACCTGAGCGATGATTGACCCGCTCTGGCTGATGCGTGCAAGAATGTGGGTGAAAAACCCTCCGTCGGCCAAACGCGTGAAATTTATATTCGCTCTGGTCGCCATCTCCCTGCTGGTCGCCGCACTGGAGTATTTCGGTTTCTGGCCCGACTGGGCCACGGCACAGAGGATTCCGCGCAGGTTCTAGCCCCCCCCCCCCGCGCGGTATGTTTCAGGCAGTTTCAGGCAATACCCATTTTCAGGTTCCGCGCAGCGCGCAGGCGGGCGAAATCATTGCCGGCATGATAGCTGGAGCGTGTCAGCGGCGTGGCAGAGACCATCAGGAACCCCTTGCCATACGCCGCCTTTTCATAGGCTGCAAATTCATCAGGATGCACAAAGCGGTCCACGCGGTGATGCTTTGGCGTCGGCTGCAAGTACTGGCCGATGGTCAGAAAATCGATATCCGCCGCGCGCATGTCGTCCATGACCTGGCCTACCCCCTGACGGTCCTCGCCCAGACCGACCATGATGCCTGATTTAGTGAACATCGACGGGTCCAGTTCCTTGACCCGCTGCAACAGGCGCAAGGAATGGAAGTAACGCGCACCGGGGCGCACTTCGGGGTAGAGGCCCGGCACCGTCTCCAGATTGTGGTTGAACACATCGGGACGCGCCGCAACAACCTTTTCAAGGGCTTCCGGCGCGCACCGCAGGAAATCCGGTGTCAGAATTTCAATCGTTGTCTGCGGCGCGCGGTGGCGGATCGCACGAATGGTCTGGGCAAAATGCTCTGCTCCGCCGTCTTCGATATCATCGCGGTCAACGGACGTAATAACCACATGCTTCAGTCCCAGCTTGGCCACCGCATCGGCCACACGCCCCGGCTCGAACGTATCCAGCCCCTCGGGCGGCTTGCCCGTCGCGATGTTGCAGAAGGTGCAGGCACGGGTGCAAACCTCGCCCATGATCATCATGGTGGCATGGCCCTGCGACCAGCATTCGCCCACATTGGGACAGCCCGCTTCTTCGCAGACTGTCACCAGCTTGTTCTCGCGCATGATGCGGGCCGTGTCCTCATACCCTTTGCCGCCGGGCGCGCGGACACGAATCCACGCAGGCTTTTTCGGCTGGGCATTATCGGGGCGGCGCGCCTTTTCAGGGTGGCGCATTTCGGGTATTTTTAGATCACGCATGAAAAACCTCGTGTGACAACTGCCTGTTATCTAGCACATGATACGTTAAACAAAACCCTGTCGTGACGCATTGCTGCCTTGCGTCCCCCGATTACTGCCCTTGCCCCCTCAGCCGATCATCGCCGCCGCCACATTTTTATTCTGTGCATAATGCACGTCCAGCCGCATCAGCGCGATGCGCAGAACAATCTTGCCCGAGCGCGCAGACCAGCCCAGCACTTTCTCCGCCGTCTCCAACCCTTCCAGAAAACAGCAGCAGCGCAAAGTAACATCGGACAAACCCGGCCCAAGATCCCGAAGTGCCGCGATAACGCGCGCATGGGCCAGCTGTGTGCCGCGCCCTCCGTCAGGTGCGTCAGGCGTGCCCTCGCTGCGCAGGCTTTCCAGAAACCCTGCCAGATCACGACTGACCACAGGCCCAATCTGTGCGATCTCGAAATCCTCGCGCAGACGCTCGCCTGCGCGCACCATGGTGCGGCTGAGAAAGCGGGTGCCTTCCCGGTCGCGGCGTCGCGCAAGTGCTGCCAGCGGGCTTTCCGCGATGCCATATCGCACGCGTTGCGGCGTATCCGCTGCACGACTGTCGCTGCGCAGCACAGCCGCCCGTTCGCTCTCATCCCGCGCCATCATATCCGCCAGCGCGCTGCGGCCGCAGGTGGTGATATGATACCGCGCAATGCGCCCGTCCAGCGGCGTCGCGATCCAGCCTTTCAGGGCCATCGCTTCCGCGATTGTCCGGTCTACAACGCCTGTGCGGGTCGTATCACCGTCCTGACCGTCACGCACGATCACGGCCTTTTCCATATCGGCCGCAACCGCCAAAACGGCACCCTTTTCACACAAGCGCCGCAGCACACGCATCCCGTGCGCGCCCAGTTGTGCGATGTCCGGCAACATTGTGCCAGACGTGTTCACTGCTGCAATCATGCCTGTCTTCTCCGTCGGATCTGCACTTTCAGGGTGTTGTTGCGGCGTCCCTCCCAACATCTTGAGCACGCCGTCCACCAGGGGATCGTCGCGCAATGTCTCGACCCGTCTGATCTGTCGCAGAATAGTCGATGCATGGCAGCCTTGCTGTCGCGCGAGGGCACGAATTGGAACCCCCATTTCTGTATGATCAATGTAATTCTTTACAGATCGGGGCACCCAGCCTGGTGCTATGCTTGTCACGTTTTTGTCCCGATGTTGGTTAGGTTCAATGTTCAATGCCGTCTGCCCCATGTCTGAGTGTCCCTCCTCAGTGTTGTTAACAATAGGTAAACACAACCTATGAGGGAATTGATTACTGTTTGGTTAAAATCATCTGTGAGGCCGAGCATTGTTTACAAATGATAAACAATCTTGAACCGCCCGAACGCTGGATCGCCGCCCTGCGCAACACCCGAATAAGTAGTGGATGATGCAAACACCGGAGCAGGCCTACCCCATGCTCCATTGCTCAAGGAGTACTGACTGATGAAAGATATCCACACCCTGCTCGCCGCCCTGCACCGCCCCCGTCTGCTGATGCGGGCCGCACGGATCGGCGCACAAACCTATCGCCGCGACGGGCACCTGCCGCGCCTTCTGGGGTATGGCGTTTTGCCACGCCACGGCGCGGCCCTGATACAGCTGGTGGAGATGGAGGCAGAACTGGAGCAGCATCGCGCCCAGACCGGCACGGGCTACAACGTGGTACGACACGTTGATGTGCTGATCGCCATTGTGGGCGAGGCGGCTGCGCTGCGGGCCGCACAATCGGGCCCGCAGCTGGTTTCTTGAGGCAGCTTACATAAAGCTGTCGGGCTCTGCGGCCTTTCGTGTCGCCACAAAAGCGTCCAGCGCCTCGGTGATCGCGGGGTCCATGGCAGGCTGTACATAGTCGTTCAGCATTTTCTCGACACGGATACTGGCGAGGGTCTGCGTATCGCGCGCGCCCTCGTCTTCCCATGTCTCGAAAGGTTTGTAATCCAGCAGATCGGATTTCCAGAACGCCTGTTTGAAGTTTGCCTGCGTATGCTCGCAGCCCAGATAATGGCCACCAGGCCCTACTTCGCGGATCGCATCCATCGCCTGCGCATTGGTGTCCATCTCGATCCCGCGCGCCAGATGGTGCAGCGTGCCCAACTGGTCCGCATCCATTACAAACTTCTCGAAGGACGACACAAGACCCCCCTCCAGCCAACCGCAGGCATGCAGCATAAAGTTGACCCCCGAGAGCAGACCCATGTTCAGGCTGTTTGATGTCTCGTAAGCCGCCTGTGCATCCGGCAGCTTGGAACCGCAGAACGATCCGGCAGAGCGGTAAGGCAGGTTCAGACGCCGCGCCAGCTGGCCAGCACCATAGGTAATGTGTGCCGCTTCGGGCGTGCCGAAGGTAGGCGCCCCCGAGTTCATATCAATCGACGTCACAAACGCACCAAAAATCACCGGCGCGCCGGCCTTGATCAGCTGGCTATAGGCAACACCCGCCAGCCCTTCGGCCAACACTTGCGTCAACGTGCCCGCCACAGAGACAGGCGCCATCGCACCGCCCACGATAAACGGCGAGATGATGCAAGCCTGGTTGTTTTGTGCGTAAACCTCCAGCGCGCCCATCATCACATCGTCGAAGGTCATCGGCGAGTTGATGTTGATCAGCGACGTCATGACCGTGTTTTCCTGCACGAACTTTTCACCGAACAGAACACCGCACATATCCACAGAATCCTGCGCGCGCGATGGCTCGGTGACCGATCCCATAAACGGCTTGTCGCTCAGCGTCATATGGGCGTGCAGCATATCGAGGTGGCGCTTGTTCACCGCAATATCCGTAGGCTCGCAGACCGTGCCGCCGGAATGGTGCAGCCACTTGGACATATAGCCCAGCTTTACGAATTTGCGGAAATCTTCCATCGTCGCATAGCGGCGGCCACCTGCGGCATCGCGCACAAAAGGCGGGCCGTATACCGGCGCCAGTACAAGGCTGTTGCCGCCGACGACGACATTGCGATCAGGATTGCGCGCATGCTGGGTATAGGACGCAGGCGCCGTCTTGATCAGCTCGCGCGCCAACCCGCGCGGGATGCGCACCCGCTCGCCCTGCACATCCGCACCGGCCTTGCGCCACCGCTCCAGCGCACGGGGGTTTTCGGGAAAATTAACCCCGATTTCTTCCAGAATCGTCTCCGCGTTATACTCGATGATTTGCAACGCTTCTTCGTTCAAAATCTCGAAATTGGGGATATTGCGCTCAATATACTTCGCTGTCTCGAAAGAAACTGCGGTACGCTCGGCGCGCCGCGCGGCTCCCCCACCCCCACGAGTACGACGTGCTGCTTCTGTCATGTTTGGTCCCCAAATCAATATGCTGGCTTCCAGATAGCCGCAAACCCTGAACCGCCTGACGCGGATTACGGCGATGTAGGTAGAAAAGCGACATTCGCGCACGGCTTCCGATGTATTTTTCCGGTTGCCGCCGCGCGATACCCCCAAGCGGCAAATCCGTCTTGCCACCCTGCCCGCGCGCGCCTAATCAGGGCGCATGACACAACATACCCATGACCGCCTTCTTATCATCGACTTCGGCAGCCAAGTGACGCAGCTGATTGCCCGCCGCCTGCGCGAGCTGAATGTCTATTGTGAAATCCATCCCTATCAGAACGTCACCGACGCTGTGCTGGCCGAGATGGCCCCCAAGGCTGTGATCTTGTCCGGTGGTCCTGATTCCGTAACCCGCGAAGGCTCGCCGCGTGCGCCGGAGAGCCTGTGGAGCATGGGCATTCCGGTTCTTGGCATTTGCTACGGGCAGCAAACCATGATGACCCAACTGGGCGGCGAGGTGCGCGGCGGCAAAATTTCCGGCGGCGGCGGCACAGCTGAATTCGGCCGCGCAAAAGTGAGCAAGGCAGCGGACCTCGACTTACTTGCAGGATGGTTTGCGGAAGGCGACGAAATTGTCTGGATGTCGCATGGCGATCACGTTGCAAAAATTGCACCGGGGTTCGAGGTCTATGGCACCTCCCCCAACGCGCCCTTTGCGGTCCTCGCCGATGCGTCACGCCACTTTTACGGTGTGCAGTTCCACCCCGAAGTGCACCACACCCCGCGAGGTGCAAAGCTCTATGAGAACTTCGTGCGCATCGCGGGTTTTACCGGCGACTGGACGATGGATGCCTACAAAGACATCGCAATCGAGAAAATCCGTGCTCAGGTCGGCGACAAACAGGTGATTTGTGGCCTGTCGGGCGGCGTTGACAGCTCCGTGACCGCGGCGCTGCTGCATGAGGCCATTGGCGACCAGCTGACATGCGTTTTTGTAGATCACGGTCTGCTGCGGAAGGACGAGGCCGAAGACGTCGTGACCATGTTCCGCGACAACATGAACCTGAAAGTCATCTACGCCGATGAAAAAGACCTATTCTTGGGCGAGCTTGAAGGCCAGTCCGACCCTGAGACCAAGCGCAAGATCATCGGCCGCCTGTTCATCGACGTGTTCCAGAAATACGCCAACCAGATCGAGGGCGCGGAATTCCTCGCCCAAGGCACGCTCTACCCCGATGTGATCGAATCGGTCTCCTTCTCGGGCGGGCCTTCTGTGACCATCAAAAGCCACCACAACGTGGGTGGCTTGCCGGAGAAAATGGGCCTGAAACTGGTCGAGCCACTGCGCGAATTGTTCAAAGACGAGGTCCGCGCGCTGGGGCGTGAACTCGGTCTGCCGCCGTCCTTCATTGGCCGCCATCCCTTCCCCGGTCCGGGCCTTGCCATCCGCTGCCCCGGCGAGATCACCCGCGCCAAACTCGACATTCTGCGCGAAGCCGATGCCGTCTATATCGACCAGATCCGCAAGCACGGCCTTTATGATGACATCTGGCAGGCCTTTGTCGCCATCCTGCCCGTGCGCACTGTCGGTGTGATGGGCGATGGCCGCACCTATGATTTCGCCTGTGCGCTGCGCGCTGTAACTTCTGTCGACGGTATGACCGCCGATTATTACCCCTTTACCCATGAGTTTCTGGGCGAAACGGCCACGCGTATCATCAACGAAGTGCCGGGCATCAACCGCGTCACCTATGACATCACCTCCAAACCTCCCGGCACCATCGAATGGGAGTGACGCTGAGCGGTACACTCACCTGTGTGGCAGATGTCCAGGCTGCGCATGTGCGTGCCGCCTTGCCTGACCACATTGCCCTTACCCGTGCAGAGGCGGACTGTCTTTCGTTTCAAGTGACCCAAACCGCCGATCTGCGGGTCTGGAGCGTCTCCGAGCAGTTCACAGATGCCGCCGCGTTTGAGGCGCACCAATCCCGCGCCGCGGCCTCTGACTGGGCGCGTGAAACGGCGGGTATTGCGCGCGATTATAAAACTGACGGTTTGTAAAATTGACGGTTTGTAAAATTGACGGTTTGTAAAAATTGACGGCCAGTAGATGGGTGTGCTGTAGATGAATGTAATCCTCAAAGCGGCCCTGTGGATGACAGGGGCCATTGCGTCTTTTTCCTTTATGGCCGTGGCGGGGCGCGAATTGTCCGGCGATTACGACACCTTCGAGATCATGCTCTACCGCAGTCTGGTCGGCGTGATCATCGTGGTGGCCATCACTGCCTATAAAAACCGCTGGCACGAGATTCGTACCGATCAGTTCGGGAGGCATTTTGTGCGCAATATGTTCCATTTTACCGGCCAGAACCTGTGGTTTTATGCAGTTGCTGTTGTCCCCTTGGCGCAAGTCTTTGCGCTGGAATTTACCTCGCCGCTCTGGGTTGCCATCCTTGCGCCGCTGGTGCTGGGCGAAAAGATGACCCGTATCCGCGCGTTTGCCGCCGTGATGGGATTTATCGGCATCCTGATTGTCGCGCGCCCCAGCGTCGAGACATTTCACATTGGTCTTGCCGCCGCAGCACTGGCCGCGATTTTCTTTGCCATGACCAACATGCTGACCAAGCGGCTGACGCGCGACAATTCCATCACCTCGATCCTGTTTTTCCTCACCACGATCCAGCTGGTCTTTGGCCTGATTGCTGCGGGATATGACGGCGATATCGCCTTGCCCACCGCCGCAAGCCTGCCGTTTCTGGTGCTGGTCGGCTGCGCAGGCCTGCTAGCGCATTTCTGTCTGACCAATGCGCTGGCCATCGCCCCTGCGACTGTGGTTGTGCCGCTGGATTTCGCGCGCCTGCCGGTGATTGCTGTCGTCGCAATGCTGCTCTACGGCGAGCCGCTGGAGATTTGGGTCTTTGTCGGAGCTGCGGTAATTTTCTCGGCCAATTACCTCAACATCTGGAACGAGACGCGCAGACGCGCATGACACATGCGCAAGATACGGGTCGCTTGTTGCGCATGAACTCTCCAGTGTAACGCCATGACATCCCTGACCATATCCGCCCGCGTATGGGGCCTGATGGCCCTGCTTGCCCTGCTGTGGGGTGCCGTATTCCTGTCTGTGCGCATCGCACTGGACGAGATCCCGCCCCTGACCGTGGTCGCGCACCGCGTGGGCTGGGCCGCACTGGTGCTCTGGGGCTATGTGCTGCTGCGCGGGATGCCCCTGCCGCGCGGGTCCCGCGTCTGGATTGGCTTTGCCGGCATGGGCATCCTCAACAATGTGATCCCGTTTTCGCTGATGGCATGGGGGCAGCTCTACATCTCCTCGGGCCTCACTTCGATCTTCAACGCGACAACTGCAATTTTCGGTGTGTTGGTTGCCTCCCTGCTGTTGACTGACGAAGGACTGACACGACGCAAGGCCCTCGGTGTGGCCGTGGGCTTTGCCGGTGTGGTCATCGCCATCGGCGCCGACAGCCTGCGGGAATTCGACATCACCTCCCTGGCACAGCTGGCCGTGCTGGCGGGAACTTTGTCCTATGCTTTCGCAGGTGTCTGGGCGCGCAAGATGCTGGCAGGCCTTGCCCCGCAAGTGGCCGCGGCGGGGATGCTGACCACGTCTGCCCTGATCATGGTGCCGATGGCGTGGTATTTTGATGGACCCATCCGGCTGGACTTGCAGCCGCGCACCCTGCTGGCCCTCGCCTATGCCGCAATCGGGGCGACGGCGCTGGCCTATCTGCTCTATTACCGCGTGCTTACACTGGCGGGCAGCGGCAATCTGATGCTGGTCACGCTGCTGATAGCACCCATTGCGATTGTGCTGGGCGCGCTTGTGCTGGGAGAGACCCTGCCGGTCAATGCCTACAAAGGGTTCGCCCTGCTCGCGCTGGGACTGGTGATCATTGACGGGCGCTTGATTGACCGGATGCGGCCGCCGCGTTAGGGAAGAAGACCACAGGCCGGAGGCACCCATGCTCTACCCCGATGCAAACAGCTGGCGCACAGCACCCCGTAAATCCGTGATGTTTTTCGGCATGTCAGGACTGGGTAAAACCCATGTCTCAAAAATGCTGGTGCAACAGGGCGGCTGGTTCCACTATTCGGTTGATTACCGTATCGGCACGTCCGGTATGTACGGCCATATCAAGGACAACCTGATAGCACACGCCATGCGCGAGCCGTTCCTGCGCGACATGCTGCGCGCCGATGCGATTTATCTTGAGCCGAACGTGCATGACCATGACCTGAGCGCGGTCGCCGCTTATCTGGGCAAACCCGGCAATCCGGAACTGGGCGGCCTGCCTGTGGCCGAATATACCCGCCGCCAAAGCCAGTTTCGCGAGGCGGAAATTGCGGCCCTTGTGGACACTGCCGCCTTTATGGCCCGCGCACAGGAGTTATATGGCTATCCGCATTTTATCTGTGATACCGGCGGTTCCATATGCGAATGGATTGACCCGCAAGATGCCCAGGACCCGCTGCTTGAACAGCTGTCACAACAGTGCCTGCCTGTCTGGATCAAAGGCACGCAGGCCCACTCCGAAGATCTAATCCGCCGCTTTGACCGCGCGCCCAAGCCGATGGCCTATCACCCCGAATTTCTGGCCCGTGTCTGGACGCAATATCTGAGCGAAAACAATATGCAAGAAGGTGACGTTAATCCTGACGCCTTTATCCGCTGGACCTATGCGCAGGCGCTTGCCCACCGCCAGCCGCGCTATGCGGCTATGGCACGCAGCGGCATTACCGTGACAGCGGAAGAGATGCACGCGGCCACGACATCTGCCGCATTTGACGATCTGGTCGCCTCCAAGCTCTGAACACAAAACCGTGCACCGGCTTGAGCGTTTGCGCCCCCCGCTCTACCTATGCAACTGACTGACAAAGAAGAACCTGCCCATGCCCATCAAAATGCCCTCCGGCCTGCCCGCCTACGATGTCCTCACCCGCGAGGGGGTCAAGGTTATGGACGAAGATCAGGCCGCGCGTCAGGATATCCGGCCATTGCGCATCGCGCTGCTGAACCTGATGCCCAAGAAAATCCAGACTGAAAACCAGTTTGCCCGCCTGATCGGGGCGACCCCCTTGCAGATCGAGCTGTCACTGCTGCGTATGACCGACCACCAGACCCGCAACACCGCCGCCGAGCATATGGAGAGCTTTTACCGCCCCGTATCAGAGGTCTGGGACGAGAAATTCGACGGGCTGATCATCACTGGCGCCCCCGTGGAGCAGCTGGATTTTTTGGACGTCGATTATTATGCCGAGTTGGAGCGCGTGATGGACTGGACCCAGACCAATGTGCAATCCACTTTTGGCGTCTGCTGGGGCGGGATGGCGATGATCAACCACTTCCACGGCGTGAAAAAGCACATTCTGGAGGCCAAGGCATTTGGCTGTTTTCGCCATAAAAACATGGCTGCTACCTCGCCCTATCTCAACGGGTTTTCCGATGATTGCGTGATCCCCGTGTCGCGCTGGACCGAAATCCGGCAGGCGGAAGTGGACGCCCGCGCAGGTCTGCGCACCCTGCTGGCCAGTGACGAGGTGGGTCCTGCCCTGATCGAGGATCCCGCCCACCGCGCGCTGTATATCTTTAACCATTTCGAATATGACCGCGACACGTTGAAACAGGAATATGACCGTGACGTCATGGCGGGCACGCCCATTAACGTGCCGGTAAACTATTACACCAATGATGATCCGGCCCTGCCCCCTGTGAACCGCTGGCGCAGCCACGCGCATCTGCTCTTTGGCAACTGGATTCAGGAAATCTATCAATCAACGCCTTATGACATTGAAAAAATCGGTACGTAATATGCTCATCCTCGCCGCTGTTGTTCTGGCGTTTATCCTCGCGGTACAAGGGCGGGCAACTGCGCGCGAAACGGCGGCAGAGCGGAATTATCCGCCGCAAGGCCGGATGATCGACGTGGACGGCACGCCCGTGCATGTATTGGTCGCGGGCAGCGGGCCCGATCTGGTGTTGATCCACGGCGCCAGCGGCAATGTGCGCGACTGGACGTTTGATCTGGTGGACCGTCTGTCCGACCGCTACCGCGTGATCATGGTGGACAGGCCCGGTCTGGGCTGGACGGGTCGTTTACCCGGCAAATCCGGCGCGTGGAACATTGCACACGAATCCCCGATGGAGCAGGCAGCCTTGTTGCAAAAGGCGGTTGACATTGTGGGCGTGGAAAATCCCGTAATTGTTGGCCATTCCTTTGGCGGCGCCATCGCCATGGCCTGGGCGCTGGGCCGGCCGGAAGACACAAGCGCCGTGGTCATGCTGGCGGCTGTCAGCAATCCGTGGCCCGGCGATCTGGGCTGGACCTATACGGTTGTGGGGAGTGCTGCGGGTGGTGCGCTGCTGGTGCCAATCGCCTCGGCCTTTGTGCCGCAAAGCTATGTCGATGCCAGCGTCGAGAGTATTTTTGCCCCGCAGCCCGCGCCCGACGGCTATGCACATCATGTCGGTGCCGCGCTGGTGCTGCGCCGCGAAAGCATGCGGGCCAATGCCCAGCAGGTGAACTTTCTGCGCCCGCATATCGTGAAAATGGCGCAGCATTATGCAAGCCTCAAAATGCCGTTCGAGATTGTGCATGGCGATGCCGATACCATTGTGCCGCTCAGCGTGCATTCACAGCCCCTGTCGCAGCAGGTCGCGGATGCGCGGCTGACCGTGCTGCAAGGTGTGGGCCATATGCCGCATCATGCGGATCCGGAGGCGGTTATTGCAGCAATCGACCGTGCCGCTGCGCGTGGCCGTTTGCGTTAACCGCTCCGACATCGCATATTGCCTGAAACCTCTATCCGGAGCCGCCCCATGGACCTGCCTTTTGACGGCGCAATCAGCGCCTATTACAAAAACGATGCGCCCGAGCCGGTCCGTCAAGCCATCCGTTTGGCGGATAAGGAAGACATTCTGGCCGACAGTTATCCGCACAGCAGCCGGATGGGCCGCAAGCAATACGACCGTGAAATGGAAGCACTGCAAATCGAGCTGGTCAAGCTGCAATCATGGGTGCGCGAAACGGGCACCCGCATCGCCATCGTCTTTGAGGGACGTGATGCTGCGGGCAAAGGCGGCACCATTGCGCGGTTCCTGATGAACCTCAATCCACGTGCAGCCTCCGTGGTCGCCCTGAGCGCGCCAACGCAGGACGAGCAGACCCAATGGTATTTCCAACGCTATATCAGTCACTTGCCTGCTGCTGGGGATATGGTTCTGTTTGATCGCTCGTGGTACAACCGTGGCGTGGTCGAACCGGTGTTCGGTTTTTGCACCCCCGACCAGAACACGCAGTTCTTCAATCAGGTCCAGCCGTTTGAACAGATGCTGGTGGAAGACGGGGTACATTTGTTCAAATTCTGGCTGAATGTCTGCCGTGCCGAACAGCTGAACCGGATGCTAAAGCGCGAAAGTGATCCGCTCAAGCAGTGGAAGCTGTCCAGCATCGACGTGGAAGGCCTGCATCTGTGGAACGAATATTCCGCCGCCATTCAGGACACGCTGACGCGCAGCCATACCCCTCATGCGCCATGGACGGTCGTGCGCTCCGACGACAAACGCCGCGCGCGGCTGAACGCGATCCGTATTGTGCTGCACCGCTTTGACTATACGCGTAAAGATGCCGGCGCGATTGGCGAAATTGACACCTCCATCTGCGGCGGCCCCGAGATCTGGGATGTCTAAACGCGGCTACCATCACGGAAACTTGCGGCAGGCGCTGGTGGACGCGGCGCTGCATCTGATCGAGGCGCGTGGCCCCACGGGGTTCACCCTGTCAGAAGCTGCCAAGCAAGCAGGCGTCACCCCTGCGGCCGTCTATCGCCATTTCGAGGGGCGCGAGGACCTGATTGCGGAAGCCGCCCTGCAAGGCTACGAGATTTTCGGCGATCTGATGGAGTATGCATACCAAAGCCGCCAGCCCTCGGCGCTGCAAGCTTTCGAAGCGACGGGCCGCGCCTATTTGGCCTTTGCACGCAAATATCCCGGCCATTATATTGCAATGTTCGAGAGCGGCGTGCAGATCAACCGCTCGGCCACTTTGGCTTTGGTCGCGAACCGCGCCAAGTCAGTGCTGGAGCAAGCTGCAAGTGATCTAAGCAAGCATATTCCACCCGAAAAACGCCCCCCCGCTTCGATGGTTTCGGCCCATATCTGGGCGATGAGCCATGGCGTGGTCGAGTTATTTGCCCGCAATTCCCCCGGTCGCGCTTCGCCCTTCCCGCCCGAAGACCTGCTCGAATCAGGGATTGGTATCTATTTGCGCGGTCTCGGGTTGATTGCGCCCGACACCTAGACGCGACACCTAAGCCGCGATCAGCACGCCCTGCATGGCCTGTGCCGCAATCGTAAACGAGCGTTTGCGCGCCGTATGATTGTGGATCTGGCCTGTCAGGATCACCTCGTCGGGCCGGTATTTCGCCACCAATGCCGCCAGTTGCCGCTCGACCGTCTCGGGACTGCCCACAGCCGAAATCCGCAGCGCCTCATCCACACCGCGCCGCAAGGCCGGCCCGATCTGCGCATCAATATCGCGGACAGGGGCGGGCAATTTACCGGGCGTGCCGCTGCGCAAACGCGCAAAAGCCTGCTGCACAGAGGTGCGCAAATATTCTGCCTCGCCGTCTGTCTCTGCCGCGACCACATTGACAGCCAGCATGAATTTGGGTGCAGACAAGGTGGCGGAAGGCTTGAAGTCACGGCGGTAAATAGTGCTGGCATCCTCCAGCGCGTCGGGCGCGAAATGGGAGGCGAATGCATAAGGCAGACCGAAATGCGCGGCAAGTTGCGCACCATACAGCGATGAGCCGAGAATCCAGACCGGCACATGAGTGCCCTGTCCCGGATGGGCCTGCACGGGCGCCCGCGGATCAGCATCGCTCAGATATCGCATCAATTCAGCGACTTCCGCGGGGAAGTTATCCTCGCCCGTGCGCCCGCGCCGCATCGCCTGCCAGACTGCATGATCGCCACCGGGTGCGCGCCCCAGCCCCAGATCAATCCTGTCGCCATAGAGCGTGGCCAGCGTGCCGAATTGCTCGGCAATGCTCAGCGGCGCATGGTTGGGCAGCATGATACCGCCCGCACCCACACGAATGGTCTTGGTTTTGCCCGCCACATGACCAAGCAATACAGAAGTCGCCGCCGACGCGATGCCGGGCATATTGTGATGTTCTGCCATCCAGTAGCGGTGATAGCCAAGGCCTTCGGCATGTTGCGCCAGATCAGCAGAATGACGCATGGCATCCGCAGCGGTACTGCCTTCGGGAACGGGACACAGATCAAGGATGGAATATTTCACGGGCAATCCTTTTTAGCTAAGTTGAATATAGTCATGCAGCTTCGTTCTTGAAAGCCCGCATCATAGAAATTGCCAAGGCCCTTTGTGATTGACTGCTCACGCAGGCTTACACTCCGGATTTCCGAATTTCGTCAGGCAGACCGCCCGAGTACATTGGTTGATCTGTATATCCCGTCTTGGCTTGTTGCGATCCACAGTACGCACGGCAGGCAAGGTATAATACTCGGTCCGCATCACCTGATTACAGGTCACAAAATTGCCGCTTCCTGTGCAGGTCGTCTGGCCTGTCGGGACCTGCCTGCTATGCGACTGGTTATAGAGTTCCTGCTCGAACTTCGGCGGCACTTTTGTCAGCCACGTGGAGGTGCACATGTCTTTTTCCGCACGAAATTCGGGTGTGCCACAGCTGGTCAAAAAGGCAAAAACCAAAAAAGAACCCCTGATTTTGCTCATTTTATACACCCTTTCGACCGGCAATGGCCCTGACACCAGACTACAGTGCAGGCGATCTTCAACACAATGACAATCCAGCGTCTCGTCTTGCAAAATTCTATTTCAAACATACGCAACCGGCGTCGCATCAACTGTGCGACCTTTTGAAAAAATTGGAATGCCACCACAGAAGTGATCCATCTTTCGGGATATAAACATCCCCGGTTTCAAACGGACCAAAGGATGGCTGCAAAGCCGGAGGCGCCCGAGGATATCATGCAAAAGCTGCCGCAGGTTGACGTTTTGCAAGAGCAAGGCAATTTGGTTTCATAGGCTGTGCGACAGATTGGCGTGGCAGTTCAGCCTGTTATCACGGCAAAAGAGTATGGCAGAGTGAACTGTGATCAGCTCAAACGGCTGAAAGACCTTGATACCGAAGACGCGCGGCACACGCGCAGTGTCGCGGACCTGTCCTTGGACAAGATGATCCCCACCAAGGCCGCCCGGAGAAGGTCCAAGCCCTGCGCGTTGCCCTCTTTGGTGTATGTGATTATGCGCTGGCCGCACCCTTACACCAGCGTCGGATCCCATAGCACATTGCGCTATCGCCCACCGGCACCAGAAAGCAGGAAGCTTGGTGAGCCTGAATTTACCTTTGACGTGGCGTCCCAGTCGCAGGGTGACCAAAAGGTCATGCAGCACCTCGATCGGCGGGAACTTTTATTCGTTGATGACATTGTTGTCGTGGAACATTTCTGCCGCGCGGCTATTTGACCCGTCAATGCAGGCCAAAGCGGTTTTTCCAGTTTGGTCCTGATCTGGAATGACAATGCAAAAAATCCCTGAAGGGCATTAGGCTTTTATTAGGGTCCGTGGACATTGATCTTGAAGCAATGAGCGCGGCGGCAAGGTGCCAAGACGCGGCATAGCTACTTTCTGTTTTATCATATCTGGTTGCTATACCTCTGAATTCCTTGATCTTTGCGAAGTAGTTTTCCACCAGGTGCCTCCACTTGTAGACCTCGGTATCGTAGTCGCGCTGCACCGTGCGATTTGCCTTGGGAGGAATGACAGCCTTGGCACCTCGCGCATTGAGGTCTTGCAACGGCCAATCCGCGTCAAATGCCTTGCCTGCGAGCCGTGCATCAAATGAGATATCTTTGATCAGTGGTGCAACACCCTTCATGTCGTGAGTTTGGCCTGGCAACAGAAGGAAGCATACGAGATTGCCAAGAGCATCAACCAGAGCCACGATCTTGGTTGTCAGCCCGCCACGAGAACGTCCTATGGCATGAGATTGAGCCCCCCTTTTGCGCCAGACGCCTTTTGGTGAACCTGGACGATTGTCCCGTCAATGAGGGTATACTCTAGGTCGGGGTCACCACTCATGGCGTTGAAAATACTCTCGAATACGCCCGCCTTGGCCCAGCGACGGAACCGCCGGAACTAGCTGTTCCAGTTGCCAAAACTGGGCGGCAAGTCGCGCCACGGTGAACCGGTCCGAACGCGCCAGAAGACGGCCTCGAGAAACAACCGATTGTTCCGTGCTGTCACGCCACTATCGCTGGCCTTGCCCGGCAACTGAGGCTCAAGCCGCACCCACAGACTATCACAAACCACAAATCGATCCTCGTTCATTCAAACCTCCATTTTGGAAGTTTGAATCAGAAATCAAACGCTATGGGAATCCTGAATGTCCACGGACCCTACTATTGAGTATATAACATTACAATAACAAGCAGTTGGCACTAAGTGAGATGCCACAAAAATTGCGAAACCACCGGCACAGGAACAATCGGCCCCGCTTGACGCAACGGGGCCTTTAATTTGCCGTCAGGCCGACAACACTTTCGATTTCTGAACGCCCAAGCCTGCAATACCCAAGGTTACGACCTCGCCGCCATGCAAATATTGCTGCGGGTTTTGGCCCATACCCACACCAGGCGGCGTACCGGTTGAGATCACATCACCTGCTTGAAGGCTCATGAACTGACTGCAATAGGAAACGAGATGCGGGATCTTGAAGATCAATGTCGCGGTTGATCCAGTCTGCATCCGCTTGCCGTCAACATCCAGCCACATGTCCAAGTTGTCCATGTCCGCAATCTCATCCAGTGTGACAAGCCACGGGCCCGTCGGGCCAAAGGTGTCGCAGCCCTTGCCCTTGTCCCATGTCCCTGCACGATTGAGTTGGAAATCACGCTCTGACACATCGTTGATAATGCAAAAACCGGCCACGTGATCCATTGCGTTGGCCTCGTCGATGTAGGCACCCGGCTCGCCGATCACGGCGCCCAGCTCGACCTCCCAGTCAGTTTTGACCGAACCGCGTGGGACCTGAATGTCATCATTTGGGCCAACCACGGCAGAGGTCCATTTGTTAAAGATAATGGGTTCTTCGGGGATCGGCATACCCGCCTCTTCCGCGTGATCGGCGTAGTTCAGACCGATGCAAACATATTTGCCGATATTCCCGACACAAGCGCCAAGGCGTAGGTCGTCTTGCGGCGCACCTTCAACCAGAGGCAGCGTTTCAGGATCAAGCGCGTGAAGGGCTTTCAGACCAGCTGGGCGCAAGGTATCGCCAGAAATGTCAGGCACAATACCGGACAGATCGCGCACACGACCAGCTGCATCCAGAAGCCCGGGTTTTTCGGCACCAGGCGCGCCGTAGCGGAGAAGTTTCATGTCGTGTCCTCTTTTTCATTCAATAAGTGTTTTCGCAACTGATGCGCTTTTCAAGCGACCTTATCCGTCGCGGTGATCCCTGAAATCGCCTGAATAAGGCTCTCTTCGGTAACCTCCTCGGAGGTGAACGTCCGCATCACCCGCCCCGAGAACATCGCAACGATCCGGTCACTAACATGCAGCACTTCGGGCATCTCAGAACTGACCACTATGACGGCATAGCCTTGTGCCGCCAATTCGCGGATCAGGTTATGAATTTCAGACTTTGATCCTACGTCGATGCCCCGCGTCGGCTCATCCACGATCAGCACGCGTGGGTGCATCGACAGCCATTTGCCAATAACGATCTTTTGCTGATTGCCACCCGACAGATTGCCGACTGTCTGCTTCCAGCCCGGCGTGCGAATGTCGAGTTTTTCTTTGTATTTGTCGAAAATCTCGGTCTCGGCCCCGGGTGCGACGAAGGGGCCGGATGACAGATCACCGACCTGTGGCAAGGTCATGTTGTCCCTGCAATTCATCCCCAGCACAAGGCCTTGGCCCTTGCGGTCCTCGGGCACCAGCGAAATACCCTTGCTGATCGCATCGCCGGGGGAAGAAATACGCACTTCTTCGCCGTCCAACAGGATCGTGCCGCCGTCGGGGTCACGCAATCCGAACAAGGTTTCGGCAATCTCGGTGCGACCTGCCCCAACCAGACCGTAAAAGCCCAGAACCTCGCCGCGGCGCACCTCAAAACTGACGTCCTTGAACAGATTGCCGCACGACAGACCGCGCACCTCAAGGGCGATATCGCCCAATTCGTGGTGGGACTCGTTGCGTGACAGATCCAGCGCGCGCCCGATCATCAATTGCGTGACCTCTTCTTCATTGGTGTCGCGGGTGTTGAGAGTACCGCGATAGGACCCGTCGCGCAGAACGCTGATCCGGTCTGTGATCTTGAAAATCTCCTCCATCCGGTGCGAGATATAGATGATCCCGACACCCTGACGTTGCAGATCGGAAATCACGTCAAATAGTACGACCTTTTCCGCATCCGTCAGCGACGCTGTGGGTTCATCAAAAATAACAGCCTTGGCGTCCACGGTCAGCGCGCGGGCTATTTCGACCATCTGTTGGTTCGCGATAGAGAGATCGCCCACGATGGTTTTGGCGTTGAACCCCACCTTCAGCTTTTGAAGGATCGCATCGGTTTGGGCATAAAGCGTCGCCCAGTCCACCCGACCAAAAGAGCGGCGCGGCAGCTCGCCCAGATAGATATTCTCTGCCACCGTCAGCTCTTCCGCAAGGCTGAGTTCTTGATGGATGAAAACGATCCCCTTGGATTTCGCTTGCAGCGGCGAGGTCATGATCGTTGGCACTTCTTCAACGATGATCTGGCCTGCGTCGGGTTGGTGAATGCCACCGAGAACTTTCATCAGCGTCGATTTTCCAGCGCCGTTTTCACCCATCAGGGCATGAACTTCGCCGGGCATGACCGCGAATGAAACGTTATCAAGGGCGCGCACACCGGGGAAGGTTTTGACGATCCCTTCAAGGCGCAAAGCGGGTTTTTGGTCGGTCATATCTTCAACTCCTCTTTGCCCTTGGCGTTTAGTTGACGATCCAAAAACAGCACTGCGATCAGGATCAGGCCGATCACAAGGTTCACGGTTGATGTGTCTGCACCGATATGGCCCAGCCCTTTGCGCAGCAGCTGTATTGCCAGAACTCCGCCCAAAGTGGAAACAATCGAGCCCGCACCGCCGGTTAATTTGGTCCCGCCCAAGACCACCGCCGTAATGACCCACAGCTCATAAAGCTGGCCGTCGTTGGGATTGACCGAACCGGATTCCGAGTAAAACACCACCGCGGACAAGGCCGCCAAAAAGCCGATGATCATGAAGTTGATCAGCATGTGTGGGCCCACCTTGATACCCGCGTTCACCGCCGCCTCGCGATTGTCGCCGATGGCGTAGGCGTTGCGCCCGTGCACGGTGCGCGTCATCACGTACCAGATCACAACCGTGACCACGGCCAAAAACCATGTCGCGGTGTGAAAGCCGAGGAATTGCGCTTCGGCGAAATCCACCAGCGTCCAGTTGAGCTTTGAGGTCGGATTTTCGCCGTTGTACATGAACACCAGACCGCGAAAGCCCAGCATGGACCCGAGCGTCACGATGAACGCATCAACGCCGGTTTTCCAAACGATCAGCCCGTTGATTGCGCCCAGCACAACACCTGTGAGCAGCGCCAGCGTCCAGGACACAGGGATCACCCAATCGCCCAGACCCGCAAAGACGGTCCAAGTCATACTATCAAGCAGGATCACTGCCGAAAGGGCGAAAATGGCACCAACGCTCAGGTCGATATTACCATTCACCATGATGATCGTCATGCCCATGGCAATGATGCCAATTGGGGCAGATTGCTTGAGCAAGAGCAGCATGTTGTCAACGTCCATAAAGGCCTTGTCCGACAGCGACATGAATTCGCCCATAATGCTGAAAAAGATCAGCTCAAACACGATAAATCCCCAGATCGCGCCGTTCTTCAGAAATTTGGATAGTTTTCCAGCTTCCATTGTCCCGCTCTCCTACGCGATTGTTGACCACAGCTTGCCGCGTTTGGCCGCAATATCGAGCCAGACCGCAAGAATGATGATGACCCATGTCACAACGAACTGGACATAGAATTGAAGTCCGACCAGCAGCAGACCATTCTGGATAAACCCAAGGATCAGCACGCCAATGACGGTTTTGAAGATGGTACCGGACCCCCCAAGCAAGGACGCGCCGCCCAAGATCACGGCGGCCAGCACATCAAGTTCCAGCCCCTGCCCCACAGTGTTTTGCGACCCCATCGAGCGGCTGGCCTGGATCAGCCCCGCAACAGCCACGCAAAAGGCCGACATCACGTAGCATAAGAACACGACACGCGCCCGCTTGATGCCCGAAAAGGTTGCGGCTGTTCCGTTGCCGCCCACGGCGTAGACCTGCCTGCCAAAGGGCGTTTTCGCCAATATGATCCCCAAAAGCGCCGCCAAAGCCACGAAAATCAGAATAGGCACCGGAATACCAAGTGCAGAGCCTTGGCCAAAAACGCCGAACCACGTGCCTTCCTTGTCCACGATATCCATGTTCTGACCACCCGAGTAAGTCAGCGTCAGACCGTGAATGGCCGACAGCATACCCAAAGTGACGATCAGCGAATTCAGCTTAAGATAACCGACCAGAAACCCGATGAACGCGCCCAGACAAAGGGTCATGGCAAACATCGCGGGAATGGCCAACGCAGGGCCGATCTTGTCATGCAGATCCAGAACAACAATGGTCGAGAACGACATCATTGACCCAACAGACAAGTCAAGATTTCCACTGATCACAACAAACGTCACGCCAAGCGCCATAACGCCCAGAATAGCTGACGACCGGACCACACCCATCACATTTTCAGGGCTTAGAAACCGTTCGTTTGCTAAGGTGAATCCGATGATAAACACCGCAAAGGCAATCAGAATACCCTGCCGCGCCAAAAATCGCCCGATGTCTGCTTTTGACATGCTCGCCATATTTTCCTCCCACGGGCCAAAGCCCCCTCCCTGTTGGTCCCTTACTCAGACCAACGTCATCCCACCGTCAATCATCACAATTTGTCCCGTCATATAATCACTGTCTTTGGACGCCAGATAGGTCGTCGTGCCGGTGATATCGTCCGGTTTGGCAACACGTCCGCGCAGGATTTCAGACGAAAACTCCTCCATCGCCTGTCCCGGCCTGTCGGCGGCACCAATCTCCATCAAGTCTTGATCGACTTGTTCCCACATTTCCGTGGCCACTACCCCGGGTGCAAAGCCCGTGACGGTGATGTTATGCTTGGCCAGATCGCGCGCGCCCGATTGGGTCAGCGCCACGACGGCGAATTTGCTGGCACAATAGGGTGCCACGTTGTCAAAGCCCTGACGGCTGGCGATGGATGCGGTGTTGATAATCTTACCGCCCGTGCCTTGGGCGATCATCTGACGGGCGGCTTCCTGCATGCCGATCATGCAGCCCAGCCCGTTTACACCCATGATAAAATTCCAGTTATCCTCGGTTACATCGAGAAAGTTCATCGGGCGGTTCACGCCAGCATTATTGAACTTCACATCAAGTTTACCGAAGACCTGCACCGTATGAGCGATCATCGCTTTTACGGATGCGCGGTCGGAGACATCGACCCGCGCGTGGGTAACTTTGCCGCCATATTGCGCGGCCCTGTCGGTATTTGCCTCAGCCACCTGGGCAACCTTGTCACCATTAATGTCGGCAAAACAAACGTCTGCGCCCTCATCAAGCAGTGCCTCTGCGATTGCGCGGCCAATGCCTTGCGCAGCGCCGGTCACAATACAAGACCGTCCAGTCACACGTCCCATTATATCCCCCCTAAAACTTTCGTGATTGTCGAAATGTTGCGGGGCGCCGAAGCGCCCCGCAACACGGGAGGTTTTCAGAACACGGGCTTTGTGAACTCGCCCTGATTGTCCTGTGTGATCTTTGGTGTGTCGAAGTAATTCAGGAAGGGCAACTCCTTGCCGCTGATCAGGTCGATGGCGGACTGAAGCGCCGCTTCGGCGTCATCAACTGGAGACTGGTAGATAGACCCCCAATATTCGCCACGCTCCATGGCCTCGTAGCCAACCGCAAAGTTCGTCGCACCCACGAAGGTGATCCCGTCCGTCCGGCCCGCAGCGTTCGCAGCGTTCAGAGCGCCAACACCCATGTTGTCGTCACCGGCGTAAACGCCATCGATATCGTCATGCTTCACAAGGAATGCTTCCATGACCTGCTGGGACTTTTCACGGCTCCAGTCGCCAGGCTGCTCGTCAACCTGCTCAACGTTCGGGCAGACTTCGGGCAGACGGTCGTTGAAACCTTTGGCGCGCTCAATGGCGGTCGTGTAGCCTGGCTGGCCAGTGATATGCACAACCTTGGCTTCGTTTTCGATGCCCAGTGCCTTAAAGCGATCACACATAATTTCGGCAGAACGCGACCCTTGGGTGATGTTATCGGGACCAGAGAATGTCGAGACAAACTCAAAACCGGCTTCTGCGATGTTAGAGTTGGTCACAACAACCGGAATGCCAGCAGAATGCGCCTTGCGCACAGCAGGGATGACCGCTTCGCCGTTCGTTGGCCAGATGATGATTGCATCGACTTCCTGTTGGATCAGATCTTCCATCTGGGCGATCTGGCGGGCGACATCGCCACCAGCGTCGAGAACTACGACTTCAACGTTTTCATTTGCTTCGGCTGCTGCAATGAACGATTTTTCGTAGGTTGTCTGATAACTGTCGACGCCAACGTTGTTCTGCGTAATGCCGATGCGCATGGTTTCAGCGCTTGCTGCACCTGCGGTCAACAGTGCTGTTGCTGCGGCAGTTGCGGACAGGATTGTACGAAGTTTCATTGTGATCTCCTCCAAGAACTTTTTAGACATTTATGTCTTTTCCCACCCTCCCGGCGGGAATCACCATCCGACGTACCGGCGTGATCCCCTTTACATTGCAAGAGCCTCTTAAGCCTAACTTCCCAAATGTTATCCATTTTGAATAAAATAATATCCAAAATGGATATTATTGCGATATATTCTGAACCCAGTTCGGCGGCAACATAAGGTGTAGCTCGTGAAGATTCCAAAATCATCCGAAATGAAAAAATCACGTGGCAAGCGCCACGATAAGCAAAAGGCGGCGGTCGAGGGTATGAATGCCATGAGGGGGGAGAATTTCAATCAGCTGATGCCGCCTCAGACGAAGGCCGATATGCTCAGCGTTCTGTCCTTTATGGAAGACCTCGGCAACGAGCTCGAAAATTCGTCCGCCCTTTTTGCATCCACCCCGAACCTGCGCATTTCGATGCACCTCATTCGCGGACATCTGGAAGGGCGACTTACCACTATAACGTCGCTGATTGGTGCCAGCCGGGCGCCTTATGCAACGGCCAACCGCCGCATCAAAGACATGCAAGAGGCTGGATTGATTGACCAGAGACCACGCACGTCAACCGGTAAAAGCTTTTCCCTGCACCCCAGCGATCTTTTGTTGGACCAATGGACCCAGCTGACAAATCGCGTGCATCGCCTTGCCACTGCACAATTCGGCGGTGCTGCGTCGACAGAAGCATCTGATTACTACTTCGGCGAGTCGTACCTGAACGCGAAATCAATTCCGCCGATGACGGTTTTGGCCGAGCCGCTGAAACTGGCCGGAGGTTTGCGTGTACTGGTGCATGGTGATCCGACTTTCATGGTGATGGACAACCTCAAGCGGCAGTTCGAACAGACCATCGGCACGCAAATTCATCAACGTGCCTATTCGATAGACCGACTGCGTGAAGAAACCATGCGCAACGCAAGCCGGAAGTCGAGCAATTACGATATCATCGCCGTTGATCTACCATGGGTCGGCGAGTTCGCGGAACGACACGTCTTGATGCCGCTTGATGAGATCATGGATATAACCCGCATTGATCCTGGGGACTTCCATACTGCCGGCTGGCAAGCGGCCCACTGGGGCGGTCGCGCCTACGGTATCCCGGCGCAGACAACGCCAGAGCTTTTGTTTTACCGGAAAGATCTTTTTGCGCAGGCTGGCCTTGAACCGCCCACCACAGCCCAAGAGTTGCTGAATGCTGCAAAGGCGCTGCACGACCCACAGCGGGGCCTACACGGCATTGCATGGAATGCCGCGCGCGGAACAGCACTTGGGCATACCGTTCTGATGACGCTGGCAGATTTTGGGCAACCTATTCTGGATCTGAAAACGAATGCAGGTGGTTTCGATACGCAGCACCTTGCAGACGGTGATTACCGGTTCACAATTGATACGCCGGCGGCTTTGCAAGCGGCAGAATTTCTCAAAGAGCTGCTCAATTACTCGCCCCCGGATATTCTGTCGATGTCATGGTACGAACGCATTCGTCCCTATGCCGCAGGTCGAATTGCGATGGCTTATTGCTACACGTTGCTGGCACCGTATTTTGAGCTGGATGAGGCGTCCCCTGCAAAGGATCAGACAGGGTACTTACCGCATCCCCCTGGCCCCAACGGCGCTCCCATCGCACCCGTTGGCGGCTATGTGATGGGCATACCCGCCAATTTACCAAAAGAACGCGTTGCAGCGGCGGTCGAGGCCTTGTTGGTCTTCACCTCTCCGCCTGCACAAAAGCTATATGTCCAGAACGGCAGCCGCACGAACCCGCGCTATTCTGTCGGGTCCGACCCCGATGTGCGACGTCTGTCGCCCATCTTCGAGGCGGTCGATGGCATGTCATGGCGGGACGAACTTCAGTTCTGGCCAAGGCCGCCAATCCCGGAAATCAACCAGATCATCCAGATCTGCGGAGAAGAATTCCACGACATGCTGCGCGGGATCATTACACCGCAAGATGCATTGCGCCGCGCGCAGGAGAGAGCCGACACAACTCTTAAACCACCAACTTAGTCATGACGTCAGGAGGAGACACCCATGGACCCCAACCGCCTCAAAGGTAAAAACATTCTCATCACCGGCGCCGCCCGTGGCATGGGCGAGGCCAACGCAATATCCTTTGCTGAGCAAGGTGCAAACGTCTGTATCGGCGATCTGGACCTCGATATGGCGAAAACCGTCGCAGACGAGATAAATGCCGCAGGCAATGGCAAGGCGATTGCCGTCAAAATGGATGTCACCAAGCGCGAAGACAATGCCGCCGCCGTTGCCGCCACGGTAGAGGTCTTTGGGTCGATCAATGTCGGTGTCTTTAATGCCGGCCTGAACAAGCCCCGCTTCTTCATGGATATCGATGAAGACAACTGGGACATGATCATGAACGTCAACACCAAGGCGATGTGGCTGGGCATGCAGGAAACCGCCCGCCAGATGATCGAACAGGGCCCGATGGCAGACCACCCCTACAAGCTGATCAATGTCGGTTCCATTGCGTCGCGCAAGCCGTTGATTGATGTGACGGTCTACTGCACCTCGAAATACGGCTGCCTTGCGCTGACCCATTGTGGTGCACTTGGTCTGGCCGAACACAACATCACCGTAAACGGCTACGCGCCTGGCGTTGTTGTGACCCCACTGTGGGAGCAGTTGGACAAGGACCTTGTCGATATCGGCTTCAAGGAAAAAGAAGGCCAGGCCTACGATGATATCGTGCGTGATGCGCTTCAGATCAAGCGCGTGTCCTACCCTAAAGATATCATCGGCACCGCCTCCTTCCTCGCGTCTGACGACAGCGACTACATGACCGGCCAGATGATCCACATCGATGGCGGCTGGTGCATCCAGTAACGGGCCACCCTTTTCACCTGTAATTCAAATGGGGCCATGTGCCCCGAAGGAGACACCAATGTCGACACGTCCGGGCAATGCCCTTATGCCGAACCTGCTCACTCCGATGGATCTTGAACCCAACTGGGAATGGCGCGAAAAACTGCCAGCCCATGGCCACATGTCCGTTGATTTTGAAAACCGGATAAACCATGACCGGTTGCGTCGATATCGCCTTGCGCGGACTCGTCAGTCACTACAAAACTCAAACGCGGGCACGCTGCTTTTGTTCGACGTGAACAACATCCGCTACGTCTCGGCCACCAAGATCGGCGAATGGGAACGCGACAAGATGTGCCGGTTTTGTCTGCTGACAGGTGACGACAGCCCCTATGTCTGGGACTTCGGATCCGCCGCAGAGCACCACAAGCGCCATTCCGATTGGCTGGAGCCGAGCCACTGCCTTGCCGGTGTTGTCGGTATGCGCGGAACGATCCCGCCGGAATTCGGCTTGATGCAGAAGTATGCCAAGCAGATCGCCGGATTGATCCGCGATGCAGGCATGGGCGATATGCCCGTCGGTGTTGATTATGCGGAAACGGCAATGTTTCACGCGCTGCAAGAAGAAGGCCTGAACGTGGTCGATGGCCAGCAGATCATGTTGGCGGCGCGCGAAATCAAAAATACCGACGAAATCCAGCTTTTGACCCAAGCGGCGGCCATGGTCGACGGCGTCTATCACATGATCTACGAAGAGCTGAAACCGGGCATCCGTGAAAACGACATCGTCGCTCTGTCCAATAAAATGCTCTACGAGATGGGGTCGGACGACGTTGAGGCGATCAACGCCATTTCCGGCGAACGCTGCAACCCGCATCCGCACAACTTCACCGACCGTCTGATCCGGCCCGGCGATCAGGCGTTCTTTGATATCCTGCAATCCTACCAAGGCTATCGCACCTGTTACTACCGCACGTTCAACGTCGGCTTTTCGACACCATCGCAAAACGATGCCTATGTGAAGGCCCGCGAATGGATCGATGCGTCTATCGCGATGATCAAACCGGGTGTGTCCACAGATAAGGTGGCAGAGGTTTGGCCGACGGCTCAGGAACTCGGCTTCGCGAGTGAGGACCAAGCGTTCGGTCTGCAATTTGGTCATGGCCTTGGTCTGGCGCTGCATGAACGGCCCATCATCAGCCGTGCGGTATCCATGGATCACCCGATGGAGATCAAAACCGGTATGGTCTTTGCACTGGAAACCTACTGCCCAGCCACTGACGGCTATTCCGCCGCACGGATAGAGGAAGAGGTCGTTGTGACTGAAACAGGCTGCGAAGTCATCAGCCTCTTCCCTGCGGCAGAGCTGCCAATCGCGAACCGGTACTAATATGGGCAACCCGTTTGACCTCACCGGTCGCAGAGCACTGGTCACCGGCGGGGCAACCGGCATCGGCGAGGGCATTGCGCTCGGCCTTGCCGCCGCCGGGGCCGATGTGGCGCTGACCTATCGCAGCCATCAGCCCGACGACGCCTTGGCCAAGATCAAGGCGTTGGGTGTCAAAGGTGCCGCTGTAAAGGCGGATTTTTCCGGCATGGATCAGGCCGCAGCAGAGGACATCATTGGCTTTGCCGGCGATGCCTTGGGCGGAATTGATATTTTGGTGAATAACGCGGGTATTATACACCGCGAAGACAGCACAGACATGCCGCTGGAAGAGTGGCGGCGTGTCCTGTCGGTGAACCTCGATTCTGTTTGGTTGCTAAGCCAAGCGGCAGGAAAGCGTATGGTTGCCCAAGGGTCGGGCAAGATTGTCATCGTGTCCTCCGTGCTGGCGTCCCAAGGGGGCCTGATGGTGCCCGCCTATGCAGCAAGCAAACATGCGGTGGTTGGCCTAACCAAGGCGCTGTGCAACGAGTGGGCACCCCACGGCGTCAACGTCAATAGTATCGCACCCGGCTATACCGCCACAGACAATACCCAAGCGTTGCGCGACGATCCAGACCGCTCGAAGGCGCTGTTGGAGCGTATTCCGGCAGGGCGTTTTGCCGATCCTTCCGAGATCGCAGGCGCTGCGGTTTTTCTGGCGTCTGACGCCGCTAATTATTGCCACGGCAGCGTGGTCACCGTCGATGGCGGCTGGCTCGCCCGTTAGGAGAAAGACAATGGAACAATCACTTAAAGGTAAAACCGCCCTGATCACGGCGGCAGGTGCAGGTATCGGGCGCGCCAGCGCAGAGGCCCTTGCCGCACGCGGCGCACAGGTGATCGCCACCGATCTGAATGGCGATTTAGTTAAGAAACTGGCCGATACGTCGCCCAACATCACGGGCATGCAATTGGACGTGCTTGACGTAGCTGCGGTTCAAACTCTTGTTGCATCAATCACACCCGCGGACATTCTGCTCAATTGTGCAGGCTGGGTGCATGACGGCACGATCCTTGATTGTGACGACGACGTCTGGGACCGCGCTTTTGATCTGAACGCCAAAGCCATGTACCGCGTCACACGCGCTGTGCTGCCTGGAATGCTGGAAAAAGGCGCGGGGTCGATCATCAATATCGCCTCCATCGTTTCCAGCGAAAAAGGAGCGCCGCGGCGCTTTGCCTATGGCGCATCAAAAGCTGCGATAATCGGCATGACCAAAGCAATTGCCGCCGATTTTGTCAAAGACGGCATCCGCTGTAACGCCATCTGTCCCGGCACCGTGCAAAGCCCATCTTTGAACGACCGCCTTGCCGCTACCGGTGATTTCGACAAAGCACTTGCCGCGTTCAAAGACCGCCAACCCATGGGACGCCTCGGCCAACCCGAAGAAATTGCCGAGATGGTCTGTTATCTGGCCGGAGACATGTCAGCCTTCACCACAGGACAATCCTTTGCTGTAGATGGCGGGTGGTCAATCTGATGGGGCTGGATCGGGCTGCCTCAATCGAAGATCTGAGAATGCGCGCCAAACGCCGGATTCCGCGCTTTGCTTTCGATCTGGTCGATGGTGGCGCCGAAAACGAACGCAATATGCGCCGCAATAGTGAGGCCTTCGAAGAGATCGAACTGACTCCTCGCTATATGGTGGATGTCTCCAAGATTGACACGAGAGCGACTGTATTCGGGCAATCCTTCGATGCCCCTTTTGGAATGGCCCCTATCGGGATGCTGAACGCTTTCTGGCCCGGTGCTGACCTGACACTGGCAAGGCTGAGTAAGGCGCGCAATATCCCCTACACTGCCAGCTCAGCCTCTTCGACCACGCTGGAGGAGTTGGCGGAAGCTGCAGATGGTAACGGCTGGTTCCAGCTTTATGTGTCAAGCGATGCTGCGGTCACCGAAGGACTGATCGCACGCGCCGAGGCAGCGGGCTATACCACCCTTATGGTTACTGCGGATGTTCCCGCCGCAGGCAAACGAGACCGCGATATTCGCAACCAGCTTGCCGTGCCCTTCCGCTTCACGCCCGAAGTCGTCCTGCAATGCGCGATGAACCCGCGTTGGGCCCTGACCAGCCTGAAATATGGCACACCGAATGTGGCCAACTATGCCGATCTTCTGAAAAGTGCGACATCCTATGCAGAGGTGCAAAAAACTCTGATCACCCCGGGTTTCACGTGGGAAGATCTCAAAAGGCTGCGTGCTCGCTGGAAAGGTCAGCTTCTGGTCAAAGGTATTCTGCATGCCAAAGACGCTGAAATGTGTGCCGAATTAGGTTGTGACGGGATTGTGGTGTCGAACCATGGTGGCCGTCAGGTTGCCTTTGGGCCGCCTACAATCGAGGCACTACCCGCCATTGCACAAGCTATCGCGGGGCGCATGACCATCATCCTCGACAGTGGCATCCGGCGTGGCGCAGACATGCTGCGCGCAAAGGCGCTCGGAGCCGATTTTGCGTTTGCAGGCCGCGCGTTTGCCTACGGTGTCGGTGCGGGTGGTGAGGCTGGTGCACAAAGGGCATTCGAAATTTTGCATCTGGAACTGGTCCGCGCGTTGGGCCAGCTTGGTGCCTCAAACTTAGATGAGGTAGGACTGACACATCTGAGTAACGATCGACTGGTTTCCGCCCCCAGTGTCGATTGACGCGAACGACCCATAGCTGCCGCTTAAGAAAGCTCGCGACGCTGCAGCGCAGCTTCCCCAAAGCTGACATGGAGCAGGTGCACAGCATCTTGATATGCCCGAGGTCTGTTCCGCGGATAGGCCTTCATAAAGCCCCTAACTTGCCCTTCGATGTCCATGCGTGTGCGGATCAATCGCTCTCGTGCTGAAAGGATAAGGCGCAACTGATCACTTGCCTCACTCTTAACATGGACCGTGCCATACCAACCCGTGCGGGCCAGTTTCGCCAGTCCGACGGCATCCGATTTATCAGACTTATTCATGCGCGCTGACAGCACTTTGTGAGCAGCTTACATCCTCAGACACGAAAAAGCCCCCACTGCATATGACAGTGGGGGCCTCGAACAAGCGATATACCTTCTAATGCACAGTGAACTTATGGCTATTAGTTCTCAGATTTAGGTGGCAAACCGAATTTTGAATCGCCCCAGTTTCACCGGAGACCGTTAGCTTCATTTCACGCGACCATATCGAGCGCGTCGTGCTGTGCATAGTAGTTCTCTTCGGCGTCGGCTGGCGGGATGTTCCCTATGGGTCCAAGCAGCCGCCTGTTGTTAAACCAGTCGACCCAGCCGAGTGTCGCCATTTCCAGATTCTGCATGTTGCGCCAGAACCCTTAGCGATGGACCAGTTCGGTTTTGTAGAGGCCGTTGATCGTCTCAGCGAGGACATTGTCATACGAGTCACGGTTGCAGTGGTGCGCGCGCCGCAGCTCTGGGCCTTCTCGAAGAATCGCTGCCAGTGCAAACATCCAAGATCACAGCGGGGTCTCCCCAAACGCCTGATGAAATTGTCGCGACCAAATCCCCGGAACAATCCCCGTCCGCCCTCACCGAAGGCGTAGAGGTGATCAAAGCGAGGGTCACTGCAAACACTATCTATCGCCAACGCGATCAAGCTCTGGGCCAGCCAGCTGCCATTACCTTCGACGGCGATGCGCAAAATATAGTGATGGAATGCGCCCGCCGGGCCGACATCTTTGGCACTGCAGTCCGTATGATCCGCAAATCGAGATCACAGGAAGACACTGGACAGCAAAAACTTAAATCGGTCGCCTTGTTCATCTATTTGACCGGCGTGCAGTTGGTGACGGATATCCGCCAGCACCATCTCGACATGTTCGGCCATGGCTCGAAAAGCAAATCCCAAAAAATTACTGGAAATCGGAGTCGCATACGAACCTGACTTTCAAGGAATTACTGGAAATCAACCGCCACAAGTCTGACGAAACGATAGGTCTTGCCCCACCGACAATCGCACGACACCTGACCACGCTCGTCAACGTCATCCGCTTCGCGGACGCAGAGGGGATTAAGGCAGGTTTCATACCCAGAACGACGGGCCTTGTGCAGATAGACAAACGGTCAGATGACGAGAAGCGCGCCGTTTTCACACAAAAAGACGCAAAAAAGATATTCCAACACCTTTTGCAGCAAGGCTGCAAAAGCAAAGGGCGCCGCCATACGAAAGGTCCTTTGGTCCTCAAGGATCATCATTTCTGGATCAATCTCCTTCTGGCTTATACCGGGGCGCGGCGGTCGGAGATTGCGGGCCTCTTGACCAATGATATCGGGTACGAGGAGGGAATTTCGTTCATCCGTATTCGCGAGAACCGACTGCGCGGCCTGAAAATGGGCGGACTGAAAAACTGCTTCAGCCAGCGTCGCGTGCCGTTGCATCCTCATCTGCTCAACCTCGGGTTTGTGGAATTCAGCGAAATGCGCCGCGCAGCCGGAGACCTCGCACTCTTCCCAGAGCCGATACCCGCAAGGATAAGAGAGCTTTGCCTGAAAACGGACGGAGCAGCACCGGCCTTTGACAAGAAATTCGGGGATAGCCTCGACCATGTCTGACGCGCGTCCATGATCCGTAGTCTGGATGGAAATCCGGAAAAATACTGTGTGGCGAGTCTGCGCAGCATCAAGAACGATACTTTGATCAATCTACGCAAGGAGGATGGCAACACACGTATGGTGCCGGAGATCGACCGCAGGGATATTCGAGGGCACAAGCCAATTGACGTGAACGAGGGCACTTGCCGCAGACACGAGACGCCGCTCCGACCGTTCAGCATTGCACTCGGCATGCTGCCGAGGCTGTTTTAAAGCTTTCATGCAACCCCTTGGCCAGTCGGGATCTGGCCACCCACATATCGAAGTGCGGGTGGCCCCTGATTTTCTATTCGCTGCGCACGATTTCGGTGTAGTCACCGCCCAGTTGCAACACCACGGTCAGGTCGGTCTTGTCACGGTTGCGCCAGAACCAGCCGTGATCGCCGGCGAAGGGCGCCGTAATGGTGCCTTCTCCGTCTGATTGACCACGCCCCACCTCATAGCCGACCTCATTGCCGTCCGCATGCGCGTGCAGGTCGAAGTTGACCCTGCCGCCTGTCGCGGCCCATGCGTAGGTCAGCGATGCGCCTTCCTCCAGTGTCACCTTTATCTCGGTGGAGGCGCCGGGTTGAAGCGTGAATGTGATCTCGTCGCGCCATGCTTCCTGCGCTTGGGCGGAACCTATGAACAGGCCAAAAAGCTCGTTCATCAGGGACGATGAGTCGCCGCCGCCGTGCAGCAATTCATCCGCAGCTGCTTCCGCCGCAAGCTGTTGCTTGATCTCGCCCATTTCCGTGAGGCCAAGGAGGCTGCCGACACCTGTTGGGTCGGTGCCGTATTCTGCGGGCAGGTAAACCATGACGCCGATCGCCACGGCACCAATGGCCGCAATGGCGGAATACTTGCGCAGTGTCGCGGGTGTGGGCAGATCATCGAGGTTGGGTTGAGGTGCGTTATACATTGAAATGTCCAATCTTTATGTGCTGGCGATGTATCCGGCGATCTGCTGATAGGTCAGCAAGACACCGAGAAACACCATGATCATGTTGGCGATAGAGGCTTGGCGCATGAAGCTCGGGCTGCGGCGCCAGTATCCCATGACGATCAGGATCACGAAAAGTGCGAGCAGTTGCCCCACTTCGACGCCGACGTTGAAGGCCAGAAGGTTGGCCAGCAGCCCGTCTTGGGACAGCTGGTAGTCGAGGATTTTTGACGCGAGGCCTGTGCCGTGGAACAGGCCAAAGATCAGTGTCGCAGCCTTGGTATTGGGCTGGAACCCGAGCCATTTCTGGAACACGCCAAGGTTATCGAGCGCCTTATAGACAACAGACAGGCCAATAATGGCGTCGATGATATAGGCGTTGATGCCCCAGCCATACCAGACCCCGAGGATCATGGTGACGGAGTGGCCGACAGCAAAAATGCTGACGTAAATCGCCACGTCCTTCATGTGATAGAGGAAGAAGACCACGCCGAGCAAGAACAGGATGTGGTCATATCCCGTGATCATATGCTTCGCGCCCAGATAGATGAACGAGATGATATGCACCCCGAAAATCTCCTGGATATAGCCTGCATCGCCTGGGGTCACGGCATGGGCATAGGCCGAGGTCGCGAAGGCAACCAGCATCAGCAGAATCGTTGTGCAAAGGATCAGGGACTGCCGTAGCGCGTGCCACGGGTGCCCCGACCGGTAGGATCGGTTGAGTATCATTTCAGATTTTCCGTTTATTGAATGTAAAAGCGTGTGACGCCAGATTGGCGCAGCTTTACAGTCTTGGCGGACGGTCCAGCCCGTATTCTGCGCGTCCGCGCGTCGCATCATCGGCCATGGCCAGACGGGTGCGGTCGGGAAGTGCCTCACCCGTTGCCGCACGCGGCGGCAGATACGAAGTAGTGTGATCATGGTCGGCCATCTCGTGGGAATGTCCCTGCAAGATGTGCATCAGATCAACGATATCATCATGGGCATGGCCGTGGTCGTCACTCTCAGCCTGATGCGCGGCCATGATTTTGACCATCTTGCCCAGATCATGCGCCTTACTCTGGACATCAGACGACAAAACGATCCCCAGCGCCAAAACGATGGTGAGTGCAAAGCGCAGCAAGGATGTCGCCTGTCGTCTCATCTGCCCGTTTCCGCAGGTCTGGGCCCGCTTGATCTATCCCCTCGGGGGGGATACGAATGATGTATGACACAACACACCCCACATGCAAGTCACACCGACATCGTAAAGCGGCTGAAACGTGCCAATGGCCATCTGGCCAGCGTCATTGCCATGATCGAGGCAGAGCGCCCCTGCGTAGATATCGCCCAGCAACTGCACGCGGTGGAAAAGGCGATCACGCAAGCCAAGCGCACGCTCGTTCAGGACCATATAGACCATTGCCTTGATGCGGCTTTGACGGATGCGGACCGTGATCACGCGTCGGTCACCGCAGAATTCAAGGCCATCACGAAATACCTCTGAGGTAATATCATGCTGTCCATCCTAGGCGATCGCACCTACCGGCACCTCTTTGCGGCCCAGATCATTGCCCTGCTGGGGACAGGTCTTGCCACGGTCGCCCTCGGCCTGCTGGCCTTTGATCTGGCGCAGGACCGCGCCGCTCTGGTGTTGGGAACCGTGTTCACGATAAAGATGGTGGCCTATGTCGGGATCGCGCCCATCGCCGGTGCATTTGCAAACCGCTGGCCCCGCCGCACCATGCTTGTCAGCCTTGATCTGATCCGCGCCGCCGTTGCCCTGTGCCTGCCCTTTGTCAACGAGATCTGGCAGGTTTATGTTCTGATCTTCGTGCTGCAATCCGCTTCCGCCGCCTTCACGCCCACGTTTCAGGCCACAATCCCCGATATCCTGCCGGAAGAAGACCGCTACACCCGTGCGCTGTCCCTGTCCCGTCTGGCCTATGATCTGGAGAACCTGATCAGCCCTATGCTGGCTGCGATCCTGCTGGCCTACGTCAGCTATCAGGCGCTGTTCTTCGGGACTGTGGTCGGGTTTGTCGGGTCTGCCCTGCTGGTGGTCTCCGTAATCCTGCCAAGCCCGCAGACAACGGCGCAGCGCGGAATCTACGACCGCACAACGCGCGGGGTGCGCATCTATCTGGCAACACCGCGCCTGCGCGGGCTGCTGGCGCTCAACCTTGCCGCCGCTGCAGCGGGTGCCATGGTGCTGGTGAATACCGTGGTGCTGGTGCGCGCTGATCTGGGGTTTGGCGAGACGCAGGTCGCCCTCGCCCTCGGCGCATTTGGCGCAGGATCCATGCTCGCAGCACTCGGATTGCCCCGACTTCTGGACCACAGACCAGACCGCCCTGTGATGATCGCCGGTGCTGGCGTGCTGGTCGTCACGCTCTTCGGGCTCGCGGCACTTACCATGAGCAGAGGCCTCGGCTGGTATCCACTTCTGGCGGGTTGGCTGATCATCGGAGTAGGCTATTCAGCGGTCCTGACCCCCTCGGGCCGTTTGCTCAAACGCTCTGCCCATGCGGGTGACAGGCCCGCCGTCTTTGCCGCTCAATTCGCCCTCTCCCATGCCTGCTGGCTGATCACATATCCCTTGGCAGGGTGGCTGCTCACTGAATTCGGTGCAGCACAGGCGCTTGCGGTATTGGCAGTGCTGGCCGCAACCGGATTGGCGGGCGGCGCTCTCCTCTGGCCGCGCGACGATTCAGGTATCGCCGCGCATTCCCACGATGATCTGCCTGCGGATCATCCCCATATTCGCGATGGACGCTTGCACAGTCACCGCATCATCATCGACGATGATCACCTGCATTGACCGCATCTAAAAGCGCAGGGAAATCGACATGGGTAGCGCGTGTCAGGAAATGACTACCGGTAGGATAAAGGGACGTCCGTAGTTTGGACCAAAACCTCTTCCAAACGCTGGAGAATTCCAAAAGTTACGTAGGAAATTTCTCGAGTTTGTTCAGGATTGGACAATCAGGCCGCCCGTCACCGGCGCATTCACGCACCAGATGGGACAGAGTATCGCGGATCGCAGCGAGGTCTGCGATCTTGCTCTCGATCTGGGCCA
>Ga0163216_100652_pt1 | contig 43500 bp, 44 predicted proteins | sample SynspAceP_FD_167610 | JGI IMG/M metagenome (GOLD analysis project Ga0163216, IMG submission 167610) | Saline lake microbial communities from Ace Lake in Antarctica - Synechococcus sp. Ace-P (Illumina Assembly) | ecosystem: Environmental > Aquatic > Non-marine Saline and Alkaline > Saline ...
GCCGACCGGGAGATTGCGGCAGGATCCAAATAAATCACCCGCCGCACAGCCAACTTTCAGGTCGCAACCAATTCCGCCCACGGCTCAGCAGCTTGAAGGCTGCCCCGTGGTTATTGAGCAGTTACGATTCCAATCTTATCCTGAAAGCTTGGAAGGAATGTGCGCCAATGCTGGCAACTCGAAACGGTTGAGCGTGATGGCAGATCTTCTGGTCGAGAGAGCGAATCGGAAGGACGTCCGGTTTAGCGACATCGCTCAAGCAGACTTTTTGCTTTGTTTGGCGTTAAATGCCTATGGCTGGTTTCCTCGATCGCTGATTTTCTCAAGTCGAACCGGGAAATTCGAGCTATTCCTCCGTGCGGTCAACGAGGCTGGATTCGCTCCATTCAAGACTTTGCTTTTACTCGATACGCCTGCAGATTTGGTTTCGTTACTGAAATCCGAGCAAGTCGACAAATTGCTTGGATCGCACGAGTTTTTCCACGCTGACGTTGACTTCGAGTGCCTGAATATCGAGCAGCTTCAGCGACAATGGCTACCTACACCCTGAATTCTCCCTCCCACTCCCTATGATTACTGACATCAACAGCGAAGACCGTGCGGTCCAAGAGACGTTCGCCAAGTTCCTTCAAAACGAACTCGGTTGGGACAGTGAGTACGCATGGAATCAGGAAACCTTCGGAGCTGATTCGCTTTTGGGCCGAGAGTCGATGCGGGAAGTGGTGCTGGCTCGCGATTTACGCAGCGCGATCGACAAACTGAACGACGACTTGCCATCCAGTGCCGTGGAGGATGCGGTTCGCAAGCTGACGGGATACGACTTCTCGCGTTCTCTAATCCGTCACAACTCGGAGTTCTATGAGTGGATTCGTGACGGTGTGCCGGTGCAGTACAAGGACAAAAATCGCCGAACGGTCAACCGTAAGGTGAAGGTGATCGACTTTCGCAACCCGCCGAATAATCGGTTTCTTGTGGTTCGGGAACTGAAAATCCAGGGCTTGCGCAGCCCCCACTACAACCGTCGTGCCGACTTGGTTTGCTTCGTCAACGGATTGCCGTTGGTGTTCGTCGAACTGAAGAACGTCTGGACGAACATCCGCAACGGATTCGACCAAAACATCGCAGATTACAAGGACGTGATTCCTCATGCGTTCTACCACAACGCGTTCTTGGTCGTCAGCAATGGCGATGAGGCCAAGTATGGATCACTCACCAGCCCGTGGGATCACTTTTATCAGTGGAAACGCAACCACGAAGACGACGACAAGCTCGAAGCCCGTGCAATGCTCAACGGCATGTTTGCCAAAGACAAGCTGCTGGACCTCGTCGAAAATTTCATCCTGTTCGATGAAAGCAAGGCCGGTCAGACGCGAAAGGTGGTCGCCCGCAACCACCAAGTTCTGGGTGTGAACCGAGCGGTGGATTCAGTGATCCGCCAAGAGGCACTGAAGGAACAGATCCCAATCGACCAACGACTCGTTCACCGAGTCGGACAGATCGACGTAGCCGATCCGCCATTGCTCAAGTCTTCGGCAGCCGAACAAGATTCACCACAAAAAGAAACAATCGACCAGACCGTCGTTGCCGAGAAGCTGGAACGCTATCGTACGACTCGCGACTTGCCGCTGATCGAACGTGCGCACCCCGATCTTGGCCGGTTGGGCGTGTTTTGGCATACGCAAGGTAGCGGAAAATCGTACTCAATGGTTTTCTTTGCGGAGAAGGTCCGCCGGGTTGTGCCCGGCAATTTCTCGTTCTTGGTCATGACCGATCGGGAAGACCTGGACGATCAAATCTACAAAACGTTCGTTGGTTCGGGCGTCTGCAGCGAAAAGACGCCGCGTGCGAGTTCCGCCAAGGCTCTCGAAAAGCTGCTGGGCGAGAACCATCGGTTCATGTTCACGATGATCCACAAGTTCCGCCGCGACGAGATCCCCAAGAAACCGTTCAGCGAACGCGACGACATAATCGTGATGTCCGACGAGGCCCACCGCACCCAAGCGGGCAAGCTGGCTCGGAACATGCGGATCGCACTGCCGAACGCTTCGTTCATTGGATTTACCGGCACGCCGCTGTTGCACGATACCGATTTCCTGACCCAGCGAATCTTTGGATCCTACGTTTCCACCTACAACTTTAAGCGGGCCGAAGAAGATGGGGCCACCGTGAAGCTGGTCTACGAAAACCGGGGCGAGAAACTGGGGCTACGGCGAATCGACCTGAACGACGCGATTGCCGAGAAAGTCGAAGAAGCCAACCTCGATGTCGATGAAATGGCGAAGCTTGAAAAATTGCTTGGTAAATCATACGAGGTAATTACATCGGACGAACGGCTTGACCGGATCGCCGAAGACTTCGTCGCACACTGCTCCGCACGCTGGGAAACCGGCAAGATGATGTTGGTGTGCATCGACAAGGTGACATGTGCCCGCATGTACGAACGCATCATCCCGCGATGGAAAGCAAAGGCCAAACAGGTGCGAGACGACGCGAATGAATTTACTGCGTCCGCAGCAGCAACCACCGACGCGATCGCCAAGGAAGCGCTGGAGGAACAACGCGATAAACTTGCCGCCCGTGCCGATTGGATGGACGAAACGCTGATTCAAATCATCATCTCCGAACAACAAGGCGAAGTGGCCGAGTTCAAGAAATGGAACTTCGATATCAAGCCACACCGAGCGATCATCAAAGAAGGATTCGCCACCGGCAACAAAGAACGTATCGACGTCGAAACGGCGTTCAAGAAGGAAGACCATCCGTTTCGTATTGCGATCGTTTGCGCCATGTGGCTGACCGGTTTCGACGTCGAAGCCCTTGCGACGCTCTACATCGACAAGCCGATGCGAGCCCACACGTTGATGCAGGCTATTGCCCGAGCGAACCGGGTATCACCGGGCAAAGATTGCGGCGTGATCGTTGACTACAACGGAATGCTCGGCAGCCTGCGAAAAGCACTGGCCGATTATGCAGCCACCGTTGAGGGACAAGACATCGGCGATCCAATTGAGCCGATCGAAGTACGCATTGCCGCATTGATCGAAGCGATTGAAGCCACGGAGAGCCATCTTTCCAGCACTGGATTCGATCTAAAACGATTCGTCGGAGTGTCGGGGTTCAATCGCATTGAAGCCATCAAAGACGGTGCCGAAGCCGTGCGAGCCACCGAAGAGATCAAACGCACCTTCGAGGTTCTCGCGATGGAAGTCATCAAGCGATTCCGAGCGTTGAATATGGAACCAAGCGTGTATCAGTTTGCGGAACGACGCGACAACCTGGAAGCGATCTATAAGAAGGTGCTGCAAAAACGAACCGTCGCAGACGTGACGGACATCTTGAAGGAACTTCAAAAGATCGTCAGCGAAGCGATCGGCACCTCCGGCCCCGGCAGCGACCACGCCGAAGGATTGAAGCTCGATCTAAGCAAAATCGACTTTGAGAAGCTGGCCGACGAGTTCGAGAAAAAGGGAACCCGCAAACGTTCAACCGTCCAAGACATCGCCGATCTGCTGGAGCAACGACTAGCCGCGATGGTGGCAAGCAACCCGCTGCAAATGGATTACTACAAGAAGTACCAAGAGATCATCGCCGACTACAACCGCGAGAAAGACCGAACCACAATCGAAGAAACCTTCCGCCGCCTGATGGAATTGAACGCCGAGCTCGACGATTCCGAAAAAGCCATGGTCGCCGAGGGCCTGAAAGACGAAGAGCAATTCCTATTCCAACTCCTCCAACGCGATGACCTCACCAAAGCCGACCGAGAACGACTCAAGCAAGGCAGCCGCCAGCTTCTCGAATCGCTCAAAACGCTCATCGGCCCGATGCACGAATGGTGGGAAAAGGAACAAACCCGAGCCGAGATAGAAGTCGAAATCCTCGACCAAATTTTCAACGTCATCCCCATGCCACCGTACAACGAAACCGACGCAAAAACCTACGCTGAACAAATCTACCAATACATCTGGCAAAGAAGCGAATCGGGATCGTTCCCGGTTGTTTCTGCGGCCTAGTCAGCAATAATTCCAAAGGAAAATCGATTGAACCTCAATGCCGTACGTCTATTCGCACTTATGCAGCTTGAAAAAGCAAAAAGCTTTTCACACACTATCAAGTTTGCCGAGCAACGTAGTCAGAAGTCACTCACAGCAAATCGTTCCGAGGAGATCCGTGTTGACGCTTCCATTGCCGACGATCCGGAGTTTGCTTCTCTTGCCATTGGTGATGGAGTTGGTGCATGGACGACGATAGCCGCGGTTGATCTTCGCGGTTCGACGTCCTTGGCTGATAACCTAACGCCAAGAGAAACATACCTCATGGCGCACACGCTTTTACCAACCCTGGCTCATGTCTGCGAGAAGAAGGGAGGTTCCGTCATGAATTTTAGAGGAGACGGGCTATTCGCCTCGTTTGGATTGAAAAAACACCGCATTGAAGACATCAAGGCTGACCCCAGCACGAAGCACATTGAGGAATCCAACAGCAACGCTGTTGTCTGTGGCCTCGCCTTGGTCGAAGCGACCATTGAAGCCGTTCAACCAGCCTTAGAAACGGAGGATATTTTCGTTGACTTACAAGTGGGTGTAGGAGTTGATTGTGGCCATGTTGTGATAACTCGGGTGGGCTGGATGACCGCACAAGAACTGACAGCGTATGGGTCGGCTGTGAATCACGCATGCAAATTGTCGACTGGACAAAACGAGGTCTTGCTAAGCCCCAATGTTCACGAACAGTATCCGTCCAGTGAAGGTGGGACCATGCAACTGAGATACAGAGATGGTGGATACCAAGCGTCTTCGCCAAACAAAATGCTGAGGAGGTAGAGATGGATTCTGAAACGCAAGATGTTGCTCTGACTCACGCATGGTCAACGCACGGCTACTTGAACAACTACATTCAGTTGGCTGATGCCAAAGCGGGAGTGCTAATGGCATTTTCTTCCGCGTCGATAATCGGAATTCTCAAATCGAAGTGCTTTGCAGACACGGCTGATTTAGCAAACACCGGCCATGTTGCGTTGTGCCTTTTATCTGTTTGCTTCTTTTGTTGCATTCTGGTCGTAACGCCGCGACTTTTTACCTGGAAACAGCTGAAAGAGAAAATCCCCGGTTTGCGAAACAAACTGACTGGCACCCCAGATGACCGCTCAACAATTTTCTGGATTGGCATTCTTTCTCACAAGGAACCGAAAAATTTCCTCGCTGCGATTTCGTCGCTAGAAAAGAACGGCTTTCTTCGCGAAGTTGCCTACCACAACTTTGAACTTAGCGCAGTACTTAATCGCAAATACAAGTGGCTCAAATTCGCGTTCTGGTTCTTTGCCCTTGGGATTATATTCCTGGCTGTCTTCTTCGCCCTCAACGGCCTAGATTTAACATCCGCAGACTGAAAACGAGTTAGATCAAAATCCGTTCAACCTCGTCCAGCGTCACGGCATCGCTGCTTCGATTATACAAATTCGTCGTTTTGGACGAAGCATGAGCGGCCATCTGTTGAGCTTTTTCAAGCGTGCCGCCAGCCATCATGTACGCGGTGATGCCCGTGGCTCTCATGGTATGGTTGTTGAACAGGTCACCGAGACCGGCATTACGGGCGCGTCGTTTGACCATCCAACGCGAATACTCGGCTACCATGCGGTTTTCGGAGAGGTTTCGTTTGCGGTCAAGTGAACGGAATAATGGTGTGCCGTTCTGACCCCAAAGGTTTGCACCGTCCATGTAGGCGAGCATGGCTTCTTCTGCATGGTGCTGAAGTGGCATCCCATGCTGGCGTCCGCCTTTCTCTTTGAGGCGAACCCAGTAACGGCGACCGTTCTGGTAAACGTCTTCGACGTTCATTGTGACCGCCGCTCCGATGCGAGCGAACGTAAATAGCATTAGCGAAATGAGTGCTTTGTCGCGGAGGCCACCGACGGTGTCGGTCGCGATCGAGTCAAGCAAAAGCCGGGGAAATCTAGGGACAGAGCATCTTTCTGGGTGTTGCATTGACTCCAAGGGGAGGGGATGCTGAGTTTTCTGATTCTGTCAGTTGCTCTGACTTTTTCGCCTGGGAGGTGTGCGATGGCTCGTTTGGCTCGCAGTGAAGTCTTTGATCCTGATGAGGTTGCGATCGGTCACTTTTATAATCGCACCACCCGGCGGTGCTTCTTGATGGGAGAGGACCCGATCTCGGGGAAAAACTTCGACCACCGGAAGGTTTGGATCGAGGAGTATCTGCGCGAATAAGCCGAGGCGATGGGAGTAGATTTGCTCGGGTTCGCTATTCTCGCTAATCATTTCCACTTGATTTTGAGATCCCGATCGGATGCCGTGGCAACGTGGGATGGTATGTGAAGGTGGCTCGCAGATGGTGGATGCTGTGCCCGCAACGGCGCGGGCCCGATGGATCGCCGATGACACCGACCCAGCCCGAGATTAATTCCATCGCTGGATGCCCGATTCGCCGGGCGGAGATCCGCAAGCGACTGAGCAGTTTCAGTTGGTGGATGCGACTTCTGTGCCAACGCGTGGCCATGCGGGCCAACCGCGAGGAGCAGGAAAACGGCAGATTTTTCCAGGATCGTTATCGAGCCACCCGGTTGGCCGATGAAGCCTCGTTGCTGGCGTGCGCGGCTTATTTGGATTTGAATCTGATTCGGGCCGCGATGGCGGAGACGCTCGAAACGAGCGATCACCCGTCGGTGCAGCGAAGGATCGAGACGCTGCTCCAAGACTCCACCGAGGTCGCCGCTGGTGAACCGAGCGAGAGCGAAGACGTCGCTGAGAGGGCGCCATCGTCGACGCCCGAGAAATCCGATCGTTTTCTGTCTCCGTTGTCGATCGACGAGTCGTCCGACCCGATCGGCCCGTGTGCGAGTGAATCGGGCGAGCGGTGCAGTGATAAGGGATTTTTGCCGATGCCTAAGGCGATGCCGATCGAAGATTATCTCGAACTGCTTGATTGGACGGCCCGGCAGGTTGTTCCTGGCAAACGGGGCAGCACCCCGAGCAGCCTGCCGCCCGTCCTGGCCCGGTTGGGTTTGGATGCGGCGTGCTGGTGCGAACTCGTGAGCGATTTCGGGAGGCTGTTTTGCAGTGTGGCCGGTCGTCCGGAGTGCGTCGATTCGATGCGGTGTCATCGAACGCAGCGGAGATACCATCTTCGCCGCCGCGCCCGCGAACTTCTCACGGCGGGCGACTAACCCGGCGTCGGCTCCCTTTGTGTCGAGAACCGGATGAAACAAGTCGATCAAGATCGATACGCGCCCGTCCTGGCATGAACGTGAAATTGACGCATTTCGCGAGCCTCGGGGCGGTCCAGTCGCCTCCGGGAGCAACGCAAAGCCGGTGAACTCCACCCCAGCTCAAAGTAGGCAAAGCCTCGCCACCCAGAAAAGTGCTCTGTCCCTATGCTTCTCTGTCCCTCTGTTTCTCTATTCAGCAAGATAACGTGGAACTCTGTGCTGGTTGCAACGATCCCGCGTCCTGCAGAGCATGCAAACTGGTTTCAACTTTGCGGGCAAAAAGCGTTCTGCTGAATTTTCGCTCACGAATTTGCCGATTATAACAATCCAACCGTTCTTCAACAAACGATTGCTCAATTGTGCTGTGCTTCGCTTGCGGGTTTGTGGGCGAATGCGTCATCTCCAGTGTCTCAAAGCGGTTTCCTTCTTTGACTGCTCAACATCACGTTCGTTACCTCTTCACCGCACTCATTCTGTTCGGTTGGTTACTGGTCGCGACACTGGTGACCGGGTGCCAATTATATCCGTCCGTCGACGATCGAGTGAGCCGCGCGATTCCAGCACCGTGGACCGATCACCAGATCCAGTCTTTTACCGGAAACGACTCGAACTTCCTTTCCGAATCACTGCTTGAGCCATCATCTCCGAGAGCATTTGAGGCGGGACTTCAGAAACTCACGCTCGACGAAGCCGTCCTGGCGGCCCTTCGCAACACCAGTGGTGCCAGCGGTGACCGGCTATCATTCGCAGTCGAAACACTTCCTCCGGATTGTTCATTTATGAGTCGTCGCGGATTGCCGACGACAATTCTCGTGCCGCTTGCCGATGGTCTGACGCTTGCGATGCGAAGTGAGGCGATCGGGACCATCCAAGAAAACGTTTACGCCACTGTCTCTGACTACTGGCAGTTATCCCAGTCCTTGTGCCGTCTGGTCGCGATCGACCAAAAACTCGCTCTCATGAGTCGGAAACATGAACTGGTCGACCAGCTAAGGAAGTACAACCGTGTTACCGAATTCGATGTAGAAACATCTGCCCTTGAGCAGTTGGAAGTTCGCAGGGAGTTACTTGCGATTTGGTCGAACCCTGACAACCAAACAGGAATACTCGAAACGCAGAATCGGATCCGCCGCCAGATCGGACTTCCACCTGGCGATTGTCGTTTCCTAGTTCCTGCGACGCAGGCCATCGCGAAACCCAGCGTCGTTTGCCTGCAGGACGATGTTCGTTGGGCATTGACGTCCTCGCCGAAAATCATGTCATCCGTCGCCGACGAGTTCCAATGGAGAACTCAACTACAAACGGCTCGGCATCGAACCTTGGCGAAACTGATCAAGCATGATCGCCCCAGTCCAGGTCCTTTGGAGACGCGGTGGCGGCAAGCTAGGGAGGCAACCGCCAACGCCGAACGGGATGTCGTTGCCTCGATGCACTTGGCGTTTCATCAAATGAAAGTTGCTAACCAGGCGATTTACCTAGGCCAAGAACGTGTGCAACAGGCCGAGCAACACCTGCGAACATGTCACGCCCTACTGACACAAGAAAAACTCACTGCGATCGAAATGATTGATGCGAGAATCTTGCTCGTGGAAGCGGAAATGAACGCCGAGATGGCGAAATACGAGTATCAAATCGCATTTGCTCTGTACGCGCACCACGCATCACTATTGCTACCGTGGAACGGGATCGCGTTCGAACTTATCCATCCTGCTGATCCGCAGGTCGATCAAATTTATTGTCCGGCTGAGTCTTCACGCCCGGTTCGTATACCATTCTTGTTGGCGGTCGGCGGACGTCCAGACCCGTTAGGACTGCGAGCGGATCAGTTGATTGAACAATCCACTCTGCTGACGGAGCCGAGTGAAGGTTCCTTGTTGAACGATCCGGCCACGATCGAGCACATAGATTTCATCGGCATCGCGGATCGTGGTCAAGCGGTGAGCGATCACGACCCGGGTCATGCCTTGATTCAAAATCGTGTTCATGACGTTGGTCTGCGTCCAATGATCGAGCGCGCTCGTGGCCTCGTCCAGCAACAATAATTCAGGCCGACGCAGCAGGGCGCGGGCCAGCAAGATTTGTTGGCGTTGACCGCCCGAGAAATTCCCCGCTTCATCCGATGCCAGCGTATAAATACCCATCGGCAACTTGCGCAGCCAGGGGCTCATCCCAGCGATCTCGGCAGCGGCGAGAATTTCGTCTTGAGTGGCGTGACGTCCCGCCGAAATGTTCTCGAGAAGGGAACCAGAAAACAGACACGAGTCTTGTAAAACCGCGCCGGTTCGTTGGCGGAAATGATGCACATCAAGCTCATCGAAAAAATAATCGTCAACGCGAATTGTGCCCCGAGTTGGTGATTCGAGTCCCAGTAACAATTTCGCGAGCGTCGATTTCCCCGATCCCGAAGGGCCCACAATCGCAACTAACTTTCCCACCGGGATCGTGAGGTTGATGTCGTGCAGAATATCCGAGTTCGTTTCCTCATACCGAAAGCAAAGACCCTGTAGCGAAATCCCAGTTTGAATTTCCGCAAGGCGATGCCGTCGCACTGGGACACACGTTGCCGAGAAGGTTCCTTCTCTGACGGCCTGCTCGCTGGCTTCCATGAGCGGCGTTAATAGCGACTTTTTGGCTGAAATCAGAGCGAATTCTTCCGCGAGTTTAGCCAATCCAGTGGACGCCGATGCGAAGGTCGAATAGACGGTGAAGAATGCGAGCAATCGCCCCATGCTCCAGGCAACCGAGTGTCCAGGAGCACCCGTGCTGCTACCAACATGATCCACCGAACTCATGATGAATAGCAACGCAAGTACCATCGTGCCCTGTTCGATCAACTGATCGATCACCGCTTGTAAGTCACCGAGACGATCACCGTAGTAGACGCCAGCGGTTTGACTCTGAAACCGTTTTTCCCAACGTTCTTTGGCTCGCTCGGTAGCGCCAGCAAGTTGGAGCTTGCTGACCCCCTGCAACATCTCGACGACAAAGCCGATTGCCTTCGTTCGATGCTTCTCACTTTCGCGCCAATAACGTCCCGTGCGAACAAAAAACGCCGTCGCAATCCCCGCGCGGATCCCGGTCAAGATCACGACGAAGAATGCCAATGTCGCATCGATCCAAATCAGAACGGCCAACGACATCAACATAGTGACTCCGCTCATGCCGGCACGAAGTAGAGCCGAGTAAACTGACATCAATAATCCCGTGACTGACAAACCACGATGCATGATGTCGCCAGGTGCGAATCGACGAAAGAATTTGGCTGGCGCAGTGAACAGCCGATTCCACACACCGGCCTGCAAACGGGTTGAAGCACGCGTCAGCAGAGTGACAGTCGAGATTCGCCCGGCCAGCGAGAAAACCAATTGACCGAAACTGAGCACGCCCAGCAGCAGCACGAACTGCCACAGTACTGAGCTTTCTCCCGAGGTCATCACTCGATCCAACAACGTTTTGGATACGATCGGAAAAACGCTGCCCAAAATTGCCGCAATCATCACGAATACAATTGTGGCGATTACCCGCAGACGAAAGCCCTTTACAGCAAACGCAACCCAGTCGCGGATCCGATTTGTAGATGAGAACAAGACCGGGCGAAGTTCGATGGCATGATGTCCGATTCGTACTGCTTGCCGCTGCGTTACCTTTCGCCAGCGACGGCGGCCGACATCGAACCACTGCATTTGACCGCGCCAGTCGCTCCGTAGGGCCACGAGTGTGGCCGAATCCTGAGTAATTGACGTTCGCGGTTTGGGTCCTAGCCCCGGTTCCGGCACCTCACAAGCGGGGCTATCGCCCAAACGGCTCGTTGAATCAACAGTGCGTAGTGCCGCCGAATCCGTGAAGATCCCCAGCAGACTGCCACAGTCGCGGCTCCACCACTGGGACGGTAAACGGATTGGTCGATACGAAACGTCATGCAAACGCAGAGTCGATCCGAGATCCATCGACGTCTGCGTTCCCACGCCGAGGCAATCCGCGATCACGTGCCAGGCCAACGTGCTGGAGTCGTTGAGTGGATGATCGAGCTCAATTACGGGATCATTGTTCATGTCACCGCCTCCGCTTGATACATCCGCCGATAATCGGGCTCGGATTCCCATAAATGATCATGGGTTCCCTGACACCGAATCGTGCCCGCTTCCATCCACACGATCCAGTCGCACGACGCGATTGTCGACAAGCGATGTGCGACCATCAAACATGCCATCTCAGTGTGTCTTCTCAACCGCGACAAAACAGTTCGCTCGGTCATCAAATCCAGTGCACTTGTTCCTTCGTCTAAAATTAAAAGTTTTGGGTTGCAGATCAGCGCTCGTGCGATTTCGAGTCGTTGTCGCTCTCCACCACTGAGTGTCCGGCCACCCGCCGATACCGTTTGATTGAACCCGTGCTCCATCAATTCGACGCGTTCTAGGAAATCCGCGTCGTGGCACGCCCGGACAATTCCGGATTGCGTGACTTGCTCGTCCCACAGGGTCAGGTTCTCGCGGATCGTACCAGCGAAAAGCGAAATCGACTGGTCGACGTAACCGAGTCCTGAGGGCACGTTCTTTTCGCTGCCCCCATACACAACCTGACCCCCGCTGGGTGGAATCAGCCCTGCCGCCAAACGCGCCACAGTGGACTTGCCCGCCCCGGTTGCACCGATTAGCGCCACCCACTGTCCGGGCTGGATCGATAACGAAAAGTCGCGAATGATCGGAGCATCCACTGGGCTGTATGCGAAGGAGACGCCCTGCAGTTGGACAAGCGACGAGCCCGCTGGCGGTGACTGCCCGGACGGCTCACGGGACTTTGTCGAGTGCTCATCTTCCGGCCAGCCATCTTCGATCCGGATCAGATCGGCGTGCAGTTGGTTCAAGGACATTGCCGAATCAAGGCAGTCGGCGAGCAATCCGACGAAGACGCCGAGCAACATCTGAAACGCCACCAATGAGCCGAAACTCATCTCGCCTTGCACGATTCTCCATGCACCCCACGCGACGACGGCGAACATCGTGACGCTGGTGACAGCATCCGATACCATGCCCGCCCACGTGTCACTGCGAAACAACCGGTTCATCGCGATTGCTACGCGGCTGTGATGTCCATTCCACATCGCCAGGTAATCCGCCTGCATTGCCGAAGCGCGAAGTGTTTCGACGGAGCTGATGCCTGATAAAGACGACGTTGACCATTTGCCCATCGTGATCGCCAAGCGTTGACTGAACTCGGAACGTCCCCGGTAAAGCGTCCACAAACAAAGGCAACCGAGCGTGGACGCAAGCATCGCGATTGTCGCCAACCGCCAGTCGATGACCGCCATCAGCACGGCTACCACCATCATTCCCGGCAGGCTGCCCAGCCGAGCGATGATATCATGGGCGAGCAAGCCAGCACTGGATTCCGATAAAAGTGTGCGGGTTGCGATCTCGGCAGGGAAGCGTTGCTGGAAGTAAAACGGGTCACGTTGCAACAGACGTCCAACAAGTCCTTTGGTTATCCGCTGAGTCAACGTCCACTTCAAGCGACGAACAAACGTCAACCGCATTGCCAAAACGACAGCCGAAAATAAAACGGATATCGCCAGCATCCACCCCAGCGGACGCCCCCAACCTTGCTGCGTTCCCAGGATCACCTGGTCCAGCAAAGTGGCCGTCAGAAACGCAAACAGAACTTTGGGGAAGACGGCGAGGGTGCCGAGAATACCGCTCAAAAACAGGAACCGCTTTTGAGTACCGATCCACCGCCAAATCAGGTCTGACAATCGCCGCCGTCGGCCTCCTTTGCGAAACCTCTCATTCGGCTTCAGTGTCAGCGCGACACCGGTAAAGGCCTTCTTAATCTCGCGCCACGGCTCGAACCGACGACCCAATGCCGGATCATTGATCCAAACACCTCGCCGATGGGTCGATTCTAAAACGACAAAATGGTTGAATTCCCAGTGCAAGATCGCTGGCGTCGGAGTCTTTCGCAGCGACTCAACTGACTGGCTGTAACCTTCTGCGTCGAGTCCATATTTGCGAGCCGCCAGCACCAACTGCGACGCTCGGCTGCCGTCACGCGACACCCCACACTCATATCGCAACTGCGATGACGGCACGTGCCGCCCGTAATACGACAACACAATCCCCAAGCAGGCCGCGCCACATTCAGCCGCGTCGATTTGCAAAATCGTCGGAGTGATTCGCTTCATCGCCCATCACCGCCGAACCAACCGCGAAGCGTTGGCATCACGTACTCGATCGGCCGCCGATTTTGAACAACCACTTCCACATTGGCAGTTGTGCCGATGGTCGGTGAAACCTGGTCACCTCGCATCGTCCACTGAAGTTGATTGCCGGACGTTTGATTCAGTCCAATCTCAACACCGATCAGACCTGTGGAATTTGAAAACTGAGTCGCCCAATCTTCCGAACCCGATCGACGAACGACCTCTTGCACCGAGGTCGGGAAATCGTCAACGCTTTGGACGTTCCCGATGAGGCTTCCACTTCGTTCTCGTGGCAGACTATCGGGAGTCACGTACGCACGCTGGTCCGCGACGATACGCTTGCCATCGCCGATCGGAAAATACGCCAGAGCCACGAGCGACGCATTGCTGCTACCGCTAGTCGTCTTCGCGATAGAACCAATCCGTGTACCGGGGCTCACGTTCATGCCAACTGTCGCGGTCAACTCCAGCACTGTCCCCGAGACAGACGCCCGAACATGCGCACGATCTTTCAATTGTGATTGCAATTTCGCCAGTCGTGTCTTCGCCTTCTCAATTTCCAATTCACGATGATGAGCGGATTGGCGAACTTGGTTCTCGATGTCACGTAACAACAGGCGAGTCTGCTTGGCTTCGAGTCGCAACTCCTCGGCGCGTCGTTTTTGATCAACGAGATCTTTTTGCGATTCAATCCGTTGCTGCCCGAGCGAGGCCAATGTATTGCGCATCGTCGCTAGTGAATCGGCCAGTTGAAATTGCCGAGACTCCAGATCCGTGATCTCATTGATCGTCGCCAATCCATTTGAAAGCGAAGCGTTGTCCTGCTTCAGTCTCGTCGATACCGACTCTGCGACTTTCTCGACATCACTGACTGCGGGCTCAAGGTTCGCGGTTTGTTCGTCGAGCGTTTGACTAATCGACTCAAACAGTTGGCGCGCCGAATCGATGATCCGCTCCGCCATTTGCTCCAGTTCAATAGCGTGCTCGTTTTGGATTTTCCGTTGGTCGGCAAGTCGCCGAGTTTCTTCGCTGGACTCCTTCGCATCAAACTCGTTCAATTGTTCGAACTGCCGTTTTGACTCCTCGATCTCGCCGAGCAGGGTGGATTGATCGACCGACACCAACTCCGTACCGACTTTAACTTGCTGCCCCGATCGGACCAAAACCCGCTCAATCCGCCCGTTCCCATCCGCGTCCACGCGAACGACTTCGCCCGGCATCACCAAGATAGCGGTCCCAACGACAGTTTCGGCAACGCTCGCCAAACATGCCCAAGCGACCCCCGCACCCACCAACATCAACCCAGCAAAGCAAAGTGTCCAAAACGCAATGCCAGCAACCACAATCGGCGCTTCGTGACGCGATGCGACCGCGTTCTGCTGGAGTGCCTCGGTGCGAAACATAGATCAAACTTGCCCGGAATGGTGTCAAAAAACGGCCTATTCTTGTCAACGCAAACGATTATTCCACCAATTTCACAGTGGATTAGTTCGACCGTCGTGTCCAGCATCACGAGTTTTCTGATTACGCTGCCTGGAGAGTTTCGCAGCAAAGCTTAGATTAATCGCTAAAAAAGTTGACACTCCCCCTGCGAGGGTATACGATCATACACAAGTCAGGGGAGTTTGCTACCTACTCAAAAGAGATAAGGGACTCGCCTGTCTAAATTTCATGGAGAGAATCTGTTATGCAAGACAACAATGAAACACAAACTATGGATCAAGCACCCCTTACCCTTGCCGAATTGACACACGTCGCCGGTGGCGGTGCCAAAGAAGCTGTTACCGCGATTGCTTCGGTCCCAACTGCGGTTGGAGGTGCACTCGGAGGTGCACTCGGAGACGCGAAAAAATAGGGCGTTTCCCCGTTAGGCTACGTGGACCTGCGGGGTGAACCAAAGGTGAGTCCGGTACCTTAAAAAGGTTATCGGACGCCTTTTTTTGATTCCGCCCGCCTGTTCCAGCAATCTGAATCGGGATGTTGAAACAGGCGGGAGCAGAGGAAAATGCTGTCCGGTACTGGAAATAGCAGTCGTGGGCAGATCCATACCTACCCTTTGCACGTCAAGGGGGAATCAAGATGAGTCACCAAAATAAAGACATTCGCAAGGCAATTGCTTACGCCGAGTCAAAGGAGTGAACCTATCCTGAAGCCATCGGCAGGAGTCACTTGGAAGGGACACTGCGCTGTCCTGCGGACCTACACAAAATCCGCGTGGATGGTACGCCGCGTAATCCGACCATGGCAGCCAAGCGAATTCGAGAAGCTGTCGAACGATGCGACCACTTTTAGGACTCTAAACATGACTCAAAAACTCGATTCGTTCACCGTCCGAGTACTGGAGCCCAAGATCGGATTGCCGCTCAGACTGGTGATTTTTGTGAATCGCTGTTCGCTGCCGATGTTCACGATGTAACTCCCTGCACCGACGCCGGTGGATTGCATCTGGTCATCGACCGGAAGTCTGAAACGATGGAATCAGCAATCCGCAATGCACTCATTCAAATCCGCGTTGCTGGCGGTCAGAGCGGCGAAATCCAAATCGACTCTCAGGAATTGATGCCCACTGGAGACTGGCAGGTCATTCGCCCATCGCGATAGTCGGAACAAAAGTGTCCCGTACCTTCAAAACATGGAGTAAGATGTTCGCTCGCAACTGTTTGCAGCACGCTGGTTCCCGTAAAGTCCGGAAGGGAATGACTACATGCTGACTAAGACGAGAGTGCCAATACCAAAAAGCGGTACCGGACTCAATTTTCGTGTTCATGCAAAATCAATGTCAACTGCTTTTCAACGCCGTTCAGCGGCCGAGTACCTCGCGACCGAACGAAAGGCGACTGCCAAGAGCGAGTACTTTGATGGCGAAATTTTTGCCATGTCCGGTGGTTCCCCCAGCCACTCGCTCATCGCTGCCAATTTCATTGGTGAATCACAGCAGGGTCTCAAGGGGAAACCGTGTTCGGTCTACACCAGCGACTTGCGTGTGAAAGTGGACTTGAGCGGGCTGTATACCTACCCGGATGCAACGATCGCCTGCGGTGAATTGGAATTCGACGACGATCAACAAGATACGTTGACGAATCCGATCGTCGTTGTTGAAGTGCTTTCTCAGGCAACTGAGTCTTATGATCGTGGCCGCAAGTCGGCCAACTATCGGACGATCGCGTCGTTGCAAGAAATTATTCTCATCGCCCAAGATCGACCCCATGTCGAGCGTTATGTTCGTCAGGAGACGGGCGGCTGTTTGTTGCTCGAACAAACTGAATTAGAAGGCACATTTGATGTCGGTGCAGCAGCCATTTCAATTGAGATGAGGGAACTGTATCGCGATGTTAGCTTCCCACCAGAACTCGATTTGCCGGTTGCGGAATGATTCATCGGTCCGACGAGAACAAAGTTCGGAGGGCAATTCGGTGAACGCAGTGCTCACTGCCCAGCAGGTGGTTCCGCGAATGCGGGCCGCTCGGTTGGTAACCGGGCGATCGGTGTCCACTGCTCTGCGGGCCCCCACAGCGGTGACAGGTCGATTCGCTTGTCGTGAAGCACGTCGTAGGGCGTCAGTCGCGATGGATTCGTGCGATCATCGATCAAACGACCCTCGCGTATCGCCTCGACCACCAGTTCAGAACAAAACCACTCGTTTTGATCCGGTCGCGTCTTGGGCATCGGGCGAAACGGCAGCCCCATGAGCAAAAAGCGACACCACTTGGCGAATTTCTTGCCGAGTTGAGCCTCGGCGAATCGTGTTATTCTGACGGATTCTTCGAGCGTCACGTCCCGCTTGATTCGCCGCACCCACAACACCGTGCTCTCGTGTGTTTGCAGGTATTTGCTCAATCGGTAGGCAATCGGGCGTGTGACGACGCGGCCATCTTCTCCGCCCCCGACTTCTAAAAAAGCCAGGTTACCGGTCGGGGTCCGGACAATCAGACCACTATGGGCCGGATGGGATGATCGGTCGAGCAGGTAATTGATCGATAAGGATCGGTGCGATAACAAAACGATATCGCCCTCGGCGGGGACCCAAGGTTCACAGACCGTTTGTCCATCAACGCAGTAATGGAGAAATCCGACGGTCGAGCCGGGGATCGTTTGTGCGGGGACGGGGAAAGCTAGAACCAGGAGCTGAAGAAACGCTACCAAGTTGATCAGACTGTGCACGACCCGCCGCTGCCTGGCCCAACTCGGCGGGCCTGCGATTTCGAGAACAGATCGATGATGACAAGGGACACTCATTGGAAGTGTTTTCGACAGATACGATCTGAATCGATAATTCTGCCGCGACAACCGCTATATCTTCTCAATTGGAAATAGAAGGCCAAAGCGGTCGTCATATCGAGTTGGACGGACGCTTCATTCTGCCACTCAAGCTAGAATGACCGAAGGAGTGTCGCTCGCGGTTTCACTTTGTACCACTTTCGCGGAGTGGCTGATCAGAGGAATCGCAGCGGTTGCCGCGCGGCAACCGCACTGGGCTCACGCTAACGCCTTGCCTACAATGGGTTTACGGGTTCCTGGTGCACAGGGAAATCTAGGGGGAAATCTAGGGACAGAGCATCTTTCTGGGTGTTGCATTGACTCCGAGGGGAGGGGATGCTGAGTTTTCTGATTCTGTCAGTTGCTCTGACCTTTCCGTCTGGGAGGTGTGCGATAGCTCGCTTGACTCGCAGTGAAATCTTTGATCCTGATGAGGTTGCGATCGGTCACTTTTATAATCGCACCACCCGGCGGTGCTTCTTGATGGGAGAGGACCCGATCTCGGGGAAAAACTTCGACCACCGGAAGGTTTGGATCAAGGAATATCTACGCGAATTAGCCGAGGCGATGGGAGTAGATTTTCTCGGGTTCGCTATTCTATCTAATCATTTCCACTTGATTTTGAGATCGCGTCCTGATGTCGTGGCAACGTGGGATGGTATGTGAAGGTGGCTCGCAGATGGTGGATGCTGTGCCCGCAACGGCGCGGGCCCGATGGATCGCCGATGACACCGACCCAGCCCGAGATTAATTCCATCGCCGGATGCCCGATTCGCCGGGCGGAGATCCGCAAGCGACTGAGCAGTTTCAGTTGGTGGATGCGACTTCTGTGCCAACGCGTAGCCATGCGGGCCAACCGCGAGGACCAGGAAAACAGCAGATTTTCCCAGGATCGTTATCGAGCCACCCGGTTGGCCGATGAAGCCTCGTTGCTGGCGTGTGCGGCCTACGTGGACTTGAATCTGATTCGGGCCGCGATGGCGGAGACGCTCGAAACGAGCGATCACACGTCGGTGCAGCGAAGGATCGAAACGTTGATCCAGGACTCCACCGAGGTCGCCGCTGGTGAACCGAGCGAGAGCGAAGACGTCGCTGAGAGGGCGCCATCGTCGACGCCCGAGAAATCCGATCGTTTTCTGTCTCCGTTGTCGATCGACGAGTCATCCGATCCGATCGGCCCGTGTGCGAGTGAATCGGGCGAGCGGTGCAGTGATAAGGGATTTTTGCCGATGCCTAAGGCGATGCCGATCGAAGATTATCTCGAACTGCTTGATTGGACGGCCCGGCAGGTTGTTCCTGGCAAACGGGGCAGCACCCCGAGCAGCCTGCCGCCCGTCCTGGCCCGGTTGGGTTTGGATGCGGCGTGCTGGTGCGAACTCGTGAGCGATTTCGGGAGGCTGTTTTGCAGTGTGGCCGGTCGTCCGGAGTGCGTCGATTCGATGCGGTGTCATCGAACGCAGCGGCGATACCATCTTCGCCGCCGCGCCCGCGAACTTCTCACGGCGGGCGACTAACCCGTCGTCGGCTCCCTTTGGATCGAGAACCGGATGAAACAAGTCGATCAAGATCGATACGCGCCCGTCCTGGCATGAACGTGAAATTGACGCAATTCGCGAGCCTCGGGGCGGTCCAGTCGCCTCCGGGAGCGACACAAAGCCGGTGAACTCCACCCTAGCTCAAAGTAGGTGAAGCCTCGCCACCCGGAAAAGTGCTCTGTCCCTATGCTTCCACCTTTTTTGTCGACGAAATCGAAAAGTTGCGAGGTGGCTATGGCTTACCTGTCGAACGCGATCTGCACTTCGATCCGCAACCTGTTTCGCAGGTCAAGACTCGAACGTAGGCAGTCTGTCAAAGGCTCTCGATCTTCGAGGGCCTTTTTCGTGCGTGACTTGCCGTCTGAGTGATAAACTGTGCGCGACACTTGTTCCCATAGTCCATGAACCTGCCACGCCTGAAACCTCAAGAAATCCCTTTCGACGATCCCGATTCCTGCTATCGGGCACTGCGGCAAGTCGCTGAGGAGTACGATGGGATTGAGTACCTGCAGGTCTTCGCGGACGAGTCGAAAGACGAGGACTTGTGGTTCATCGAGGACGACGACGGAGGGGCCATCACCGGCTTGTTGCCATCGGAATATTGATCGAAAACGAGCCGAACAATCACGAATGAGGCAATTTGTGGGCAGCGAGGTCGAATGATTTCTGGACAGAACTGAGGTTTTTGTGATAAAATACGTCCATGACTCCAAACATCACCCAGCAGTTGCAAAAAGCTCTCGAAGAACATGGCGGAAAGCCCGTTCACTTGCTCGATGCAAGTGGCAACGATGCGATCGTCGTCATGCGAGCGACCGATTATGATCGAGTTCAACGTTTACTCAATGACGACGAGTTGGAGATGGAATGGACCGATGAGCTTGAAACTCGACGACACGCACTGTTGGATAAAAAATTTGCGGACTCTTTGACGGCACCCGAGCGGATGGAACTCGCCTTGCTGCAGCGTCAGGCCGAACGGCATTTCGATCAAGTTGCGTCACCCGACGTCGCGGGTGCGACCGCTGTTTACAAAAAACTTCTCGATCGCATTGGCAAATAGCACGACCTCCATCGCGTTCCTCTATTCCGAACCCGATCGCAGTCGGCGGCACGGCCCCGGTGACTACGAGGACATCCAGTCGTTTCGCCCGTGGCTGCGAGACGAGTTTTCTTTCCGTTGCGTGTACTGTCTGAAACGCGAAACATGGGAATCGCCCATCGGTGGCTTCGACATCGACCACGTAGTTCCCCGTTCATCCGACGAAACACGGGCGTTGCACTATTCTAACTTGGTGTACTCATGCCATGGTTGCAATCTGCGGCGAGGCAAGCATCCGATTCCTGATCCAGAGACTCATTTGACATCGTTGTCCGCCTATGTCGGTCTCGATGGACTCGTGACCGGATTGACTCCAGAGGCCAGGGACATCATTGACCGATTGCTACTGAACTCCTCAGCGATGGTTGAGTATCGACGGCAGTGGACGCGGATTGTGGGACTCGCGATCGAACACGACGAAACATTGCTGTTCCGCGTGATGGGGTATCCGACAGATATTCCGAACTTGGAGTTACTTCAGCCGCCAAGCAACGAACGCCCTGACGGGATCGGCCAAAGCATCCATGCACGCCGACAACGCGGCGACCTGCCAAGCGAAATCTACTTGCATTAGGTACTCCCGCCCGGCGGAGTTGCGATCCCCTGAGTTTTTTCTTTGTGGCGAAATCTCGCACCAAGCTTTCAGCGTCGGTGCTGGCTTGAGCCAGAGAAGGTGACGGGGGTCGTTTTGACCAATTGCATCGTTAAATACCCCCGTCACCTTTGTTTTCACACCGCTGGTAATGGCGATGCTTGACCGGGTGGTTGACAGTACGATCGTGCTGCGTTTCGAGGGCAAGTCGTATCGTCAACACCGCACCGAACAAAAGCAAGCGGCGGCGAAGCAGCGCTGAACGTAGCCGCTATCATTAACCGCGTTCCCCACGGGTGATTGTTTCGATGAGCATCAACTATCGCGAGTTACGCGGTGAGTTACGGATCGAAGACGTCTTAAGTTGGATGTCCTGGTCAGCGACACAGCGAGTTGGCGATCAACTACGCGGCCCTTGTCCCTTCTGCGATCGCGCCATCGCGACATCCACCAGCGGCGTCCCGCCCCGCGTGTCCCGCACGTTCTCCGTCAACGTGCAGCGGCATCTCTTTCAGTGCTTCAAGTGCCATGCCAGCGGCAACGCCCCCGACCTCTGGTCGCTCCATCGCCGGCTCCCGATCTACGCCGCCGCCCTTGAGATCCAAGCACGCCTGCATCAAACCAAGCAACCACCAAACCGCCCCTGATCCACCACAGATCAAGCAACCACACCCTCAGCCACCACCGCGAAACTGGCTCAATTCCTAACCGCTATCGACTCGACAATCACGTTTTCGGATAGCTACCAACGCGTAAACAAGATCGCCAGCAATTGATCATTCGCTTTTTGGCTGCCCATTGCGATGTTGCATAATCCGGTACATCGCGTGGAACGCTCACGAAAGGAGACTGACCCGAATGATCATTCCAAGAGATGTATCCACTCGATCCATAGACAAAAAGGAGGAAGACCGGAGGCCATGATTTGACGCTTCTCGGGGTTTAGGCCTGTCAGCGCGTCTACGGTTCGATATGGTAATTTTGCAGATTACGCCCCATGGTGACCTCGAGTTCTTGGGAACGACTTTGCAGAATCGAGAAGCGATTGTCATCTCCGTCCCAAAAACGACTGGTACCGTTGCCTGCGTGCCGGATGCGGACCTGGGAAAAGTTGTTCATTGCAACCAGATTTGTCATCCCAGCAGGGATACTCAATGTCACCCTTTTTCTAGGACCAAGCGGAATCACGGTTCCATTAGGTTTTTCGATTTGGACCGTCCCGGGGCCCAAGTTGGTGACTGTGACTTTGGGAAGGTTGACGACCGAATACTTCTGAACCAAGGATTCCAAATCCGCCAAGACCGGATTGTTACCGGGCGTCTGGCCAAAGCGTGCTTCATTGTTCAGCAAGTCACGGATTTTATTGAGAGTGTCCGTTTTGGGCCCGCCCATTGACCCACCAGATGATTGCCGTCCCAGGGCCTTTGGCTGGGAGAACGAACCACTTGCTGTTGGCTGGTCGATCGATTGCGGCTGCCCCAGATCATCGTCTGCCTGAAAAGCGCCCTGGTCGATCGATTCCGGTTGCTCCTGTGCATAAGTGGGCGAGGTGACTAGCAAAAAGCCGACAATCGACAGGGTAAAGACGCGGAGCTGAGTTACTTTGGAAAGCATCGATTGTGGTCCAGATTTGGTGAGAAGAACGGAGATCCGAGAATCGGAACTAAGACAGAAATATAACGACGCTCTACTTTGGGGGCAAGAAAGTTGTTCGATTTGCGCGATAGAACAGCTCCACCTCAGGCACGTGGGGCCAAATAATTGGAATAAGACTGCTAACGTGACTGGTGTCGCCTAGCACCGCTGGATCAACGGCACGAGTCCACGACGATTTGGCAATTCTATTTGCAAGTAAGGTGGCTTACTCGAGCCCAAACTCAATCCGCAAAGTCCTTTCGATGCCGTTCACTCTTGAGGCGTCGATCAGCCAGACTCATTCGTATTGAGATGTATTGGGGAAAAACTTACGGATAGAGCATCTTTCTGGGTGTTGCATTGACTCCAAGGGGAGGGGATGCTGAGTTTTCTGATTCTGTCAGTTGCTCTGACTTTTTCGTCTGGGAGGTGTGTGATAGCTCGCTTGACTCGCAGTGAAATCTTTGATCCTGATGAGGTTGCGATCGGTCACTTTTATAATCGCACCACCCGGCGGTGCTTCTTGATGGGAGAGGACCCGATCTCAGGGAAAAACTTTGACCACCGGAAGGTTTGGATCGAGGAATATCTGCGCGAATTAGCCGAGGCGATGGAAGTAGATTTTCTCGGGTTCGCTATTCTATCTAATCATTTCCACTTGATTTTGAGATCGCGTCCTGATGTCGTGGCAACGTGGGATGGTATGTGAAGGTGGCTCGCAGATGGTGGATGCTGTGCCCGCAACGGCGCGGGCCCGATGGATCGCCGATGACACCGACCCAGCCCGAGATTAATTCCATCGCCGGATGCCCGATTCGCCGGGCGGAGATCCGCAAGCGACTGAGCAGTTTCAGTTGGTGGATGCGACTTCTGTGCCAACGCGTGGCCATGCGGGCCAACCGCGAGGACCAGGAAAACGGCAGATTTTTTCAGGATCGTTATCGAGCCACCCGGTTAGCCGATGAAGCCTCGTTGCTGGCGTGTGCGGCCTACGTGGACTTGAATCTGATTCGGGCCGCGATGGCGGAGACGCTCGAAACGAGCGATCACACGTCGGTGCAGCGAAGGATCGAAACGTTGCTCCAAGACTCCACCGAGGTCGCCGCTGGTGAACCGAGCGAGAGCGAAGACGTCGCTGAGAGGGCGCCATCGTCGACGCCCGAGAAATCCGATCGTTTTCTGTCCCCGTTGTCGATCGACGAGTCGTCCGACCCGATCGGCCCGTGTGCGAGTGAATCGGGCGAGCGGTGCAGTGACAAGGGATTTTTGCCGATGCCTAAGGCGATGCCGATCGAAGATTATCTCGAACTGCTTGATTGGACGGCCCGGCAGGTTGTTCCTGGCAAACGGGGCAGCACCCCGAGCAGCCTGCCGCCCGTCCTGGCCCGGTTGGGTTTGGATGCGGCGTGCTGGTGCGAACTCGTGAGCGATTTCGGGAGGCTGTTTTGCAGTGTGGCCGGTCGTCCGGAGTGCGTCGATTCGATGCGGTGTCATCGAACGCAGCGGAGATACCATCTTCGCCGCCGCGCCCGCGAACTTCTCACGGCGGGCGACTAACCCGGCGTCGGCTCCCTTTGGATCGAGAACCGGATGAAACAAGCCGATCAAGATCGATACGCGCCCGTCCTGGCATGAACGTGAAATTGACGCATTTCGCGAGCTCCGCGTCACGGTCCGGTGCAGCTCAATACGCTTACACTCGAAAACAGCCACCTCGGCCAGAACTGGGAGGCAAGCAAAGGCGGCTATCAAGAGCTGCCCGTCGCCTCCTATGCCAGTTTCAGCGGCGACAAAACCACCGCCTCCTGGCTCATCAACGCCGCCTACGCCGCCGACTGGCAGGCCTTCCAGCGTGATGGTGAAATCAACAGTCCCCGCTGATTGAGATTGTGTTCGAGGAGTACGCTCCGGGTTGGGCTGACAAACCGCATCAGTCGAGACTTAGGACCGTTCGATGGATACCTGTCGTAGCGGAACTCGTCAGGAGTTTCGTCTGCACCAGAAAACGAAAGTCTGGACGACTTCCGCTACAATGAATTCCGCGTCCGATTTTCTCGCTGTCGCTGAGCAACTCCGAAACTCCTCGTGACTTGAATCGGCAACAATAGCAAGCGCGCATTTTTCCGTCCGACAATCCAGCATTGAATCAATTAATGACACAACTTAATCGACTGATGGCACGACGCTCTTGTTTTTCGTTTGCTCTGGCATGTGCTCTGATTGGTCTCACGAGCATTGGCGCCGCCGCACAACCCACGCTTGAATCGAACCTGGCGAACCGCGAGGTCTCCGCGATCGCTCGGCATGCACGCGTTCTCGGCGATCCCTCACGTGGCGCAGTCATCTTCTATCGACAGGGGCTTAGTTGCACTCAGTGTCATACCGCAGGTGAAGGCGGAAAACCGTTGGGGCCTGACCTCTCGCAACTGGGTGTACGGGCGACCTATGCTCACGTGATCGAATCGATTCTTCTCCCGTCCAAGGAAATTCAAGACGGATTTAAGTCAGAAAAGATTCTGACCGCCGATGGGCAAATTATCATTGGCATGATTCGCGGGGAGAACAATGAGGAGTTACAGGTGATTGTGCCGGGCGAGGACCAGCCGCGACGGATCTCACTTGACGATGTCGATGCTCGCGTGGCAGCCGGTTCGATGATGCCGGCTGGTTTGATCAATCAGTTATCCGATGAAGCGGAATTCTTTGATCTGGTCAGTTTTCTGGTTGAGTTGGGCAGAGCGGGTCCGGAGTTGGCGGCTAATTTGAAACCCGACGCGTCGTTGATTGCTCCTCCGCCACTACCGGAGTACGAAAGTAGTCTCGATCATGCGGGCATGATTCGTGCTTGGAACGGGACCTCGCTTGAGAACGGCGAAGTTGTCTACCAATCACTCTGCGTTAACTGCCATGGCACAAAAGACGAAGCCGGTTCGCTTCCCAATGCATTGCAATTCGCCTCTGGAAAGTTCCGAGGTGGAAGCGATCCTCACTCGATGTATCAGACGCTCACACATGGTTACAAGATGATGTTGCCGCAGCGGCAACTGGTTCCACGGCAGAAGTACGATGCGATTCATTACATTCGAGAGACTTATCTGAAGCCCCATAACGAGAGTCAATACACGAACATTGATGGGCAGTATTTGGCCGGTCTTCCAAAAGGTAAGTTGAGGGGTCCTCGGCCAGTGAACCAAGAACCCTGGCGAGACATGGACTATGGACCGTTTCTGATCAGTACTTATGAATTGGTTGGGCCTGACACGCTGCCTCGACCGGGCATCACAAAAGAGGAGAAGCAGATCGCGGCTCGCGAAGGACGCCCACCCGGCGAAGTCTGGCCAGCGGACACCAATTTCACCTACAAGGGAATCGCAGTTCGTTTGGACGAGGGCCCTGGCGGAGTCGCGGATGGATCATGCTTCATGGCCTTCGATCACGATACGATGCGAATGGCCGGTGCCTGGTCCGGAACTGGGTTCATCGACTGGATGGGGATTCTATTTAACGGCAGTCACGCGGTGACTCCCCGAAGCGTTGGCGAACTACATTTTGGCATGCTTCCTGGTCCCGGCTGGGCGCACCCGGTGAGTGGTTCTTTTGACGATCCGCGGATGCTGGGGAAAGACGGTCGAGCTTACGGCCCGCTCCCGCGAGACTGGGCTCGATACAAAGGCTTGTACAAGCACAACAATCGCGTCGTTGTTTCATACTCAGTCGGGGATGTCGATGTGTTGGAATCGCACTGCGTTGATACCGCGGTGGAAGCGGAACGCGGCGAGCCGTCCGGTCTCACGAAGCCGGAGGGCTTGCGTTCTTCCGCTACGACAGTCTGGATTCGCACCTTGAACGTTGGGAAATCCACTCATGACCTGACGCTGCGTGTGGCTTCCGCAGAGAAGGCTGTCGCTGCGGTCAGCAGCGGTCTGACGATTGAGTCCGATCAAGATTATCTCGTGGTGCGGATTCCGGCGGAGCAGACGCCCGTTCGATTTGATGTGCGGATCGCAAGGACAGGTGCGTTTGCCGAGTCGTTGAAGCAGTTTCCATCAGAGACCGAAGACTTGCGGCCCCTGACCCTCGGTGGGCCGAGCCAGTGGCCCGTTCAAACGACGTTGCCGATTATCGGAAATGACGAGGGACCGTTTGCAGTGGATACGCTGTCGCGACCGACGAAGAATCCATGGAACAGTCGACTTCGGATGTCGGGACTGGATTTCTTCGACGACGGAGATTCACTCGTTGCCTGTTGCTGTGATGGTGATGTCTGGATCGTCGAAGGTATTCGTGATCTGAGTGGTTCGCTCAAGTGGAAACGAATCGCATCCGGCTTATTTCATCCGCTTGGGATCAAGATCGTCTCTGGAAGAATCTTGGTCACCTGTCGAGATCAGATTGTCATTTTGAATGACCTGAACGGGGACCGTGAAACAGACTTCTACGAGTGCTTTAACAACGATCATCAAGTCACCGATCACTTCCACGAATTCGCGATGGGTTTACAGGCTGATGCCAGTGGCAACCTGTACTACGCCAAGAGCGCGCGACACGCGCGGGATGCGCTGGTGCCGCAACATGGAACGCTGCTTCGAGTAAGTGCCGATGGTGCGACGACAGCGATTGTCGCAAAGGGGTTTCGCGCGGCAAATGGTGTCTGCCTCAACCCAGACGGTTCGTTCTTTGTCACCGACCAGGAAGGTCACTGGAATCCCATGAATCGAATCAACCGCGTGAGCGAAGGTGGTTTCTACGGGAACATGTACGGCTTCGGCGCACCCGATAATTCCAGCGATGATGCGATGGAACAACCCCTGTGCTGGCCGAACAAATCATTCGATCGATCGCCTTCGGAACTACTGTGGGTCAACAGCGACGCTTGGGGACCACTGAACGGTTCGTTGCTGAATCTTTCGTACGGCTATGGCAAGGTCTACGTTGTGCCGCACGAAAAGGTGGGCGACATCTGGCAAGGCGGAATGTGCCGGTTGCCCCTGCCGCAGTTTCCGACCGGTGTCATGCGAGCCAGATTTCATCCCGGCAGCGGACAAATGTACGCGTGCGGCATGCACGCTTGGGGCAGCGATCAGAGTGCAAGTCCCGGTGGACTTTATCGCATTCGTTACACCGCCGCTGAGTCGCTGTTGCCGATCGGATTGGCCGCGAGCACCAACGGCATGACGATCACATTCACTGAGGCCGTGGACTTAGAGTCCGCCTCCGATCCGAACAACTATTTGGTCGAAACCTGGGGACTGAAACGCACCGCAAAATACGGTTCGGACCTGTACGACGAACAATCGCTAACGATTGACTCAGTCGACATCTCTGAAAATGGCAGGTCCGTGACGTTGCAAATACCACAAATTCGTCCCACATGGTGTATGCAGATTTCTTACAAGCTAAAAAGCAAAGGCGGAAAAGTAATTACTGGCACGATTCAGAATACCGTTCATCAGTTGGCTGCGCAAGCGTCAACGGAGTGAGCCTAAACCATCATGACAATCGTGGTACCGCGACCAGTCCACCGGCTCGGTTTAGCGACCGCGACGGCTTGGTGGTCGGCTGAGCTTGCCAACTCACTGCAAGAAATGCCGATGGACTGGGCGAATGATCTACTTCCGTAGGGTGCGTCCGCTCTTAAACCGGGAGCCGGATTCATGTGACGATCGTCGTTGCGTTAAGCTACAATCTAGCTGCCTGGCGACGCTGCCAAGCCTATCCCCAGGGGACGGTCGAGCACCCACCCCACGAACTGTCCCATTACTTTGAGAGATTGTTGTATGTCCACTCGATTGAATTCTTCGCGTCGTCAATTTCTGGGAAGCATCGCCGCCGGATCGGCCGGCGTCATGATGTGCTCCTCCGGTCGTGTCTTCGGAGCTCAGTCGCCGAACGATCGACCCGTTTTCGCCACCATTGGGTTGCGGAACCAGGGTTGGAGCATCACTGACAAATCGACTCAATTCGCGGACTTCGCAGCCTTTGCGGACGTCGACGCCAATGTGTTAGGGGCCAATCTCGAAAAGCTCGAGAAGAAGACCAGCAAGAAGGCGGACGGCTACAAAGATTACCGCGAGGTTCTCGATCGCGACGATATCAATGCCGTCATGATTGGAGCACCGGATCATTGGCATACGAAGATTTCGGTCGAAGCCATGTTGGCTGGTAAGGATGTGTACTGCGAAAAGCCGCTGACATTAACGATCGACGAAGGCAAATTGATTGAAAAAATTGTCAAACAAACTGGACGCGTCTTCCAAGTCGGAACGATGCAGCGGAGCGAATGCGAGCAGCGGTTTCTCAAAGCGATCGCGTTGATCCGCGACGGCCGGATCGGTGAGATCACGCAGGTCACCTGTGGAATCAATGGTGCCTCAGGCTCGCCGGTGATCCCCGCCATTGATGTTCCCGAAGGCCTCGATTGGGACATGTGGCTCGGTCCAGCCCTGCGGGTGCCTTACCGCGCTTTGCCGCAGATGCGTCAAGGTTATGGCGGCGGCGTGCCGCTCTATACCAATTGCCACTACGCGTGGCGTAACTGGTATGAGTATTCGGGCGGCCAGATGAACGACTGGGGTGCCCACCACGTTGACATCGCTACGTGGGCCTTGGGCGCCAGCGATAGCGGACCGAACAAGATCACACCGGTGAGCTATTCGTTGCCGGTGGAGTATCAGGATGGACATCCCACCGTCAGCGATCAATACAATTCGCCGACCAAGTTTGAGATCCTCGCCAACATGCCGGGCGACATTCCGATGATCATCACGAGCGAAGGCGACAACGGCATCTTATTCGAGGGCACCAAGGGTCGTTTCTTCGTCAATCGCGGCAAGTTGACTGGCAAACCGGTCGAGGAATTGGAAACCAATCCGTTGCCCGCAGGCGCGGTGGAGGCAGTCTACGGTGGCCCGGTGAGTCAAAACCACACCGCCAACTTCATCGCTGCCATGCACTCTCGTGAGCAACCGATCTCGGACGTTTGGTCCCACAATCGAATGCTCGAGACTTGCCACTTGGCGAACATCTCAATCCGATTGGGACGCGAACTGAATTGGGACCCCGTCGCCCGGCAGATTATCGGTGACGAAGACGCCAACGCGTTCCTGAGCCGCGAGAACCGGAAAGGTTACGAGATCAACATGTAGGCTGCGGGATTTTCTGCACCGCGACACTTGGCCGCTCGCGTCAATCGGTTGGCCATTCCGCCCAGAAATCGAATTCGATTAACGGCGGAATCGTTGAAAGATCCGCGGCGAGGTTCGAGTCGTTGACGCTCCGTAGCCCGAACGTACGGAGTAGGCCGGTCGGAACACGCTGCGCGATCGCACGGTTGATGAACTCTTCGCAGCCCGGTTGGACGTGTACAGCAAACTACCGGGTTTCTGATTCAGTGGCTTGGCCCATCCCCAAGACGAATTTCGATTCGCTGCGTCAGCCGGAATCGCTGTGATCGCACTGAAAAAGAGCACAGCAAGGCAAAGCACAAAACCGCGAGAGTGTTTGAAATTCATGTTGAAACCCTTGAAAGAAATGTGGCAACCTTACCTAGACTGTATCGCGACGAATCGAATTTCCGCAGGTATTTTTTTTGAAAATGCCTCTGTTATGCACATCTGCTGAAAAGGTTCGGCAGAACCCCACGTAGGCGAGTCTCTCTGAGACTCGCAAATTCCAGCGTCTCAGAGAGACGCAGCTGTGTGGTTCCACCGAATTCATTGTGACGATGTGCTTAGATCGTTTTGCCGCACGGTTGAGCCAGAATTTTTGGTGCGCGGTCCAATCCTGGGCTGTTAGAAATTGGCGATTGCGGCCGTTTCGGTTTGCGCCGGTTTTGGACTTCATCAGCGGAGCTGTGTCATCGCAAAGCCAGGGCCGCCAACCAACGCCCAGGGTATCGAAATAACAATGAATCGGTAGGGCCAACGGTTCGGCAATGGGTTGCCTTAAAAAGGCAATCATTCTCGCTAATCGCCAGCAATAGCACCCTGCACTCCGCACTCCGGCAACGGTTACACAGGTTATCTAGGTTGCGATTAGCGAGAAGTGTCGATTTTTCACTCGCAGATTCATCTTCTGTTCAGGTTCACATCGGTATCCTTCCGCCCAATGCCAAGCGACGCCGCTGGTCTCCCTGACACCGTGTTTCCAAGGAACCGACTATGAACAAAAACATCTTGATCGCATCCACGCTGCTGATTGCCGCGACTGCGACGTGGCTGTATGCCGCATCCACCGATCGTGCCGCTGACCGCGATCACGGTCCACGCCCACCGCGTCCAGGCGAATCGTGTTCTAACAGCCCATGCGTACCACCCCAACCCGAAACTTCAACGAGCACTACCGTGACCAAATCCAAACCAGGCGACGTGCAAATTCAAAACGGCTACCAAACCGATCCACGAGACGGCGGACGCCCCGTCGGGCTGATTGCCTCCGCACTGGAGGTGGACGGACAAGTATTTCGTGACGCGTTTTCTGAAGTGCGACCCGCCAAAGGTGGACCTCCTAGCGAAGCGTCGAAACGAGCGAACAAGAAAGTTCTGATGGATGCTCTATCGCCCCTCGGTGTCACCGACGAGCGACTCAACGAGGTTTCCAACTTCTATCGATATCGGCCCGAAGCCGGTGAGACGTGGACGATTCAGGCGGCCAAGATCAATGCCGTGATCGAAGATCATCAAGTCACCGATCTCGTGATCGAGGATCCAGGTTTTGGCTACCTCTCCGAACCCCAAGTCTCTGTCGTTGGTTATCCTGATCTGCAAGTTCGTGTCGCCCTTGCGTTTGACCGCGATCTGCGTCGAAACGGACGAATCGAAAGTGTTGAACTCGTCGACGAAACGAATAGCCCTACGGAGTGAACCCGAGCATGCGTGTTTTGATCGTCGAAGATGAACCCGACCTACTCGCCGGACTCTCGCAAACGTTGCGTGAGGACGGCTACGCGGTCGACGTCGCGACCAACGGATGCGACGGATTATTCAAGGCACAAAGCTCGCCCTACGATGCGATCGTCTTGGACATCATGTTGCCGAAGATGGACGGCCTGGCAGTCTTGCGGGAGTTGCGGAAAACGGCGGCGATCCCCGTCTTGATGCTGACGGCACGCGATACCACCGCCGATCGAGTCCGCGGACTCGACGGCGGTGCCGATGACTATCTTGTCAAACCGTTCCAGATTTCCGAACTCAAAGCTCGACTGCGAGCGATCATCCGTCGCTCGGTCGGTGAATCCTCTTCGCTGATTTCAATCGACATCCCTGACAACGCGACGATCGAAATCAACATGGCCGCTCAGACCGTTTCGCGCGGTGGTGAGCGAGTCGAATTAACCGCTCGCGAATATGCGCTGCTGGAGCTACTCGTTCTGCATCGCGGTCGATTGGTTTCTCGAACAATGATCTATGATCACCTGTTCGATGAGAACCATGATTCGCTTTCCAATCTAGTCGATGTCTATATCTCGCGATTGCGTTCCCAGCTTGGCAAAGACCTGATCACGACCAGACGCGGGCAAGGGTACGTCATTGAGCGCTAACAGATTCGCAACTCGGAGCGGACGCGTCAACCGACCGCGATGGCGTTCCCTACGAACTCGCATCCTGGTTTGGCACACGTCCATCCTCGCGATCGTACTGTTAGGACTTGGCGTTTTTGTCAGTCAGCAGCAATGGCGATTCATTCAGGGCACAATTGACGGCGAGCTCCTCGCCGCCGTTCGTGAAGTGCAGTCGCAGTTGGAATCGACAAAAGAAGGCACGGTTGAAGAAAGCATTTCGATGCCCGAGACTTTTCGTGGCCGTCGGTATCGACGTGCCGAGGATGCTCCTTACCTCACCCTGAGCTCCAACACAGGCGAGCTGCTGATTTCGCGCGGACGCGTGCCACCGTCGTCGATGTCCGCTCGCGAAACAGGTGGGCGACGAATCGCGACGGACATTCGTTTTTATAATCGCGGCCCATATTATGAAGCGGTGAGTACCAGCACGAAGGGTATCCAGATTCGAATCGGTCGCGATGTCACGCCTGATTGGAGCGGCTTCCGAGATTTAATTGCGGCATTCATTACCGGCGGTTTCGCCATCCTCGGACTCGGTATCGTCGGCGGTTGGTTTTTATCGGCACGTTCCATTCGGCCGATTGCCGATATTTCACGGATCGCCAGCGAGATCTCCGAGCAAAATCTCTCGCGTCCGATTGAATTGCAGGATACCGATGAAGAGTTCGAACAACTCGCCTGCACTCTGAACACCACCTTCGCACGGTTGCACGACGCGTTTGAAAAACAGCGAGGGTTTACCGCCGATGCGTCGCACGAATTACGCACACCGCTCTCGGTCATTCAAATGCACCAAGAGCTGGCGCTGTCAAAAGATCGCAGCCCCGAAGAATACCGTACCGCGATTCAAACCTGCCAACGCGCCACCCGGCGAATGAACCAACTGATCGAGTCGTTGCTCACACTCGCTCGGTTGGAGAGTGACGATGTTCCGCCGAATCACGCGTCCGTGAACGTCAATGGTTTGATCAACCGTTGTCTTGACGAAGTCCGTCCGCTTGCCACATCGAAGGAGATTTCATTGACGCTGTCCAACGATAGCGATGCAAACGTCCTGGTTCACGCCGACGAACATCAGTTGTTCCAAGTCTTCACGAACTTGCTCAACAACGCGATCGCATACAGTCATCAAGGTGAAGCCGTCGACGTTTCTATTGAGCTTGACGGGGATGAGCTGTGCGTTAGCGTGACAGATCATGGCATCGGAATTCCTGCCGAACATTTGTCGAAGATCTTTGATCGGTTTCACCGGGTCGACGACGAACGCAGTCGACAATCCGGCGGAGTCGGTTTAGGACTGGCTATTTGTCAAAAGATCGTGCATGCCCACGGAGGCCAAGTCGGCGTCGATAGCCAAGTCGGTTCGGGTTCCGTGTTTCGAGTCAAGCTGCCCGCGATACCGGTTTAGGCAATTCTTTCCCGCCGAAAGCCTCTCCGATGCTCGCCTTCATCGTCACGTCAGCCCCCGAACCGCCCAGCGAGCCGTGCGTAACGCTTGCGAACTGGCTGGCATTACGAAGCACATCACTCCGCATTCACTCCGACACGCTTTCGCCACCCATTCGTTCGAAGACGGTTGCGACATCCGCCGCATTCAAAAAGTCCTCGGCCACGTCCGCTTGGAAACGACCACGATCTACGTGACCGTCGCCACCGAACGCACCGACATGACCAGTCCGCTCGATCGATTGGAGACTGACGCGCAATCTCCCGCGGCTGCTTCATCGCCATCCGCCTCCACCGAGCCCCCTCGTCTAGAAAATCCCGTGGGGACCTTTCGTGTTCACACCCGTCAGCATCCCGAGGATGCTGACAACACGCCAGCGGAAAAGCGACGCCACCAAATCACCATCGAATTGAAGGGCCCAAGTTACCACGAGTTTTTGACCGGAACGATCGCTGAAAATCAACGCCCAGGCTACGTGCGGATCGATTTCCCAGCCAGCGAACAGTGGGAAACAATTCTCAGCCAATTGCCCATTCACGTCGCAACAAGAATCGAAACGCCAGCCTTCTACCAAGCCGTCCAAAGAAAAATCACCGCGCGTCTCGCCACACTCGCAAATAAACCAAACTCCCGCGCAATCCCAATCACAACACCGCCACAGTCTCCACCCTGACTCCCAACTCCCAACTCCCAACTCAAAAACCAGCGCAGCTGATTTGAATCATCCAAAAACAGTTGCGCTCTCTAATGCGCACCGAGCGTCTTCAACGCCCAACTGCGCCCTAAAGTGCGTCTCGCAAGCTCCTGCCGGTCGAAACTTGAGGCATTCACCGCGATCTGTTAGTCTACAGAGATTCGCGAACACGTTCCGATCACCCCGCCGATGGGTGGCGTGTCGCACAAAGACATGTTGTACGCCTCAGGTAATCGTTGGACTACACGCTTCACATCCGCGCATTCTTTGACACAACGTCAATCGACGACGCTACCCGTTTTGTCGTGGCGACGTTTCCTGACCTGCCCGTCACGATTACTGGGCCGTATTGGAAGATTGAAACCTTGACCGAGGCTGAACTGCATCATGACGTCGTTTATGCTGACGATGATGTTGCGTACCGCGATACGCTGTCCTACTTTCGCCACATCGCGATCGACTGGACGTTGCGCGGCCCGGATTCGGAATCTGTGATTGACGGAATGATTGCAACTCCATGCGGCCAACACATGACGTGGTGCCATTTTGAACTTGTTCGGCACAATCCGGACTCGTAGCGCGACGGCGTACAACATGGTTTTGCCGCTGAGGCCTTCGGCACGCCTTCTTTGGTTGGTCACGCGGGCTGGGGTTGGTACAATGTCTTGATTGTTCGATGTATTTAGCTTCGTTTGGGGCGGCGTCGGCAAAACCTCCCGTTGTGTGACCCTAGAGTGACTAGAGTGATCGGATGTCACGGTCGCCAGCAATGACGCGAAGCACTTCTATACCGTTCTTGATTGGCCGGTAGAAAATCACGTACCGTCCGAGAGCGCTGCTGCGTATGCCCAATCCATATTCAGGACGCCACTCACCAAATTCCGGCGTGGTTGCGATAAGCTTGCACTTCTCCTCGATCTTCTCGACCCAGTTAGAGGCTGCAATGGGCTTGTCTCGCGCGATGTAGTCGAAAATGTCCGATAGATCCTGCCGCGCGGACAGTACGATTACGAGCTTGGCCATTATTCTGCGGACTCCATCAGCCTTTTCGCACGTTCTCGCAATTCCGCGAACACTTCTTCACCGTCGACCGTTAGTCCAGCGTCTGCTTCGGCAATTCCCTTTTGTATTTCTGCTCGTAACTGCTGTTGGCTCATCAGCAATCGAACACCTTCAGCCACCGCTTCCTCGGCAGATTTGAACTGTCCTGCAGCGACGAGTCCTTCAACAAATTGAATCGCTTCTGAGTTAAGCTGAACATTCATGGCACACCCTTAATGTAACGCAGCCGGGTCACACAACATGGTTTTTACGCAAAGCCCCTTCGGGGACATCTTCGACGTGGTTCTAGCTGCGTTTCCATTATACAATCAAAATCTGATTCAGACCATCTTCGCTTTGGTGGCGACGATGTCGTAAAAACCTCCCGTTGTGCGAACTACTCAAACCTATGTCAACTGACGATCTAGCCGCGCAACACGAAACCGCCTTCGTCAACGCGTTTATCGTACGTGAACGCCGTGATCGCTACCGAACACAACTTTCATCGCGTAAGAAACGCGGATCGCTCCTTGACCGTTTGAATCATCGCTTCTCCGACGATCTTGATGATCGCTACGTGCGATCTTCGCCCTCGCATGCGATCCCGCCAGCAGATCAACTTTGCTACATCATCGCCAGCGAAGACCAATACGATGGCAAGATCGTTCCCGTTTCTGCGGTCGATGACATTTTGCTATCCGCGTATTTTGGCATAGTGATTTCTTACCTTCCGGGAAAACTGGCTGCATACAAGGACGAAGCACCGGCAAGGGTTATCTGGATGGAGCGCCCGTAGCTCGCACAACATGGTTTTTACGCAAGGTCGCGGCTGTCGCCGTTAGTGAGTCTTTCGGTCGGCGACTGCCAATCGCTTCGGTTACGTTCCCTCTGCTGCAAGCCCGCGATCGCCTTCGCTGTTTGGCGACGGGCGTTGGCCTTGGTAGAATCATTCTCAATTCAACGTCGTTCTCTTCGGTTGAGATCGGCGACGTAAAAACCTCCCGTTGGCCGACCTAGGATGACTGAACTTCAAACTGTCGCGTTGGTTGTCCTTGTCCCTTTCGTGTTGATCGGTCTCGTGATTGCGTGGTACTTGTTGATGCGTCTAACACCGTTCAATCGTCACGTTATTCGACGGGTTTCCGAAACCATCCCGACCATGACCGGTCGTCCGATTCGCGGTTCCGGACTGTTCTCGCACATCGAACTTGTTGGGCGTGACGGTGACCGTGTATTCGTGCGTGTCTCGTTCGCCGACGCAAAAACGTTCGGCACTGACGCAGGCGCGCCACGTTGCTACTTCGCATATTCACTTTCCGCTGACGACTTCACCTCGGTCACGGTTGGCGAGGTTCGCCCCTTCAAATATCGCAGTTCGTGGTGCTGGCGGTCGGCCAACATGGTTTTTACGCAAGGTCGCGGCTGTCGTCGTTGGAGAGTCATTCGGTTGGCAAGAATCAATCGCTTCGGTCGCGTTCCCTCTGGTGCAAACCCGCGATCACCTACGCTGTTTGGCGACGGGCGTTGATGTTGGTAGAATCTTTCGTAGTTCAACGTCGTTCTCTTCGGTTGAGAACGGCGACGCAAAAACCTCCCGTTGTCGGACATAGATAAATAGAAGTGAGCGCGAAATATCAGCTTCGATACTTCTACGATTGGTCGTGCTTGTCTTTGTGGTCGGGCAACGACGCGGCACGTGATGCCTTTGGTTACGACATTGATATTGCCGACCTCCCACTCAATGCCGACACGGCTACTCGTGTTCGCGAAATCTGCGTTTGGCACGACACTGCACTCAATCAAGACTATCCGCCTGATCCCGGCCCGTGGGATGCCGACGAATGCGACCGTTTCAATGCCGCCGCGAAGAAACTGCTGGCTGACCTGCGATCGGAACTCGGAACCGAATTTGAGATCATCGACGAGTTCAAACCCGAAACTTCTGGCGGCTGATTGCGTCAATCGGATGGCGACCGTTCTCGCACTTCAATGCCCGACAACATGGTTTTTACGCTAGTCCCTTCGGGATCACCTTCGCTCTTTGGCAACGGGCGATTGCGTTGGTACAATTTCACTTACTCAAAGTCACTCGCTTCGTTGATGGCGGTGACGTAAAAACCTTCCGTTAGCGGACCCTAGATCAATGATGTTCGCACCGATACTGGCCTTGATCAACATGCGTGGCAATCTTATTGCCGCTGCAGCCTTGCTCGTCATCGGCGTCGTCATTCTCCGGCTTGTCCGCCCACCATCCGCGACAACCGGTTCGCGGCGCTGGCTTCCAATTGTCGCATTCATAGCAGGCCCGCTGGTCGCGTTTCTCTGGACCATTGCTGACGTGTTCTGGATTCAACCGGGTTCGTATCTCAATTTCGCCGAATACATTGAAACGCTGATTCCCGTACTCACCATTGGCGTGATTGGTGGCGCGGTCGGGGCTGCCGTCTTTTGGATTGGAGACCGAATCACGCTGCACCGGGTCCGCTAACATGGTGTTTACGCAAGGTCGCGGCTGTCGTCGTTAGGGAATCTCTCGATTTGCAAAATCAATCGCTTCGGTCGCGTTATCTCTACTACCAGCCCGCGATCACCTTCGCTGTTTGGCGACGGGCGTTGGTGTTGGTAGAATCTTTCGTAGTTCAATGTCGTTCTCTTCGGTGGAGTTCGGCGACGTAAAAACCTCCCGTTGGGTGACGCAGGTCAAACATGCCCACACGCAATCCCTACTCTTCTCCGGACTCTGATGGCGAGACAACTGTTGTTCGTGATTCGCGGCTCGGTTGGGGATTCGCCATTTCGTGCATTCTGACGTTTCTCCTTGTCTTTACACTCCCACTTGGTTTCCAGGTCTACGCTCGCGCATGGATCGCATTGACCGTCGGCGTCTTTTGTCTCGTCTGTTCGCTTGCAACGGTTCGTCGCGGCGGCTGGGGTTGCGCCGCGCCCTTGCTGCTGGTCACGCTCTTACTAGTTGCAACTGCTTGGTCGACGACGCCCGTGTGGCAAGACTTTTTCGGCTTCGGGGCCTTCAACGAATATGACGCTCGATGAAATGCTCGACTTGCATGTCTTTCGGAATGGATAGCGTTTTGCCGATTCAGCGTCACCCAACATGGTTTTGCCGCTGAAGCCTTCGGCACGCCTTGTTTGGTTGGTCACGCTCTCCGGCGTTGGTACAATGATCTGGTTGTTGACGTCTTTCGCTTCGTTTGGGGCGGCGTCGGCAAAACCTTCCGTTGGACGGCCTAGATCAAATGGAATTGAAACCGCTCGACATTCGCGACGACGTCTCGGTTGACCACGCGTACTTCCAAACTTCGCTACCATCTCCTCCGCATCTCGAAATTCTCGTCGTCCGCTTTTCTGGTACGTCAGGCTTCGGTTGCGCTAACAACTCCGACGCAATCTACATGGATGCCATGGTTCGTGCCGGGATCGCTGCATTTGATTCCGTTGGGGTCATTCTCGACGTTCGCGAAATGGGCTACGAATGGGGCGACATGATGCTTTGCCCGTTTGCCGCTGGACACCGTTACTACGTTGATTTGGACTTACCGATCGTGGCCGTCGTTTCTGACATCAACCGCGAAGGTCTTACCTCACTCATGACCGACGAGGCCAATTCTGATCCCGCCACTGTCCTGTTTGACACGATGGACGCCGCACTTGCCTTCCTTGACTTACGGAACAATGAAACTGGCCCGAAAGCGTAGCGCTACCGGTCGCCCAACATGGTTTTTCCGCAACGGCCGCTTTCCCATTGGCGAATCGTTCGGCCATGAACGTCAATCGCTTCGGTGACGTTTTTCCAGAAGGAGACAGCGGCACACCCTCGCTCTTTGTTCCAGCCGCGATCCGTTTGTATGATGATTGGGGTGCCAACATTGTTCGCTTCGTTCGGGGCGGGTGTCGGCAAAACCTCCCGTTGTGCGACAACTCATGCACGAAGTGCCTGTCCAGATCGTCGAATTCCTCTCATCGGATCAGCCCGGATTTGTCGCGGCATCTCTGACAGACGCCTTTGATGTCGATCACGTTTTCCATGACAAGGTTCCCGTGTTCACTGACGCTGTGATTGACGCCGACACTCCATTGCCTGCGACAGGTTGGCTTGGCTGTACGGTACTCGAACGCTTTGTTGTCGACGGACGTGATTTTGTTCGCATCGACACCGAAAAACCTTGGGACATCGAATCGACGACTGGAGACTATCACTTCGTCGTGTTGGCAGATTCGCTGCGTTCAGATTCTTGACTCTTTCGCCGCTTCCCAATGCTCGTGTTGCCGCACAACATGGTTTTTACGCAAAGCCGCGGCTTCGTCTTTGGAGAATCGTTTGGCTTAAAGCGTCGCTCGCTCCGTTGTCGCGTGCTGGTTTGCAACGCCGCGGACACCGCCTCTTTGGCAACGCGATTTCTTTTTGGTAAACTGTTTTGTGTTGCGACGCTTTTTGACTTCGGAGAGAAGCGGTGTCGTAAAAACCTCCCGTTGTCGGGCCTAGCTTGAATGACTCGCACGACGTGGATACTCGAATCTGACGTCTTCCCTGACTCACACTCGCCGCTTCGCGCCGCGGTTCGTGACGCGGGGCATCGTCTCGTGGATTGGGACGACGCCTGGTGGGCAGACGGTTTCCCCTCCGACATCGGTGAAACTCACACGTTCTTCCATGGCTCACTTGGCAACGCCGCCCGCATCAACGACGAACTTAAATGGACGCCCGGTTCGTTTTGCAATGAGTCCGCGTTTCGTTGCTCAACTTGGTACGACGGTGCGCGCGAATGGCTCCTTCACGCTGATTGGCGATCCCTCCCCGCCAACGAATTCGTTGACTCCGCCGATGACATCGCCGCATCACTCGGCTGCACCGATCGCATCTTTGTCCGTCCTGACAGCCCACTCAAACCGTTTAGCGGTCGGGTGCTCGATGTTGCATCGGTGACACTCCCTGCGCTCGATCACGGCTTCTACTTTGACGATGAATCCCTGCCCGTAGTTGCTGCTCCGATTCGTAACGTTGGTCGCGAATGGCGATTCGTTGTCGTTGAGGCCGACGTGATCGCCGGTTCGGCATACGATGCTGCAACTCGCTCTGCGGCTTCCGATCAACCGGACAGCGATGCATGGGCCTACGCTCAATCGGTTGCCTCTGCGATTGCTGCACCAGCGGATGTTTACATTCTCGACGTCTGCGAATGCGATGGTGAACTTCGGCTCATTGAACTCAACCCATTTGGTGGTGCCGACCTATACGCTTGCGATTCCGTCGCGGTGGTTCGTGCTGTCACAGAGATCGGTTCTGATGGCTAACCGTCTTTGCGATTCACTGGTCCGACAACATGGTTTTTACGCAAGGGCCTTCGGCTCACCTTCGCTCTTTGGCAACGGGCGATAGCATTGGTACAATTTCACTTACTCAAAGTCATTCGCTTCGTTCACGGCGGTGACGTAAAAACCTCCCGTTGTCCGGACCTACCGTGGATAGCATTCCCTACACTCGCGATGAAATCGCAACGTTACCCGATGACGCGTGGCCACAGCGTGGCATCTACTGCCAACAATGCCGACAGTTCATTCCGCATTTTGTGGACGTGAACGATGACGACATCGCACGCCTTGCCGATGCGCACATGGGCGCTCGCATGAAATTCGTCCGTGATGCCACGGGGTGTTCGCCGATTTGGGCCAAAATTTGGGCGTTGCATCGCGACGGTGGCCACGACACGGCACCATGCCCCGAATGCGGTGAACCATTGCGAACCGAACTCGCGAAACAGTGTCTTGCTTGCGGCGCCGATTGGTATTGACGCCGTGATGCCGCTGCACCGGGCCGCACAACATGATTTTTACGCAGGGTCGCGGCTGTCGTCGTTGGAGAGCTTTTCGGCGGGCTGAATCAATCGCTTCGATCACGTTCCCTCCACTGCCAGCCCGCGATCGCCTTCGCTGTTTGGCGACGGGCGTTGGTGTTGGTAGAATCTTTCGTAGTTCAATGTCGTTCTCTTCGGTGGAGAACGGTGACGTAAAAACCTCCCGTTAGCCGCCGCTAGATTTATGGCACATCCAGCCGTCGACAAATTCGGGTCCCTCGTTGTCCGCCAATTACGCGACAACTCAATCGAACACTTTGATCGACTTTCCACAAACCAACACAAAGCCCCATCGCTGCTCGAATTGCAGCAGCAACTCGCTGCTCTACCGGCAGAGGCTCAGGCCGTAGTTCGCAAATGCGTTGTCTCGTGCATTGATACGGGTTTGCATGATCTCCTGTTTGCTCTGGTTGAATCCCACGACACCGATGATGGCATTGATGTCGTGGTTGATGGAACAAATGTTGCTGAGGCAAGCGATGGTCTTCACGGTGAGCAATTCACCGACGATGGATGGATCGCACGGTTCGGTACTTACGACGAAAATGGTGTCGCCCGCGGCGGCTAACATGGTTTTTACGCAAGGTCGCGACTTTCGTTGCTGGCGAGTCTTTTGGTGGGCAAAAGCCAATCGCTTCGGTCGCATTCCCTCTGCTGCAAGCCCGCGATCGCCTACTCTGTTTGGCGACGGGCGTTGCCCTTGGTAGAATCTCTCGTAGTTCAATGTCGTTCTATTCGGTTGAGATCGGTGTCGTAAAAACCTCCCGTTGGGCGAACTGGGTCTGTGATGTTTCGTGCAATTGGCGTGTATCTCGAATTTTTCTACAGTTCACGAGTTGCGCCATACATTTTTTTGTCAGTCATTTTTCTTACCCTCTGTGCGATCTCATTTCTTTGGATTGGGGCGACCACAGATTCGTTTACGCTGATTTACGTTGGAGTGTGCCTTCTTATTCCCTTTTTCCTGACGTACGTTCCATGGATCGTTCTGGCGGGGTGCGTCTGCATGTGGGCGATCGTAGTGGCCTACTGGCCTGATCGCTCGAATAAGACGGAAGCGTAGAATTGGCCGCCCAACAAGGCACGATTCGCTGCGCCCTTCGGGACATCGCTGATTCACTTCCGACTTCGTTCAGTTACAATACTGAATCTACATTCGACCTTACTCGTGCCGTCGGCGCGATGTCGAATGTGCCTCCGTTAGCGGACACTAGCGTATTGGAATTCGAGCTCTCAACTGGTCGCAAGGTTGCGCTGACTGGATTTTTCACCGGCGCAACCAATACGTGGGTTGACCATTCACGCGAATCGCTTGCCGACAAAGTGCTGCCGGTCGTTCGTCGCGTCTTCCCTGTCGGTGACTTTCACGTGATCGGTGACACATGGCTCGAATTCATCTGCGTCGCGGGCTTCAACTCAACTCCGCTTCACGATCCGGACAGTTTCGGATCGTGGCTTCACCTCGTGTGGTTCGTTGACGACAACGATTCCCGCATTCGTGACCTTGTGACCACGGGGCTGGCCTCATGCGATTGGGACGCCAATGCCCATGACATCTACCGTGGCCCGAACGATGATTGATAATGGCCCGTGTCCGCTAACATGGTTTTTACGCAAGGTCGCGGCTGTCGTCGTTGGAGAGTCTTTCGACCGGCAAACACCTATCGCTTCGGTCGAGTTCGCACTGCTGCCAGCCCGCGATCGCCTTCGCTGTTTGGCGACGGGCGTTGGTGTTGGTAGAATCTTTCGTAGTTCAATGTCGTTCTCTTCGGTGGAGAACGGTGACGTAAAAACCTCCCGTTGGGCGACTCATGCGAATGCAATTCCGCTTGCGAACGATTTTGATTGCTGTCTCAGTTTTCGCTGTCGCGTGCTTGTGCGCAACGATCTGGATTCGACGACCGGTTACGGGGCGCACTTTGGATGGGCAGACGTACGAACTTTCTGGGCGGGATGCCCTTCATCAATGCGTGATGACTAACGACTCGGAAAATCTAGGTCGCCTATTACTTCTAGACTCGTATGATCTAGACAAAGCGTCACGCGCTGGAGATTGGACATTGTTGCAGAACGCCATTCATCACCGATGTTTGGGCACGACAACGGTTCTCCTGGAGAATGGTGCCGATCCTAACCACACCAACGAACCCGTTCCAACTCCCCTGGAATTGGCTGAGCGGCTCGGTAGCCCCGAACTGATCAAAGTATTGAAGGACTATGGTGCTCAGGGCGATTGCACGGGGATTTACCTGCTAAATAGGACCTTCTCCATGTAGTCGTCGTCCCATCCGGCGGTCAGTCGCTTGTTTTTGATTCCACACTTGGCTGTCTTCTCTTGCTTGAGCAGGCT
>Ga0163216_100654_pt1 | contig 43404 bp, 43 predicted proteins | sample SynspAceP_FD_167610 | JGI IMG/M metagenome (GOLD analysis project Ga0163216, IMG submission 167610) | Saline lake microbial communities from Ace Lake in Antarctica - Synechococcus sp. Ace-P (Illumina Assembly) | ecosystem: Environmental > Aquatic > Non-marine Saline and Alkaline > Saline ...
GGGCAGTTTCTTGACAATAAAGTCGGTCATCTGAGCTCACCTGCAGGGTTAATCTCAGATGAAGGCTAAGTGCTTTACCTCAATAGGTAAATCAACAAATGTCGACTGCGAAGTCACCGATTCAGGCCTCTGTTAGCGCCCGCGCGACATACGCAGGCTTCAGAGGGGGAACGTCATGGAACCGGCAAAGTTCCGCCAGTTGCTCAAATATTCGACGTGTCCTATGACACAGGGGGAATACCCGCCTAGGGGTCACCCTGCCATTTGCCGTCAAAGATCATTTCGTCCACGGGGAGCCGCTTACTCCAGCCCTTCACCTCAAGCTCGGGCGTTTGATACATCTCGTCGACGTGCCCCAGACACAGGTAGCCGACGATCTCTATGCGGTCGGGGATACCCAGCAAGCTGCGCAAATCCGCATCGTGGAACACGCTGACCCACCCCATGCCGATGCCTTCGGCGCGCGCGGCAAGCCAAAGGTTCTGGATCGCGCAGACGGTGCTATAAAGGTCCATACTTTGATTGTGGGTGCGGCCCAGTACCACCTTGCCGCCGCGGCAGCGATCACAGGTTACGCATATATTGACGGGAGCCTTGCGTATGCCTTCGAGCTTGAGCGACCGGTAGGTCGTCTGCCGATCCCCCTCGAACATCTGGGCGGCTTCCTCGTTTGCGGTGTTGAAGGCCTGCCAGACCTGATCGCGCGCCTGCTGGTCGCGGATCACGATGAAATTCCACGGTTGTGACAGGCCGACCGAGGGCGCGTGGTGCGCGGCGGTCAAAATTCGGTGCAGGACATCGTCTGCAACGGGATCGGGCAAGAACTGATCGCGCACATCACGGCGGGTAAAGATTGCCTTGTACACGGCGTCGCGTTCAGCATCTGAGAAAGGCGCGGCGGGTGCCAGCGCGGACGATATCGGCATTGTTCATTCCCCAACAATACATTTCTGCGCCTATCCCGCTGTCCACGCGGGGCAAGCTGTACTGTCTGGCCGGTCTTCTGACTTAGGGTCGTCTGGTCTGCACGTCTTCCCGGATATCTCCAGTGGCCTAGGCGCAAACCATCCCCATTACAGCGTTGGGCACGTGCAGGACTTTCACCCGCTTCCCGATTCTTCCGCCACGCGGACACCAGACCGTCCTATTGGGCCACGGCTATCCGCCCGGAACAAGCCCTATCGCGGGATCAACTGCGTTTGGTCGCGAAAATCTTTCTCATGACGGCGTCAAACTCGTTCCATGAAATGACCGCCTTATTGCCGGCATAGCCGTGATAATAGGACCGCCCGCTAGCAGTGGGAAACCCGGCCCAGATACGCGCAAGGTTTTCCATAAAGCGGTGGCGGCTGATCTCGCCCTTCTTGAAGGACACGAACCCTGCATCGGCCAAGAGAATATCCGCCAGCCCGTCCTGCAGCTTTGGCGTAAAGCGGTCGTTTTTGCTGAGCCCTGCCTGACGCACAAGGCTGCGCAAGGTGGCAGGTATGAACTGATACCGCCCAATGGCGTGTTGCTGTCCGGGTGTGCGGTCGATCCAGCGATAGATTTCGCCGATGGTCATCTGTGTCGGGCGCTGCGGCGGCAGGCGCTTGGCCCCGTACTGCACGGCGTCGTACCCTTTGGGGCCGGCCTCGGCCCAAGCAATGAGGCTTTTGAGGTCAGCCGCAGTGCTGACACCGCTGAACGCCTGAAAGGAACGGCTGCGGCTGCTGATGGTGGGGGTACGAGCCTGCGCTTTGGGCTGGACCTTGTGGCGCAGTTTGATCTGCCCCTGTCCCGCGGATTGCATGGCGTTAAACGAAATATCGCTTTGCATGGCCGACCGGGCCCCCGAGAGGCTGAAACTATCAGCGCTGGCAGCGGTGGCGGCCATCAGTGCGGCCGTGGCAAGAATTGGCAGTGTGTGTGTAACTTTCATGTCATCCCCCATGATGAAAAATTGTCATGGACCTATCGTGACCGCTGACGGCTGCGCTTTCATTTGCGCAAGCAGGTGGGTCGGGGGCATCGACGGATAGGGGGCGGTATCTATTGGGATAGAGGGCTATCCCGCCGTGCGGTTGCCCCCTTCGTTCAGACGGGATTTGGCGGCGCGACACGTCAGACCGCCCGCCGCGAACGTCTGGCACCCAAACAGGGGATTCGCGGTAAATCGAGGTAAAAACGTATACCCCATGACCCCCTTCCGAGCCGTCAAGCCTGCTTTCAGAACCTAAACCATGATATTCACTTGCTTAATCCGACCCGCAACGGTGGCTGTTTTGTCGGAGTTGCGCTATGTTCGGTCGCATATACTTTAGAATGGAGTGCATCTCATGACGGATGAAACGTCGCCGGGTATCCCGACACCCGACGGGGCCGCTGCCGTAATCGATACCGATTACGAGATTGGCCAAGACAACAAAGAAGGCAGCGTCGGGCCCTTCGGCTTTGACATTCACAACCCGGTCTTTGCGATCTCGGGCGTGTTCATCATCGCCTTTGTTTTCTACACGCTCGCCTTGCCCGAACACTCGGGCGCATTGTTCACCTGGCTGTTTTCGTCAGTGACAAAGGGCTTTGACTGGTTCTTTATCTCTGCCGGCAACGTGTTTGTAATTTTCTGCCTGATGCTGATTGTCACGCCTTTGGGTCGTGTGCGTCTTGGCGGTGCGGATGCGATCCCCGACTATACCTACCTTGGGTGGTTCTCGATGCTATTCGCAGCGGGCATGGGCATCGGTCTGATGTTCTATGGTGTCTCCGAACCGCTGTCGCATTTCTCAAGCTCTATGGGCGGCACCGCTTTGGGCGAAGATGGGCTGCGCAGCGATTGGGCACCTTTGGGTGGAGCGGCAGGCGATCAGGTCGAAGCGACACGTCTGGGCATGGCGGCAACGATCTATCACTGGGGTCTGCATCCTTGGGCGATCTATGCCGTCGTGGGTCTGGCGTTGGCGTTGTTCAGCTATAACAAGGGTCTTCCCCTGACCATCCGCTCTGCGTTTTACCCGATCTTGGGCGAACGTGTTTGGGGCTGGCCGGGTCACCTGATCGACATCCTTGCGGTATTTGCCACGCTCTTTGGCTTGGCGACTTCGCTGGGTCTGGGTGCCACGCAAGCCAACGCGGGTCTGAACGAGCTCTTTGGCCTGCCAGTCGGCCCGACGGCTCAGGTTCTGTTGATTACCGGTATCACCGCGATTGCGACAGTATCTGTGCTGCGCGGCTTGGACGGCGGCGTCAAAATCCTGTCCGAGATCAACATGGGGCTGGCGTTCCTGCTGCTGGTGTTCGTCCTTCTGGTGGGGCCGACATGGGCGATCCTGTCGACCTTTGGGTCATCCCTGGTGGCATATGCCGAATACCTGCCTGCCCTGTCCAACCCCGTTGGCCGTGAAGACGTGAACTTTATGCAAGGCTGGACATCGTTCTACTGGGCATGGTGGATCAGCTGGTCGCCTTTCGTGGGTATGTTTATCGCCCGCGTAAGCCGTGGCCGTTCCGTGCGTGAATTCCTCACCTGCGTTTTGCTAATCCCAAGCGTGGTCTGCGTTTTGTGGATGAGCGTCTTTGGTGGCATTGCGATCGACCAAGTGGTCAGCGACGGCTACACCGCCGCGCAAGATGCAGAGCTGCCGCGCCAGTTGTTCGCGATGCTTGATGCGCTGCCCCTCGCCGGGATCACATCGCTGATCGGCATTGTGCTGGTCATCGTGTTCTTTGTGACCTCGTCGGACTCCGGCTCGCTGGTGATCGACACGATCACGGCAGGCGGCAAAGTCGATGCACCCGTGCCACAGCGCGTGTTCTGGTGCATCTTCGAAGGTGCGGTCGCGATCGTGCTGCTGCTTTCGGCAGGCGGGCTCAAATCGTTGCAGTCGATGGTTATCTCGACCGGTTTGCCGTTCACCGTGGTTCTGCTGTTCTTGTGCTATGCCATCATTCGTGGCCTGCTCGACGAGATGAAGTCGCAGTAACACCTGAACCTGATGCGTTCATTATCTGAGCGCCGACAAGATCAATACCCCCCGTGGCCCTGCGCTGCGGGGGGTATTTTTATGCCCCGCAGCGGGGCAATATCACTGGCACTCCTCCACCCTCTATATTCCGACTAAAACTGTCGGATTGACATACCCTATTATTTCCATCAGGTTTAGCGCAACGTCTAGCCACCCCGCGCACGATCACGGGGACGCCCGACACATTTGATGTGAGGAGTCCCATGATGATCCCAATTCCCAAAACGCATATTGCCGTGATCCGACAGGTCTGCGCCAGCGGACCGCCTGATCTTGCGTGCCGCGTGCCGCACTCCCTATTCACGCCAACCGATAGAGCAGCCCTATGACCTTTCACGCCCCCCCAAAGACCCAGACCCCGATGAACGCGCTTCCGACCTATTCCGCCCGCGACCTGACCGAAGGCGGAGATCTGGCGCAAATCGTGCTGGATACCCAGACCTACACGTTGCGAATCACGCGTGCTGGCAAGTTGATCCTGACCAAATGAGGGATGCACATCAGCACCCCGGCGGTGCGCCGGTAGGATTTATCACAGAGCTAAACAGCCTTCAGGCTGCGTCGGTTATCTACTTGCGGATGTGGTGTGACGGGCCCGATGCGCAGGAAAAAGTCGGCAGCGATCTGGCCAGCGTTCTGGGTCACACCAGCGGGTCCAAGGCGCTTGCCACGTTTGAACAGCTCTGCTCGCTTTGTGCGCGGTTCGGTCGCCGTCCTTTGATGCGCCACTCTGTGACGTGCAAATGTCTTGGCGCTGATGAATCCTGCTTTGCGAATTTCATCTCCACAGCCACCGAGGGCCAGCGCGAAGATGCAATGCTGATCGCAACCCTGCTGGTACGCGCAGATATGGCCCCGTTGGTGGCATCGCTTGCGGCTGATTTTGGCCTCGCGCTCAAGCGAATGCACCTGAGTGCGCCACGCGACATCGCCCGGATAGAGGCAGCACCAACGCTGCATTGATCAACGCAGGCCTGGGCCTTTCGCCGCAAAACGTGCAGGGCGGCAACCCTTCGAAAATTTCATAAGGCAACTGAACATTAATACTTGATTGTTTTTATCGGCTTTAGTACCCCGCCCTAGAACAGGTAGCCAATCGTCGTGACCAGCCCCCTAAAAGCAGCCCGAATGGGCAATGACGAGGGCGATATGACACAGACGAAAACACCCCACAGCTTGCGGGGCCACACGGCCAGCCGCAGCATCGGCATGATGACCGCCGCCGCAATCAGTGCGGCCTCTCCAGCAGCGCTTTATGCGCAATCCAGCGACGAGCCGCTCCTGCTCCCCGGGATCGAAGTTGAAACCTCTGAACCACAGGCCGCCAAGCCCAAGCCGCAACCCGCCAAGAAACGCGCGGCCGCGCCAGCGCCACGCGTGACACCTGCACCTGCCCCCGCGCCTGTCGTAGCCCAAGCCCCCGTGGTCGCAGCCCCCGCCGCACCTGCCGCGCCGGTTGCCGGCGAGAACGGCCTGTCGCCTTTCGCCAATCCCGAAGCCGGATATCAGGCGGTTCGGTCGGGCAACTCGCTGCTGACGCAGCCGCTGGTGGACACGCCGCGCACTGTTACCGCCGTGACGCAAGACGTGCTGCGCGACAAGAATGCGACGTCGGTCCGCGAACTTGCCCGCACCACACCCGGCATCACACTGGGCACCGGCGAAGGAGGAAACGCATTCGGTGACGTTCTGTTCATCCGTGGCTTCCGGTCCTCTAACGACGTCTTCATCGACGGCGTGCGAGATTCCGGCGTTGCCGTGCGCGAAACCTTTATGGCCGAACAGGTCGAGATCACCAAAGGGCCGTCCGGCTCCATCGGTGGGCGTTCCACCACAGGCGGCGCGGTCAATCTGGTGACCAAAAAGGCGCAAGATACGGACTTCGTCAAAACCACCACAACCCTTGGCACCGCCGATCTGGCACGGCAGGAAGTGGACTGGAACAAGGTCTGGAACGACCGTTTCAAGACCCGCATCGGTGCCGTCGCCCAAGTCAGCGACGTTGCAGGCCGCGATGGTAGCAAAGACGACCGTCTGGGTCTGTCGGTTGCCGCTGAATACAAAGCGACCGAGCGTCTGACGCTGGATTTCGAAGCCTACCAGCTGCAGATGAAACAGATGCCTGATTGGGGTGTGCCATGGGATGGCACCAACAACGTGCCCTTCACCGAATCCGCTGCCGGACGTCCGACGCTGGATCGCGACACCTTTTACGGTAACCCCGACCGCGATTTTCACGATGCGACACAAAGCGTTGCCACCTTTGGCGCGACCTTTGAAATCGCGCCGGGCATGACCTTTACCAACCGCAGCCGACTAAGCCGGACCGAAAACGACTATATCGTGTCAGCTCCTGAAGGCCCCGACACCTCGGATGCCGATCCGCAGAACTGGACCCTGACCGCCTCCCCCAAGAGCCGGTATCAGGTGAACGAAGTGGCCTCCAACACCAGCGAGCTGTCTTTTGGCTTTAACACCGGATCGGCACGCCACGACATGATCGCGGGCTTCGCGCTGTCGCGTGAAGAGATCAGCCAGCGTGGCTATGTCGGATTGTCCTCCGAAGTCGGTGGCGGCACCGCAGAAGACCGTCTGGCAGGGTGCACTGTCTCGATCTACAACCCCGACACCAGCGGCTGCTCCACAGCGACACCGGTACGCAGCGCGGATGCGACGCTGACCGATGTCACCACACGGTCGCTGTACCTGAATGACACGATCACGTTTAACCCGCAGTGGCAGCTGAACCTTGGTGCCCGTCTGGATGATTACAGCGTCAGCCGGACCACCACCCAAGCCGGTGCTGAAACGCTGTCGCGCGATGACACCTTGTTCAACTGGAACGCCGGTGTTGTCTGGAAGCCACGTGAGAACGGGTCGGTCTACCTGTCCTATGCCACCTCATCCAACCCTGTCGGGGACGAACTGGATGCCGGGGGCGGTAGCTACAACGGGATCGATTCCTCGAACCTTCTGCTGGAGCCCGAAGAAAACACCGCGATCGAACTGGGCACCAAATGGCAGTTCGGCAACCTGACCGCCACCGCAGCGCTGTTCCAGACCACCAAGGACAACGCCCGTGAAAGCTCCGGCGGTCGCGGCGCGCCTGTTGTGACCACGGCGACCGGTGAATACCGCGTCCGCGGGATCGAACTGGGCTTTGGCGGCAACATCACCGAAAAGCTGAGCCTCTTTGGCGGTGCGACCCTGATGGACAGCGAAGTGCTGAAAAGCAGCAACCCCGACAACGTTGGCGAAGAGTTCGCGAATATCGCACACGAGCAGTTCAACGTACTGGCCCGTTACGACGTCAACGACCAGTGGAGCTTTGGCGGTCAAGCCACATGGCGCGGCAGTGTTCAGGGCGGCACATTCGCGGCCACCAACGGCAACGAGCTGCCCAGCCACTGGCGCTTTGATCTGATGGCGGACTACCACATCACGGATGATGCCTCGGTCAACTTCCGCATCGATAACGTGCTGGACGAAACCTACTATGACGCGCTGTACCGCTCCGGCACGCCGTTCGTCTATGTGGCGCCGGGTCGCTCTGCGTCGATCTCTGTCAGCATGAAGTTCTAAGCTACACACCACTGGCTGGCGGCGCAGGCCCGCGCCGCCAGCCGATCCCCTCGAAAGGATACACCATGTTGCTCTGCGTAGAAAATATCCTGTCACCGCAGGAAGTTGCCCACATCAGATCTGTCATTGATACGGCCCAATGGGATGATGGTCGCAACACCGCCGGCGCGCAGTCGGCGCAAACCAAACGCAACCAGCAAATTCCGCTCGACAGCCCCGTTCTGCCCGACCTGCAGACATTGGTGCTGCAACGGTTGATGGGCCACCCGACGTGGGTTTCCGCGGCCCTCCCGCTGCATGTGCTGCCCCCGATGTTCAACCGCTACGAAGAGGCGGCGACCTTTGGCGTGCATGTCGACAATGCCATCCGCGTGAACCCGCAAACCGGCCAGCGCCAGCGCACGGATCTGTCGTGCACATTGTTCCTGAACGACCCCGAAGACTATGACGGCGGCGAACTGGTCATCGAAGACAATTACGGCACCCAATCGGTCAAGCTGCCTGCGGGGCACTGTGTGCTCTACCCGTCGACCTCGCTGCATCAGGTCACACCCGTCACCCGTGGCGCACGCGTCGCATCGTTTTTCTGGGTGCAGTCGATGGTGCGCGACGGCGACCAGCGCGAGATCCTGTTCGATCTGGATCAATCCATCCAAGAGCTATCAGCCAGCGCGGGCCTGAACGACCCGACCGCCGTGCGCCTGACCGGCATCTATCACAACCTCATCCGGCAATGGGCAGAGACCTAACATGAAATTTCCGAGTATCCTTCTGGCGGCTGTCCTTGTCGCAACGCCGCAACTGGCCGCTGCCGACACCGCGTCGGTCAATATCGCGCTGATCACTTGGGTCAATGAATGGATCGGGCCTGCCCTGTCCGACCCCATGCGCATTGCTGCGCAGCAGGGCGGTCATTCTCCATTAGCGATGTTCATGGGCGCGGATATTGTCGTAAAGGCGGTGATGTTCGGGCTGGCGATTGCCTCGGTTCTGGGCTGGGCCGTGTGGGCGGGCAAGATTGTACAAGTCAGCTGGGCCAACGCACGGCTGCGCCGGTCCTATCGCAAGCTCGCCAAGGCAGGTGCTGTCAAAGGCGCTGCTGCGAAATCCTTTTCCGGGCCTATGCGCGCCATGGTCCGCGCCGCTTTGGCAGAGATCGCTATCTCTGACGGGTTGAACAAGACCGGCATCAAGGAACGCGTCGCATCCGAACTTTCGCGGATCGAGGCCGGTGCTGCACGGTCAATGCAATCGGGTGCGATGGTCCTCGGCTCCATCGGGTCGACAGCGCCGTTCATCGGGCTTTTCGGCACGGTCTGGGGCATCATGAACAGCTTTATCGGCATCGCGGAAAGCGGCAGCACCAGCCTGACAGTTGTGGCCCCCGGTATCGCCGAAGCGCTTTTGGCCACCGCCATCGGTCTGGTCGCCGCGATCCCTGCCGTGCTGCTGTACAATCATATTACCCGCGTCGTGACCGGCTACCGTGCGCGTGTCGGTGATGCGGCGGCCTTGGTTGAACGCTGCTTGTCGCGCGATCTGGACCGCGCCGAGCGTATCACCGACGTGCCCCACACCACCGCCGATATCGCCACCAAACTGGCAGCGGAGTAACCCAGATGGGCGTGCGACTTTCAGATGGCGGCGATGACCTAGCCCCGAACGCAGATATCAACATCACCCCGTTCATCGACGTGATGCTGGTGCTGCTGATCATTTTTATGGTGGCGGCCCCGCTGTCCACCGTGGACGTCAACGTGGAATTGCCGGTCGCCACCGGCACCCCCACGCCGCGTCCCGATGATCCGGTCTTTGTTACCATCCATCAGGACCTCAGCCTGAGCGTAGGCGAAGAGGATGTATCCTTGGGTGATCTTAACATGCGTCTTGGTATCCTGACCCGTCTGGATCTGGGTACACGCATCTACATCAATGCTGATCGCTCTGTCCCTTATGGCGAAGTGATGGCGGTGATGAACCGCATGCGCAGCGAAGGCTATCTGAAGATCGGGCTGGTCGGGCTTGAGGAGGAGGGCGGTCCCGCGCCCGCTGCGGCTGGCGACCTTGCCACGTCTCCGCCTGCCGCCGCTTTGCAGGACGCACCCGAATGAGCTTTGCTTACGCCCCGAAATACGGAGCCGGTTTGATGCTGGGAGCGGGGCTGAGCATCGGCCTACACGGTGCGCTGGTCGCACTGTGGCTGACGCAGGCCTCTGCCTTCGAGCCGCCGGAAGAAACGGGCATTCAGGGCCGCGAGCTGATTGATCTGGCCGAGGTCGAGATGATCATGGCCGCGCCCGAAACGGACCTGCCCGATGGCCCACCCGCCGAGGATAGCCAAGCCACGCTCGAAAGCCCAGCCGAACGCGAAGAAGCCAAAGCCTCCAACGACCCGCTGCTGGCCCAGATCCCGCACACGCCCGACGACCCCGAGCTGCAGTTCAAGATCGCCAACCCCGATCAAGAGGTCGACACGGACAAAGAAGCGACAGAAACGCCGACCGAGTTGCAGGAAGAGACCCAAAACGAAAACGCCGCGCAAAGCACCGCAGCGGCCCCAAAGGCGAGCCCCGGTCAGGATGAACAGGATCAAAGTTCTGCCAGGGAACAGGGTCTGACAGACGCAGAGCGGGCAGAGATCACCGATTGGCAAAAGTCGCTGGTACTGGCACTGAACGCCGCCAAGGATTACCCCCGCCGCGCCCGTGACGCCCGAGCCGAGGGCACAACGACGGTGGCGTTCGCGCTGGATGAATACGGTCAGATCAAAGCGCGCGAGGTGTCGAAATCATCGGGCTGGCCCGTGCTGGATCAAGCCGCGTTGAACATCTTTGACCGCCTTGAAACCCTGCCACGTCCGCCATCGACGATGGGGGCCGGTCCGTTCAATCTGGCGATCCCGATCAGCTACCGCTTCCGCTAGGGGCGCGACTCTTCGAACGGGGCGAGCATGTCGGGGGTAATGCCTGCAACCGTCGCGCAGCCACAAAGTGCCATCGTCACCTCTAGTTCGTCACGCAGACGCCGCAGCACCTGACTGGCCCCGCGCGCCCCGTCGACGATCAACCCATGCATCACGGGGCGGCCGACCAGCACCGCTTCGGCCCCAAGCGCCAGTGCTTTGAACACATCGCTCCCGCGCCGGATGCCGCCGTCCAGATAGACCGGCACATCCTGCCCCACCGCTTGCACCACGGCGGCCAGCCGCGTCACCGGTGCGGGCACGGTATCCAGCACCCTCCCCCCGTGGTTCGACACGATGATCCCTGCGACACCGGCATCGACAAACCGGCGGGCATCCTCGGCACGCAGGCACCCCTTGATGATTACCGGAACGGGGCTGTCCGCGATCAGTCGTGTCAGATCCTTCCACGTGGGCGCAAAGACCATCATGCCGTCGAACACCACGCTTTGCCCGTCCTGCAACTGAGGTCGATGCGGTTGCGGCAGAGGATCCAGCATCACGGGGCGCACCCCGTCCGGCAGGGCGAAACCGGCCGCGACTTCGCGGTCGCGCAGGCCATTAATCGGCGCGTCCAGCGTGACCACCAGCGCCTCTGCTCCGCAGGCAACGGCGCGGGTGACCAAAGACATCGTACTGTCGTGATCGGCTTGCATATACAGCTGAAACCAGCGCCGCCCGGGAATGGCTGCGATCTCTTCGGGCGCTGTGCTGGTCTGGCAGCTCAGCACCATCACCGCCTCTTGCGCCGCACAAGCCAGCGCGGTCGCATTTTCGCCCTGCGCGTGGAAAAGCCGCTGAAACGCCATGGGTGCGACCATGATAGGATGCGCGGCAGGTTGCCCTAATATCGTGACGCGCGTATGCCCGCCCCCGCAATCGGCCAGCAACTTCGGCAGCAAGCCGATCCGGCCAAAGGCGGCACGGTTCTGATGTAGCGACAGCTCTGCCTCCGCGCCGCCTTCGAGGTAGGCAAACACGTCATTGGCGAGGGTCGTATGGGCGGTTTGTTCGAAGTCTGACATGGTAACAGGCATGGCCCATAGATCGCGCAAAACGACCGCCACCACAAGCGACTAAAACACTCAGGTATGCGGACTAGACGTCTTTAACAAACTCCAACATGGCGTCATCGATCTCGTCCCCACACAGAACAGAAACCTCGCCCGTCGTCTCGAACACCGCAGCACGTACATCGCTTAATCGCGAGACGTTGGATTCGCGCAGTTTCTCCATCAAGTCGCTGCGTGACACACGCATTACCCGCATGGCTTCTTCGCAGATTTTACCGTCCTTCATCAAATATACCGGCGCGTTCTGAATGGTATGAAGCACCGTCGAGGAGCGCCGCCGAAAATACGACAACGTAAACTGGAACAGAAACAGGCACGCCGTCGCGACCAACGTCTGGAAGAACGCCTTCCAGTCCGATGCCTGCGCCGCTCCTGCCAACAAAGAGCCGAAGGCGATTGTCGTCACAAAGTCGAAATTGGTCATCTTGGAGAATGAATTCAGCCCGACAATCCGCACCATCAAGATGATCCAGAACAACGCCACACCGCTTAGGACAAAGCCGCGCGCCAGAACGTCGAGTACCGTGTTGTCGAAAAACATGTAATTCCTCCTCTGATGGGGTCGCTAGGCGTTGCTGGATCGGCCTTGTGGCTTTTGTTCGTCGCGTTTCTGGGCACGCGATTTCGGAACGTCGCCCTCGCCCGCGGGCCACCCTTCGCGCTGAGCACGGCGATTGCCGTCTGTTTCCTCTGTCTGGTCGTGGAACAGATGCACTTGGGTTGGATAAGGCATGTCGATCCCCTTTTGATCCAGCGCCTTGTAGACCGCCTGCAGCACGGCCCCGAACGTATGGATTTGCGACGCGCGGTCAGATTTCGTCCACCAGCGCAGTCGGATAATATTTGCTGAATCCCCCAGCTCGACGGGGATTGTCTCGGGTGCGGGGTCTTTCTCGACGCCCTCAACGCCAGCGCAGGCGTCTTGCATGACCTTGCGGGCCGTATCCCAGTCATCATTGCAGCCGACACCAATGTCATATTCGGACCGTCGCGTGTCAAAGGCAGTGTTGACCACCACGCTGTCGGTATAGATGTCCGAGTTGGGGATCACGACGCGACGACCATCATAGGTTTTGATCATCGTGGCGCGGGTTTCGATCTTTTCGACAGTGCCCTCATGGCCCCCCGACACGATCTGATCGCCAACCTCGAACGGTTGACGCAGCAGGATCAATATACCGGCGAGCATGTTCTGTAAAATATCCTTGAACGCGAAACCAATCGCAACCGAACTGACGCCGAGCCCGGCAATCAGATCCCCCGGGGTGACGGTTGGCGCGATGATGGTGACGGCCAGCATAAAACCGACAACCGTTACGGCCCACCGCATCAGCGATCCGCCAACGTTCCCCAGATTGTCACGCCCACGCCGCCCTGCGGTCTTGCGGATCAATGCACCGATGCCAATTCCCAAGAACCAGAAGACGACCGCCACCACCAGTGCGACCCCGATATTTGGTAGCAATCGAAAGAAGCCGTCCAACCAGCCATCGAGTTTATCAAAAATCAGGCCGGGGTTCGCATCGACTTCTTCCATAGGGGCGGTCCTCAATTGTTCGCGACCAAGCCTAAGCGGTTCGTCTCGCAGAACCTATGTGGCTTTTTAATCACATTTCAGGGACAAACGACGCGACAACCCCGCAGGTTCCGAAATACCTCTGGGATATGCTCCCAAACTACGACCAACGCTGCGCAGGCCTTGTGTGAAATGCGCAACAGCGCCATAATTCCGCCAGTTTCCCCACCCAATACGTGACAAAGATACCTTTAACGACCCAGAGCGCCCGACCCACGGCGCTCTCCTTGATGACAGGGCAAAGATGATAATTCCGCGCAAGCTCGCACACTTTCAGCTGATCACCCTCTGCGTCTGCCTGGGCTTATCGTTCCTGTTCTTTTTCGTCGCGCGCAATACCGTGCACGTTCAGGCACAAGACCGGTTCCATGCATTGGTGGACCAAGGACTAGCCGCCATGGGACAGCGCGCAGAAGAATACGGCAGAACGCTGGACGGGGTTGGGGGGTTTATTGCGGCCTCTGACGAGGTGACGGCGCAGGATATGTTGACCTATGCTGCATCTGTCCATGTCGCCGACGGTTCCTATGTGCTTGATGGCATTGGTTTTGCCACGCCCGATAACTTGGAAGCGGATTCAAGCCGCACAGATTTTACAGTGCGTCATATGGCACCCTTGAATGCTTTTGATGGCATGTTGGGAAACATTTTTTCAGATCATCCCGATTTTCTGGCCACTGCAATAGCAGCACGCGATAGCAACCAAACCCTGTCCAGCTTACCTATGGAGCATGGCGGCATATGGCACTCATTGCTGATCAAGCCCATTTTCCTGCCTCTTGCGTCGGGCGAAAGCACGCCCGATCGTGAGGGATCATTCTTTGGGTTTGCTTTTGCAATGTTGGATGTCCCGGAAATATTTCGCGATTTATTCCCGTCTCAAAAGGACCTTATTAACCTAGAGGTGTCTTTCTATCGATCCGACAGCACGGCCTTTCAGCCCGGAACAACAAGCGCCTATCCAGATCACGTTCCCCAGTTTTCTTACAAGCGCGATCACTATGGCTATGGTCAGCGTATGACAATCAAATGGGGCAGCACACCGACCTTCGAAGCGGCGCAACCCAACAGGGCCAAGTGGATTGTGCTAGGGCTTTCACTGGTCATTACCACGCTGATCCTCGTGATCCAGTCGGTGATCCTGAAACGCAATCTGACGATCAGCCAGACCGTTGCCGACAAAACCCGCGAACTTGAGACGCAGCATCAGGAAAAACGCTCGATTCTCGAGAACGCAATGCTTCCCATCATCTCGGTGCGGCAGTCGGGAGAGATCCTGCATCTCAACAATGCCGCCCGCCGGTATTTGAACGCCGCAGGCTTTACCAAGGATGCCACCGGCGATTTTATTCAAGACCATCTGCCCCAAGTCAACATCTACCGCGCGGATGGCGGCACCAAGATCGTCGTGCCGCCCCTGCCCGGCAGCAACGAGCCGCGCACGCTGGAGGTCGAGAAAAACACCTGGCTCACCGCAGACCGAGAAACCCGCATTACGCTGATGCTGCGTGATATCACCGACAGCCAGCGCCGTGCGCTCAAGATCGCTGAAACCGAACAACGCTGGAGCCTCGCGCTGAGCAGTGCGCATATCGGTGTTTTCGACATGGATCTGGAAAACGACACGTCGGTGGTATCGGACACATGGCGCGAGATCATGCAGTGCCCTGCCGACCCCAATCGCCCGAACCCCTATGCCAGCAAGATGCAGCATATACACCCCGACGACATCGCAATTGTCGAAAAGACCGAAATGGCCTGCATCAACGGTATGACCGACCGCGCCGAGGCCCGCTTTCGCGTTCGGGTCGGTCGCGACAACTGGCGCTGGATCAAATCTGACGCCGTCGTGGTTGAAAGAGCTGAGGACGGGACCGCGCTGCGGATGCTGGGCATCCAGATCGATATAACCGAAACCTACAAGCTCGAGCAGATGAAGCACGACTTTGTCGCCACCGTCAGCCACGAACTGCGCACGCCGCTAACCTCTATCAGGGGCGCATTGGGCCTGCTTGAAGCGCAAACTCAGAACGACCCGAACGCAAGTGCCGTTCGTCTGGTCCAAATCGCCTCGGCCAACTGCGACCGTCTGGTAGCGTTGGTAAACGACATTCTGGATATGGAAAAGATCAACGCGGGCAGCATGAGCGTTGCCCCCAAACCCGAAAAGCTTGGTGATATTGTCGCACTGGCAGCCGAGCAGGTCGAACCCTATGCCACCGAATGGAAGGTCGAGATCGACGTCGCCCCTCCTGCCCCCAACCACCACGTGCTGACAGACAAGAACCGCATCATGCAGGTGCTGACAAACCTGCTGTCGAACGCGTGTAAATTCGCCTATCCTGATACTGCCGTGACCGTGACCACCACCCCGATGGGCGACATGACGAAAATCTCGGTCAGCAATTTGGGCAACGGCATCTCGGACGAATTCCGCGAGCGTATCTTCCAACCCTTCTCGCAGGCCGAGGCCTCTAACACGCGGCAACGCGGCGGGACCGGGTTGGGGCTCAATATCTCGCGCCATCTGGTCGAGGCAATGGGCGGCGAGATCGGGTATGATAGCGTCCCGGGCGAGGAAACCGTGTTTTGGTTCACCTGTCCCTCCACCGACGAAGACCCCGACGTCGCGCTTGTTGCCTAAGTGCGCGGGCTAAAGCGCCAGATCGGCAATCAACATGCCCTTGGTGTAATCCGCCTTTAGCTTGCGCGTGCCGTTGCGCCCGCCTTCGACCACGATAAAACTATCGCCCAGCGCATAGGCGAAATCGGCGTTCTGTTCGACCAGCACAATCGCCATATCCCCTTGGGTGCGCAGTAACCGAAGGGCATCGCCGATCTGCTGGATCACATTGGGCTGGATGCCTTCGGTGGGTTCGTCCAGCAGCAAGACCCGAGGCCGCGTGATCAGCGCCCGCGCGATGGCCAGCTGTTGCTGTTGCCCGCCCGACAGATCGCCCCCGCGCCGCGCCTTCATGTCGCGCAGGACGGGGAACAGATCGTAGATATGGTCGGGAATGTGATGCTCGGCCTTGGGCAGGCAGGCAAACCCCGTCTCAAGGTTTTCCTCGACTGTCATCATCGCAAAGACCTCGCGCCCCTGTGGCACATAGGCAATGCCTGCGTTCGCCGCCTGAAAGGCTGTGGTCAGCCGCACAGGCGTACCATCTACGGTGATCGTCCCGCCAGAGGCCGGATGCCGCCCCGCTATCGCCTTGAGCGTGGATGTCTTGCCCACCCCGTTGTTGCCGATCAGCGTCGTGATCTGCCCTTTGGGGGCCTGAAACGACACTTCGTAGAGGATGCGGCTTTGGCCATAGTGCAGGTCCAGATTCTCGACTTCAAGCATGGCCACGCCCCAGATAAACTTCGATCACTTTCGGGTTTGATGTCACGTGGTCCAGACTGCCTTCGGCCAGAACTGACCCCTCGTGCAGCACCGTGACCTTGCAGTCGAGCCTGCGCACGAATTCCATGTCATGTTCCACCACGATCACCGCGCGGGTCTTGGCTGCGCGTTTCAGAATATCGGTGGTCTTTTCGCGTTCCTCTACGGTCATGCCCGCGGCGGGTTCATCGACCAACAGCAGACGTGGTTCCTGTGCCAGCAGCATCCCGATCTCCAGCCATTGTTTCTGGCCGTGGCTTAACTCACCGGCAATACGGGTCAGGCTGTCGGTCAGGCCGATCTCTGCCGCGATGCCTTCTATCCGCGCGGCATTCGATGCCGTCTTGCGGTGCAGCAACACTGCCAGCGGCCCACGTGGGTTCTTGAGCGCCATGGCGAGGTTCTGCCGCACGGTCTGCGCCTCGAACACGGTGGGTTTTTGAAACTTGCGCCCCACCCCTTCGTTGGCGATATCCGCCTCTGACATACCGAGCAGGGAAATGTTGCGTTCCCCCCAGACGACGTGACCGCTGTCAGGTCTGGTCTTGCCCGTGATGATGTCCATAAAGGTGGTCTTGCCCGCCCCGTTGGGGCCGATCACGGCGCGCAGTTCGGGCTCTGCGATCTGGATCGACAGGTTGTTGATCGCCTTGAACCCGTCAAAGGATTTCGACACGCCCGAAACTTCCAAAAGGGTATCGTTCATGACGGTTTCCTCACCAGATAGTCAAACAAGCCGCCGATCCCCTTGGGAAAGAACAAGGTGACGCAGACAAAGGATACGCCGAGCAGCACCAGCCACCAGTCGGTCCACAGGATCGTATAAAAACCGAGGTGGATGGCAGGGGCACCGCCGCCCGTGAACCAACTGGACAGCAAAGACACAAACGCCGCCCCGATCACCGCCCCATACAGCCGCCCGCGCCCGCCAATGGCGACCCAGACGGCCAGATAGATCGACGCAATCGGCGCGATCTCTGCGGGGTTGATGATGCCCGCCTGCGGATAGTAGAGCGCCCCGGCAATCCCTGCGACAACAGCGGTCAGCGTAAAGATGAACAGCTTATAGCGCTCCACCCGGTAGCCAAGGAACCGCACGCGGGCCTCGTTGTCGCGGATGCCTTGCACAACGCTGCCCATCTTGCCCGACACCACCCATGCGAACAGGATATACCCAAGCCCGAGCGCCAGTGCCGATCCCATAAAGAAAACAAGGCTGATGGTTGCTTGCGAAGTGTTCTCGTAGCCTGGAATATTCTGCAAACCCGACAACCCGTTGTTGCCGCGCAAGCCGCTGTCATTTTGGAACAGCCACAGTGACAGGGCCAACGTCATCGCCTGCGTCAGGATCGACAGGTAGACACCCGTCACACGGCTGCGGAACGCCAGCCAGCCAAAGACCAGCGCCAGCAGCCCCGGCACAATCACCACCATTAGCAGTTGCAGAAACAGACTGTCCGAGAAAGCCCAGAGCCACGGAAAGTCAGAGCTGCCAACGACGCCGAAAATCTGGTTGCCGATGGCGTCCTGCACCTCTTGCGGCGTGGGCGGGATAACGTGGCCTTCGAGACTGGTCATAACGATGCCTTCGGTCCGCGCATACATCAGCCACATGCCGATGGCGTAGCCGCCTATGCCGAAGAAGGCGAAGTGGCCCAAGCTTAGGATACCGCAATACCCCCAGACCACATCCATTGCGATGGCGATCAAGCATAGGCACAGGGTCTTACCCAAGGTCTTGACCATCGACGTGGAGATCAGGCCGGTGCCTGTTGCCTCTGACCCGATTGCGACAGCCAAAGTGAACAGCCCCAGAAAGGCGATGAACCACATGACAGAGGGGTTTTGTGAAAGGAATGTTTTACGCATGGATCAATCCGCCGCTGACCGCCCCTTTTGAGCAACGATGCCCTTGGGACGGAATTGAATGAACAGGATGATGAACAGCACCATATAGGTCTGTGCTGCGAGGGTATTGGACGGGTTGAACCATTCGATCCCCTTTTGCAAAAAGCCGATCAACGAGGCACCGGCCAGTGTGCCCCAGACGTTCCCGACGCCACCCACGACCACAGTCATGAAGGATTGCACAATGTAGTCGGCCCCCATCTCAGACGTGACTTTAGCATAAAGCCCGATGGCCACCCCCGCGATCCCCGCGATGCCGGACCCGAGGCCAAAGGTCATCATATTGATCCGGTCGGGGTTGATCCCCATGCTGGCCGCCATACCGGGGTTCTGCGTCACGGCCCGCACCTCTAGCCCCAGTCGCGTGCGTTTGAGGACAAACAGGATCAGCCCCAGAAACAGCAGTGCCAGCACGAAGATAGCAATGCGGATATAGCTGATCTGGATCACATCCGAGATCACCCAAGCCCCGTCCAGCCAGCCCGGAGATGTAAGTGGCCGTGCCTGCGTGCCAAAGATGTTCTTGGCCAGCTGTTGCAGCGCGATCGAGATGCCAAAGGTCGCCAGCAACGTCTCTAGCGGGCGGTGGTAGAGATGTCGGATCACCAACCGCTCCATCACCACACCAGCGGCAAAGGTCACGGCAAAGGCCAGCGGCAGGGCGATAATGATCGACAGCGTGTAATCTGGCACGAACAGCTGAACGACGTAGCCGGTATAGGCCCCCATCATAATAAACTCGCCATGCGCCATGTTGATCACCCCCATCACCCCAAAGGTGATGGCAAGACCAATCGCCGCGAGGAAATAGATCGACGCGAGCGACAATGCATCCAGCGTCAGGTCAACGGTTTGCGCGGCGGCGACGCGGGTCTCGATGCTGTCCAATGTGACACGCGCAGCGTCGGTCACGGCGCTGTCAGGCTCGTCATAGGTTTCAAAAAACGTCATCTCTGCCACGGCGCTTTGCTGGTCCAGCTCTGTCACAAGCGGCGGCACGGTGCCTGCCGCGGCAAGTGCGGCATAGGCTTTGGCGCGTCCGGCATCGGTATCCAGCTGTGCGGTAGGAATGCCCCCGACCCGCCCGCCAACGACATGAGCAGCCAAGGCCTCGCGGATTGCAGCGGCGGAAATAATGGTCGGTGCAAGACCCGCTGCCACAAGCTGGGCATAGGCATCAGCCTGTGAAAGATCATCGCCTGATGTCAGCACCCGCGCGACATTGCCCGAGGGCGTTTGAGACGGGGTTGCCGTCTTCGTCGACAATATCTGGTTCATCACGGCCCGCGCCTCGATCGAGGTATCGGTCGCCATTGATGTGATCGCCGCGATGCGGTCCTCGGATGTGTCGCCAAAGCTGGCAGAGAGGAAATTGGTCAACTGTATTTTTCGCGCCTTCAATGCCGCGTCCGGCTCTGCCTCTATCGATGCGCGCAGGGGGGCAAGCTGGTCGGCCTCGGGCCGGCGGGCGATGGAGTCGACAGCGCTTTGGCGGCGCGCAAGATCAGGATCGGTTAGCTGGAATTGCACCAAAGCCGTCCCGATCAGCCGGCGCACACCGCCATTGGGCTTTAGCTGCGAAAAGCCATTTGTCGGTGCCGAACTTTCCGCACCGGTGTCGATATCACGCAAGGCCAGATCACCGCCTGTCTCGACCCCGAAAAAGAACACACCGTCAGCGTCGCGCTGCCAGACCCCTTTGTCCTGCCACTGCTCTAGAAAAACACTGACCTGTGGCGCGCCAGAGGCGGCCAGATCGTCCAGCGCGACAGACACAGAGCTGCGCGAGGGTTTGGCGATTTCTTCGGCATGGGCTTGAAGCACGGGCTGCAAATCTTGCGCCTGTGCCGCGCCCACGATGCCCACCCAACAGAGGAGCATTAACAGGTGGCGGAACATAGGAAACCCTTGTGGTAAGTCTGGTGAATAAGATGGTGGGGGCGGCCAGACATGCTGCCCGCCCCGACGTTCAGGATCAGTAGTTAGAGGTCAACTGAACGCAGGTTTCCGTTTCAGTGTTGTACATGCCGCATTCCAGCTCTTTCCAGTCAGAGGTCAGCACAGCGCTTTCGGGCAGGAAATCTGTCCACGCATCGCCTGCGACAGGATCAGTCTGGCTGATGATGTCGAACTGCCCGTCGGCTGTGATCTCGCCAATGAGGACGGGCTTGGACAGGTGGTGGTTCACCAGCATCTCGGCGGTGCCGCCTGTCAGGTTCGGGAAGGTCTGCCCGTACATGGCGCTGCGCACGGCATCGACATCGGTGGTCCCGGCTTGTTCAACCGCGTTCACCCACATGTTAAAGCCGATGTAATGCGCCTCCATCGGGTCGTTCGTCACGCGCTTGTCGTCGCCGATGGATGTTTTCCACTGTTCGATGAACTCGGCGTTTGCGGGGGTATCTGCGGACATAAAGTAGTTCCACGCCGCCAGATGCCCGACAAGGTTTGACGTATCGAGACCTGACAGCTCTTCTTCGCCGACCGAGAACGCGACAACCGGAATATCATCCGCCGACACATCCGCCGCTGCGAGTTCCTTGTAAAAGCCGATGTTCGCGTCGCCGTTGATGGTCGATACAACGCCGACCTGCTTGCCGTCCTCGCCCAGTGCCACGACATCGCCCACGATCGTTGCCCAATCGGATTGACCGAACGGTGTGTAGTTCACAAAGATGTCTTCTTCGGCAATGCCCTTGGACATCAGGTAGGATTTCAGAATGTTGTTGGTGGTACGCGGGTACACATAATCGGTGCCCAGCAAGGCAAATTTCTCGACGCCCAGTTCTTCGAGGAAGTAATCAACCGCAGGGATCGCCTGCTGGTTGGGGGCAGCACCGGTGTAGAACACGTTCTTGGACGATTCCTCGCCCTCATATTGCACGGGGTAGAACAGCAGGCCGTTCAGCTCTTCGATGACGGGCAGCACGGATTTGCGCGACACGGATGTCCAGTTGCCAAAGATCACATCGACTTCGTTCACGGTCAGCAGCTCGCGTGCTTTCTCCGCGAACAAGGGCCAGTCGGAGGCAGGGTCAACCACGACCGCCTCGATCTGACAGCCCAGTACGCCGCCTTTTTCGTTCTGCGCGTCGATCAACATCAGCATGGTGTCTTTCAACGTCGTCTCGGAAATCGCCATGGTCCCCGACAGCGAGTGCAGCACGCCGACCTTGACCGGATCGGCACAGTCCTGCGCCATTACCAGCGAGGTGGAGCCCATCAGCGCGGCAGTCGCGCAGGCAGCGAGTTTGGTGAATGTTGTCATTTTCTATCCCCTGTTGGCGCTGCTACCCCTTGCGTCAGAACGCACTTTTCCGGGGCCCCCAAGCACGTTAAACAGGAGGCGCAGCATATTGTTGTGATCGTCGCATGGCTTGTTACATCTGCCAGGATTGCTGGCCGTGCGACGGTGTTGCCTTTCTCGGCACAGAGCCAAGATGCCTAGGGCAGCGGCAGAGTCGCTAGAAAAAATGGCATGTCACCAGACACACCACCGCTCGCGCCTCATTTTTTGGCGATAGAGATCAGGAACGCTTAAAATATAGCCTACAGACGCACGCAGGTGCGGGCCTAGGCATGGGCGCGCGCCACCTTGCGCGCGCCGGGGGCCTTTGGTTAGGGCATCACGCGCGCCGCTGATGTGGCTTGCCACGCACGCATCATGGGCAGCGCACATAGGGCGGCACCAAGGATAAAGGACAGGCTATAGCCCAAGCCGGCCAGATCATTCTCGGGCATCGCAATCAGCACGCCACCAAAGAACAGCGCGACCCGCATCGGCAGCGCGGCGCGGCCCTCGATCGGACCGACAAGGCTGATATAGCCCTGCAATGCCGCCGAGATCAGCGTCACCCCGATCATCGCACAGCTCAGCGCGACGACAACCTCCCACGCGGGGGCTTGGCCGATCAACGCAGGGTTTAGGACGAAGAAGAACGGTGCAATATAGATCACCCCGCCTAGGCGCATTGCCTCGAACCCCGTGGAAATCGGGTTTGACCCCGCCATGGTAGAGGCGGCAAAGGCCCCAAGGGCGACCGGCGGCGTGATGTAGCTGACCATACCCCAGTACAGAATGAACAGATGCACAGCCAACTGGTTCAATCCACCTGCCTCAAGCGCAGGGGCGAGCACCACGGCGAGGAAGATATAACAGGCCGTGACCGTCATCCCCATGCCAAAGATAAACGCGGTGATCGCGCCCATCAGCAACAGGACCAACGTGCTGTCGCCGGCAAGGAACACCAGTTCATTTACCAAAGTCCCCGCCAGTCCGGTGGCCGAGAAAGATCCGACGATCAGGCCGACACCCAGCAGGATCGCCGTCAGCTCTGACAGCCCCATGCCAACACCGACGATCATATTGCCAAGTCGGCTAAAGTTCAGACGGTGGCTGGCGCGGAACTGGTTCACTACCAGCAGCAAAGCCGTGGCATAGAACGGGGCAGAGGATTCCTTGCGCAGGCCGATCATCATATACAGCAGCAGCGCGAAGACGAAGATATAGGGCCAGCCTTCGATCATCACCTGACGCAGGCGCGGCAGGTCGGGCTTGGGCAAACCACGCAGCCCGCGTTTCGCGGAATAGGCGTCGATCTGGGTAAACAGCCCCCAGTAGAACAACACACTGGGGATGGCGGCGGCCAAGGCGATTTCTACATAAGGACGTGACAGAAAGGACGCCATGACAAAGGCGGTCGCCCCCATGATCGGCGGCATCAGCACCCCGCCGGTAGAGGCGCAGGCCTCTGTTGCGGCAGCGGTCTTGGCCGAGAATCCGGTCTTGCGCATCGCGGGAATGGAGACCGCCCCCGTGGTCAGCACGTTGGAAATGACAGAGCCCGACATGGAGCCCATAAAGCCGCTGGCAAAGATCGACACTTTCGCCGCCCCGCCGCGGTAGCCGCCCACAAGCCCAAGGGCCAGATCGTTGAAAAATTGCCCGCCGCCGGTCCGTTGCAGCACCGCGCCGAACAGGATGAACCCGATCACGACGCCGCCAAACGCCTTCATCGGAATGCCGAAAGAGCTTTCGGCAGAGTAGATGTGGTAAGGTACGGTTTGCAAGAACGTGCTTTGGAAGCCCGAGAACGGGTCCGGCACATGGCCCGCGAACGTTGGATAGAACGCAAAGAGCGTGACAATCAAGAACAGCACCAGACCGCCTGCCCGCCGCGTTGCCTCTAGGATCAGAAAGAAGAAGACGACCGACACATATTGCGCGGTATCAGGGGCCGCATATTCCCACCCCTGCGACAGGTTCTGCTGCGCAGTTTGCGACAGATAGACCGTGGTCCCGACCGAAGCCGCGAAAAACACCCAGTCTAGCAATGATGGCTCCCCGCCTTTGCCGCCCTTCGCCTGAAAAATCAGAAACGTCAGTGCCAGAAACATGCCCCCGAGGATATAGAGATACCGTCCGTCAATCAGGACGATCCCCATAAGCTGAAGGTTGAACAGCTGGTTCACCACCAACACCAGCGACAGCAGCGTCGTGATGACCACAACCCAACGCGCCAGCCCCGAGATACGCTCGGCCGGGGTGGCACCGTCAATCGCCACTTCCTCAAACTTTGGCTGCGGGGCACGCGATGTGTCGGGATCGGTCATAAGTGGGCTCTCTTGTTTGGGGATACGGGCCGGCAATGGGCATAGCAGGAACGGGCCGACACAACGGTCAGCCCGCCCTTAACTTTGGCAAGGTTTAGAAAACGACGGAGAACCCGCCATCTTTCAGCGCCTTGCGGCGTGCCTCGGACCAGGCGGCTTCCCAATCAGAAGGGTTTGCTGCCTTGGTCGCTTCCCACGCAGCCGTCAGCGCTTCTTGGCGTTGTACAAGCTTGTCGTTATGCGCCTGCGCCGTATCGGACCACGCATCTACCTCTTTGAAGTAGCGGATCGCCCCTTCGTGGTAGGGCACCACCCATTCCATGTTCTGTTTGTCCAGCGCCCAGCCACCGATACCGGGGGAATTGCCGTCGTATTTCGGGAACAGCTCTACCATCGCTTTGGTCATGTTATAGACCAGTCCTTCGTCCGTGGCCGCAATCGCGGTCAGCACGGGATAGGCATAGCCGGCCCCCTGATAGCCGTCGGTGCCGTCAATGGTGGCCCCGACCTTGGCTTTGTTGATATTAAAGAAGGGCGCGATCTCTTGCATACGGGCAAAGCCGTCGGTGTCTTCGGGATCAATCGGGGGCCAGAACAGCCCGCGCGGACCGGCCTCGGCCTCATAGGCTTTGCCGGAGTTGGTGGATGCAAAGGCCGCATCGACCTGCCCTTCGATCAGACCGGTCCAGCTGGCACCAAAGCCACCGAAATCAACCCGCTCCACATCGTCCCATGTCAGGCCGCCATAGGCCAGATAGGCTTCGGTGTTCACGTTCAAAGCAGGTGCGCCAACGATATAGGAAACGCGTTTGCCCTTGAGGTCAGCGTAGGTTTCGATCCCCAGATCGCCCGCGACACCGACCGCGAGGTTAATCGCGCCACCGTTGTTCGCCAGCAGCACGCGAATGGGCTGCGGGCCCCAGTTTTCGGCACCGAAATCAAACACACCTTCCTGCGCCATAAAGCTGCCGCCCACGCCCGTGGCCGAGAATTCAACCCGCCCCTGACGCAGCGGCTCTGTGCGCGACACGTCATTCTTGCCAGGCAGAACCCGCAGGTTGACCCCTGTCGCATCTTGCAGCGCGGCACCAATCGCCACCGCTTGGTTATAGCCCGCAGAACCGGTGTCATAGGCTGTCCAGCTCAGCTGTTTGGGCAGATCAAAATCCTGCGCAGCCGCGATAGAAGCCGTAAGACCAAAGGCCACGACCGTCGTTGTTAATACGTTCATATTTTCCTCCCAGAAAATCCTGCCGCGCAAAACATTCGCGTCTGCGGCAGGGTTAGCGGCCCGTTTTCTTGTGAAACGTGGTTCCGCCCTGTGGAAAAGGATAAGTGCGCAGCTTTCGTCATGTCAACAAAAGACCGCGGGAAAGGCGCTGCTGCGGGGCGTTGTCAATCTGGGGTAGAGAAAAGATGCGCGGCCTCGGGAACCCCCGCCTTATGCGCCGCCTCTGACAACTGCGCCAAAGTGCCCGCATCAAGCGGAATCCCGTTTGCGGTCCGCTCTGCCGTGCTGCGCCGTTCAGGGTCCCCCGGAAACTGCACGCCGGATGTATCAGGTGCCGCCGGCGACGCCTTGACCCAATCGGTATAGCTGTCCACATCCACGCCAAAGCTCTCTGCCAGACCAAAGACATTCGGATCGATCAGGATCGCCATCATGTTATTCACGATCCGGTCCGGCACTTCGCGGGTCGGCGCATAGGCCCCGCCCCCGCTGAACGATCCACCCAAAATATCCCCCAGCAAGGCCAAGCCAAACCCCTTGTGCTGTCCAAACGCCGTCAGCGCCCCGCCTGCACCATCAAACACCACCGACGGATCGCGCGTCGCGACACCCTGCGCATCGATCAACGCCCCCTCGGGTGCCGGCTTCCCGCTCAGCTGCGCAACACGTGCCTTGCCCATGGCAATCGTGCTGGTCGCCATATCCAGCACAAACATCGGGTGCTTTTCGGTCGCAGGTATCGCGGTACAATAAGGATTGGTGACAAAACGTGCATCACTACCGCCAAACGGCGCGACAAGAGGCCGCGAGGACTGAACATTCGCGTACAGAATGCAGATAAAGCCCGCCTCTGCCGCCATGGTGCCCCAATCCCCCAGCCGACCCAGATGAAAGCTGTTGCGCAAGGACAGCACCGCAAAGTGGCTGCTTTGGGCGCGGTCAATCGCAAGCGCCATCGCCTGCTCTGCGATGATATGACCAAAGCCCCGATGGCCGTCCACCAGCAGGAATGGCCCTTTGTCCTGCACCAGTTCAATGTCAGCCAAAGGGTCTAGCTGCCCTGCAAGGATGCCATCCACATACGCAGGGATCATCCCGACACCGTGGCTGTCATGCCCCGCTAAATTGGCGCCAACCAAGCGTGCGGCAACCTTTTCGGCCCTGTCTTTATCTTTACCTGCATGCGCCAGAATTGCCGTCGCAAATTTTCTTAACTGATCTGCATCAACCGCCATCAAAATTTCCTCCCGTTTATACCGTCAGCCGCGCCGCTTCTCCCAAAGCGCGTACCCGACACTGACCTGCAACCTCGCGCCAAGACGGATGAACTGCAAGCTTTTGCGATATCGGAGATACGTAGTTGCGTGCGGGGGGGGGATACAGAGGGGGCCGCTGCGCTAATTGGCAACTGCCGAGGGCTCTGTATGTGGAAGAACACCGCGCGGGTTATGTCTTTGCGCACGGACGCTATAAAAACCTCAGGTATAACCGGAGCAGTTCAGTGTGCCACTCGGTCAGCCGTCAAGATGACCTTAAGATAATCTAAAAGATCATCGCGCAGTTCCTCGCGGGCCAACCCAAAGGAGACCGTCGCCTGCAAGAACCCAGATTTTGAGCCGCAGTCGAAACGCTGGCCCTTAAAGCGGTAGCCGTAAACATCGCTGCCTTGGGTCAGCTCCGCCGCGATGCCATTTGTCAGCTGGATTTCCCCGCCCGAGCCGGACTTTAGCTGGTTCAGGTTCTTCAGCACATTCGGCGACAGGATATAGCGGCCGATCACGGCAAGGTTTGACGGTGCGTCTTCGGCTTTGGGCTTTTCGACCATGCCTTTGACCTTGACCTTGACCTTGACCTTGACCTTGACCTTGACCAAGGCCCCGTCAGATTGACCGTCGTCAATGTCCAACATCCCGTAAGAAGAGGACTTTTCAGGGTTCACTTCCATCGCCGCAACCATGTTGCCGCCGGTTTCATTGTAGGCTTCGATCATCTGTTGCAGGCAGAACTTGTCAGCTGCGATCACATCATAAGGCAGCATCACCGCAAAAGGATCGTTGCCGATCAGACGACGGGCGCACCATACGGCGTGGCCCAGACCAAGTGCTTTACCCATGCTCCCTTTTCCGGGATGTGCCGCAACGGCAGCAACGCCGTGCGTGTTGCAATATCCGGGAATAGCTCAAGAATTTCAGCGCGCGCATCTTCGGTCACGGCTTTCAAAGCTTCGGGCCCCGTGAACAGGCTTTCCGTCGCGGTGCTGTTGGAAAAGATGATTTCGTGTTGATCGAACAGTATGTGAAAATACTCCACACTATCGGCGTCTTCGACCACTTCGATCCCCGGCAGTCCAACTAGTTTGACAGCGGCTACTAGAATTTCCTGCACATTGAACATTCGCTCTGCGATCACTGAACGAACAAGGATTCTATGCTGCCGCGAAACGACCAGATCTTTCATCGGCGTGCCATTTCCAAGCGCCCCTGCGGAAATCTTGATAGGTTTCAGCTTTGGACGTGCAGCGAGCTCTTGCGGACCAAGCGCCCTACTCCCGATCCAACGCACAGGCTGCATCCCCCGATCCATTGTCAGCACCTGAGCACCAACCGCTAGGTCTTCGACATTTACCGGACCTTCTGACGTTATGATTTCCGTACCCGCTGCAAAACAGATAATTTCAATCCCGCTAAAGGTAAGCGTTTCGCCAGTGTCGAAGTTTACAGTGCCCTTCAGCGCGCCGCTGTCTGCTGTATCTTCGGTTGCATTGATGGTGTAGCTGCCGCGATCCAGAACGCTAAGGTCGATGCGGTCTTGATCGGTCGTATCATCAGGGCCCGTCCCGCCGATGAAAACATCGCCCTGAGCATGAGCGGCAGACTGCACAACGAATGTATCGTCCCCTGAACCACCCCTTAAAATATCTGCGCCCGCGCCCCCATCGATGATATCATCGTCATCTCCGCCATCAATTTGATCGATGCCTGCACCGCCGTAAATTTCATCTGCGCCGGTACCACCGGACAGCGTGTCATCACCGTCCCCGCCATCAAGCATATCGTCGCCACCGCCGCCGGACAGCTCGTCGGTACCGCCTGCCCCCAAAGCTTGTTCGCTTCGGAGTTCCCTATAAGGACGTTGTTCGCGTCATTCCCTCGGATGTTTTCAAAGTTGTATAGTTCGGTTTGGAAATCCGTTGCCCCAACGGTTGTATCCGCTGCGGACCCGTCGTCTGTCAGCGCAACACCTAGGTCAAATGAGGAAACTACGCTGGCGTCTAGCGCAATTGTATCGCTACCGTCGCCCCCATCGATGTGCTCTACGCCGTTCGCCGAATAGAAATACCCGACTTCAGCGACATCATCACCACCTTCTAAATATACAGTATCACTTCCGCTGTCTGTGCCATCTGCCAGCCAAGTATCGTTCCCGTCACCGCCATAAACAGTGTCCTGACCAATTCCACCCGAGATGACATCATCACCATCGCCGCCAAAAATCGCGTCCTCGCCAGCGCCGCCCGATATAGTGTCATCGCCAGCTTCTCCGGACAGGTTATCGTTGCCGGTGCCGCCATCGATGATGTCATCGCCGCTACCGGCGCGAATGGTGTCGTTGCCACGATAGCCGTAAATTGTATCATCACCTGCTTGAGAGCCGATTCCAAGGAAACCGCCGGCATCGTAATCAGTAATTCGGTCACCATCGTCATCTTCGTAGTCGCCGGGACCTTCATAGACATCCATATTGTCATCGCCGCTTGTACCATCGACGATGCCGGGGTTGCTTGGCGATAGATCAAACGACGCGGACGTATCTATCGATATGGTGGTCGCAAGACCGCTCGCTACGGGGAAGCCAACGGGCGCGTACAGATATAACCCCGTCGACGTTTGGAAAACAGCGGCTTCCGTGGACCCAAGCAGCGCACCCAGCACCCCACCCAATAGGCCTGAATCGTAACCGTTAAAAGTAGCAATACCGACATAAGTCGCCGCCTCGGCGGAACCGTCGATGGAGATCGTGGTGGCTTCAGCGGGTGCAAGCATGCCGTCATCATCTGTGATACTTATATCCCCGGATACGTTTCCGAAGTTAGGCAGAACTGTAACGTCGACGAGTGATTTTAGATCTCCGCCATAGGAATATAGGTCACTAGTGATATCAAGCGTTTCAGATATTCTTCTTATCCTCAAATTAATTCAGGGGTAGCGTATATTCCGTAGCGATACGCCGGCCGCAAGTATTCCACCCCACTCAGATATGTGAATATGGCAGTATGTTTGTTATTAGGGCTTCCAACTACACCCATTTGGATGCAATTGAGTAGAACGCCCTTAAGCGCCTCGAAATTAAAGGGAAAAAGAAGAAAAGTTATTGATACCATACCCGTTCAACCCTACTGGCCCATGCGCGGCATTCTTTGTGCACTGAAATAGTTTAGAGTTAACTTTGCACTCAATTGACGTATTATAAGTATTGTCGGGTTCAATTGATCTGTCTTGCAAAAAGTCATGCAGATAAAAGGGAAAAACCGATAAATTCCGAATTGCGATACTAGCGCCCATAATTCGATAGTGAGACCCCGTGGGAAGATATGAGCGGCTAAGCTTTACAGATGGAATTCACTGGATTCATATCACACCCGGTAAATCTCATCGCGAATAGGCATATCTCGCGCCAAAAGTAGCGCCGACCTACGCAGCGTTTCAAAGCCAACAAATGCCGTACAACCATCTGGAGGTGGCCTTACCTTCACGCCAGCTGTCGAGACCGCGGCACTAAAGGTTCCATTTCGACAGGCACGCCGAGTGCCCTCCAGACCACCCGGGCTTTTCGGGCTGTTGTGGTTGGCCTGGGTGTCGCAACCACGAGCGTAAAGCCTGCACCAGTAACATCCTCGGCGCGCACGTTGAGGTGCTCCCCATTCCTTGGACAGGATCTGGCGCTTTCTAAGCTCTGATTTGCTCCTGCTGATCGGGTTGCGTTGCTTCGATTTGTAGTGAGTAGACCACTGCCGGTGGTCGGCCGCCAAGGGCTTTGTGCGGGCGGGGTTGATTGTAGAACTCCATCCAGTTGCGGACACCGGCGCGTGCCTGCGATCCGGTGTCCCAAGCGTGCAGAGAGACGCACTCGTATTTCAGGGTGCGCCACAGGCGTTCGATGAAGATATTATCTAGGTAGCGACCCTTTCCGTCCATTGAGATGCGGATACCGGACCGGCGCAGGCAATCTGTCTAGGCAAACGACGTGAACTGAGATCCTTGATCGCGGTTCATGATGTCGGGCGGTCCGAACCGATAGATCGCCTCGTTCAGTGCTTCGACACAGAAATCGGCCTCCAGCGTGTTCGAGATCCGCCACGACAGAACCATCCGGGTATGCCAGTCCATTCCTCTCGGGACATCGCTTCGCGATGCCCTGACGGACAGTGGATCGCCACCAGATAAAGGAACCCGCAACGCATCGGCAGATAGGTGATGTCCACGCACCAGACTTGGTTTGGTCTGTCCACACGTAGCCCCCGCAGCAGGTAGGGGTAAATGTCAATCGCGGCGTAAAAATGGACCAGATCACGGCGTAAAAAGGGTCCACTGCGTTTGATGCTGTGTTGCGCTCTGTCTTGGTTTTGGGCCGACTATTGTCTGTTTTTGCGACTGCGTTTGAGGCGGTAGCTTTCGCCGTTCATCTCAAGAATGTGGACGTGATGGGGCAAACGATCCACAACGCACCAGTTAAGCGTTCCGAGCCAAAGACCTCGGTCCATTCGTCGAAGGGTAGATTTGACGTGATGATGCTGGAACCGCGTTCATAGCATTGTGATATCACTTCGAAGAGCAATTCTGCCCCAGATTTGCTGAGCGGCACGAAGCCCAGTTCATCGATAATCGACAGGTTTTGGGTGGTCAGCTGCTTTTGCAGGCGCTGCAATCTGGGCTTCGATTAGATCGTGCACAAGTGCTACCGCCGTCGTGAAGCGTACTTTCAACCCGCGTTGACATGCAGCCAATCCAAGTCCGAGAGCGACGTGGGTCTTGCCCGTACCTGATGGTCCAAGGGCGATGATGTTTTCCCTGCGATCGACGCAATCACACCGTGCAAGCTCCATCGTGAGCGGCTTGTTCAAACCGGGCATGATCTTGAAGTCAAAGCTGTCGAGGCTTTTTGTGCTGGGGAACTTCGCGGCTTTAATGCGCCGTTCAATCATCCGGCGTTCGCGGTCAATCAGTTCCATCTCACACGCCGCGCCAGGTAGTGCACATGATCCTTGTTCTCGGCTGCACCGAGCTGCGCCTGTTTGGCATACTCGCCTTGGAACGTTGGCAGACGCAGCTTTTTGAGGTGGTGGTGCAGAAGGATTTGAGGCGCGTCAGTCATGCCGCTGTCCCTCCGATCAGGCTCATGTAACTGGATGGGCGGGTCATGCCGACATTGGCTTTGGGCAGATAAGGATAGAAGTCCAAATCCAGTCGTGGCGGCCGTTTCTCAACGCGGCATAGCACGAGGTGTTTGACTGCATCATAGCTGACCTGCCCCCATATCAATGGCCTGGCTGATCGCGCTTTGTACGATGTCCAAATCGAACGTCTCCATAAGGCGCAGGACTTGAAGGTATTCCCGCTTGCCCGGTTTACCCATCCGAGCTTCAAGCAACCGATGCAGGGTCGCGAAGGCGTCCGGCAAGTCCCAGCCCTGCAAAGGCGCTGCCTGATCTAAGGCCCCCACCTTCTGTTCAATCAAAGGTAAGAAGTGAAGCGGGATCAAAGATCATGTCTGCGGATGCATAGGATCGTTTGTGCCGCGCAATCACTTCGTTTCCACAGCCGATAATGACCTCATGCACAAAGCCACGCACATGAACGTCATGGTGGGCGTAAGCCACCGGCACCGAGTAATCGTTGCTGCGATAGCGGACCATTGAGATTGATGCGGCCCGCGTGCTGACATGATCGCAGGCCTCATATTCTGCGACCGTTGCCCGGCAGGGCATTGCAAAGCAATGTCCCGAGAGGGGGCAATCCCATCAGTGCATCAAGGTCGGCCATCAGCCGCGCGCCTATGGTTCTGTCGTGGCCACGTAACGTCTCGCCCTGACGCGCAAGACACTTGGCTTCCAAATGTGCGTTCAGATCATCAAAGCTGTCAAAACGCGGCGCGGGCACCATGACGTTGCCCCTCTCGGCAGATTGCTTTGCAATCGCCTGTCGGGCAATGGGACGGGTGTAACCTACCATCCCTTCGACGTTACCCTTGTCATTCCCACGTGCAGGCCTGCCAAACTTGTCATCAAACAGGTAATGCGATTGCAGCTCTGTAAACCGCTGGGTGCGGACACGCGTTTTATCTCCTAAAATGCGGGCCACAGCGATCTTGGTATTGTCGTACAGAATGGATTGAGGGATGCCGCCAAAGAAGTCGAAGGCTGACACATGGCCATCACAGAAGGCTTCCGTTGTCTCTGCTGGATACCCTTCACAAATACCGCATCAGAATGCGGCAGGCTCATCACGAAGAAGTGGATCTTGCATTCCAAGCCGGCAATCACTCCGAGGATCTCACCAAAATCAACCTGTGCATGGCCCGGTCGATGCGACAACGGCACATACACTTCTTTAGTCTGCCGCTTTTTCTCGCGAACGTAATAGGTCACCGTTGTTAAGCTGCCCGCATATCCACGTTCGTCGCGCAAACGCGCAAACGCTCAAATATGCGCTTTGCTGTGTGGCGCTGCTTTTTGATCAAGGCTCTGTCAGTCCGAAGGATCTCATCGATCACGCCAACAAATCCATCAAGCGTCGGGCGGCGCGGCTGTTTTGAACGCTGATACCCCGGCGGCAGCTCATGGCGCAGCATCTTGGCAATCGTCTTGCGATCTTCGTTAAGGTAACGCGCGGCTTCCCGCGCTGACATCCCGTCCTTCAAACACGCGCGGCGCACCCGGCTATAATGTCCACAGAATACATCTCCCGCCCTCCGCTTAAACGAAGGGCACAAACTGGCGGACTTTTACTCCGCTACAACTGCAAAACGCAGCCGCTTCTGTGGCCCAATATTGCTCCGCGTTTTACATCTCGCAATCGGACATCAGGACACCGACATTCTTGGACTTTCATTGCCTGTCGGGACTAAGCTGATTGGTGCGACCAGTGATCATCTTGTCGTTGAAACGAGCCGACTCCCGCTGCCGGTGGGTTCAGAGGTGAAAATCCAGATGAACTATAACGCGTTGATGCATGCTATGGCTGCGCCAGACATCGACATTAGCCTTCTAGACCATCCACTCACAGGATTTCCAAGGCGCACCGAAGGTAAGTTCGAACACTTGGTGCAGGTTTGAAAGAGCTCGATTGGTCCACCTAGACGTAATTCACAAAGGAAACTGAAAATTGTCAAAGCATACAAAAAAGAATCTGTCTAAAGTCTATGATTCCAAACCGGAAACCCCGATGGAAAAGACAACGCGTGTCGTGAGACAAATGGTCGACGAAGAAGCGGAGCAGCGACATGCGAAGAACTCTAGATTGCGTACCGCTCGCCTTGAAAGAGAAGCGCACACGCCATCCGAGACGACAATCAAACCAGTGCGCAAAACGCGCCGCACTGAAACTGGTTCATAGCGGCAATCAGGCTCCGGCAGCCTTTCTTTAAGTCAGATGCTGAACTGCGCAACAGACACTTCAAGCGCACCGAAATTGGCTAGGCCGCTCTATGAGCTTCTATTTCAACAAACCGTCTTTGAGGTCCCATTCATGACAAACCCCGAGCATTCATCAGAAAAAATCCACTATATCTGCCAAACATATGTTGAGGTAAAAACCGGACGCAATGGGCAGACCGTTTTGAAAATTGACAAGCAATTTGAGTATTCCTCAGCGCAGGAGGCCCAGAACCGTGCCGAACGAGAGGCCTTATCTGACGATTGTGCGGGTGCCGACGCTTACGCCATCGTTGAGGATCAGGACAGTGGCGAAGTTGCCGATCCAAGCTTCCTTGTAAGGCTGGGAAACGTTCCGGGGTTTGACGAATTTTAGAACTCTGAAGATGCCCGCGGCTGGTGCGACGGCAGTAAGTCTTGACCCCTGAACGCTTTCTGCTCGGGCGTGGTGTCATGCAACACGTAAACACTGCGATTGATGCCCTTCGTCCGGCCAACGTGCGGTCATCATTCTACGCGCGCAACATGGGTTGGCGGCGTAGGAGGTTTGCGGCCTGCTTGGCAGTCGCGAAAGCAACATGCGCGTTTTGCTCCATCGGGCACGTTTAGGGGTGCGAGCCGCATTGGATGACTTGATGATCTTGGTCATGGCGATGGCCGGGGCCGGCTTGTTCGGCATCCCCTTTGGGCTGATGGCACCGATCATGACTTTGGCGTTGCATATCATTTATCGCGTTGTTCTGGGTCTTGTCTTTGACCGGTTGGTGACACCAGAGGTTACCTACGCCTGACAGACGGCTACCGCGCAAACGAAGCTTCAAGGTAGTATATTCAGTCCGAACCCCCAGACTGCGAGCGGCACGGGTAAAACTGCCAAAGCGAGGGTCAGGGCGACACCGAACGGTCGAAAGAGGCGGCTGAGACCTGCAAGAAACAGGATGCCGCCTCCGCCTCCGATGATCGCATTGCCGGGCAGATTGATGAGCGCCGCGAGGAAAAAATACCGATACCGCGAAATGACAGGTCGCAACCACCTCGGCGCATGCTCACAGAGCATCGAGACCTGCTCTTCGCGGGTCATCTGGTGCATTTTATCGAGCAAGTCTGAAGCGCGGCGCATGTGCAGATTCTCGAACATCCTGCGCAGCCGTCTGTAGGGCATCCATTCACCCGCGCTATAGGCGATCAAAAGCCCTGCAACCGAAGCCAGATAGATCCACGGCGCGATCCACGATCCGAGAGCCGCAAACATCATCAGGCCGATCTCGATCCCCGGCACGAAGGGGATAGCGATTAACAGCGCATAGACCAGTAAGACGCCCACCAGCATGCTGATCTGCACCCCAGGATGGATATTAGCCGTCCGGGCAAGGAACCAGTCGACCAGCAAGTGAATGCCATAAATCAACAGCAGCAAGAGGATCAGGCGCAGGCCCAACCAAACCCACCGCACGCGTCGGCTGGCCGGATGGAGGTCGGAGGACCTACCCATCTCGCTTCAAGGCGACGTGGCAATCGGTGGGCTTGGTATGGGTCATACTTCGCACGGGTGATCTCCCTTTTTGCAATCAATCTTGGCCCGCGATCCGGTAAGCGAAGACAAGTACTATCCTATCAAGAAAACCTGCCTTTGAACGAGAAGGATTAGATTTATCCCTGAGGATTAGATTTATCCCTGCCTGTCCTCACGGAATGGTGTCACCCCATGGTGAAACGTTCCGTGTGTTCAGATGTCACCCATCTATGACAACAAGGAGGATGACAAGTGAAACGATCGACGATGACCGGCACGTTGGTTCTGTCTTTGGCTGCGACGGGGCAGTCGCGCAGGGCATGCCTTTCGGCTTAGAAGAAGATTTGGACTTACCTGGACGAAAGTAAACTCGCCGGGCCGGGCATGATCCGTGCCACACCCTATGAGGGCACTGATCCACATCGCATGATGCTTGAGACCCCTACACCACCGCAGAGATCGACGGCCACGAGCGCGACCTCATCGTAAAGCGGAACTTTGGCCCCAAAGGGGTCACTGAAGACGAAGTTATGCGCAACCCGGATGAGCACTTGCCTGCCTATACAATCATGTTCCGTCGCGCCGCCGACTATGACCCCGAGAATGCAGATTGGTACTGGGTCAAACACCTGCCCGATGGCGCGCTTGATCAAACACCTGATGGCGTCGCGATGGCACGGCAGGTGGCTAAGGGAATGGACGAGGGCTGCATCGCCTGCCACAAGTCGGCAGGGGAGGATATGGTTTTTGCTTCCGGCCACCTCGCTGCCCTATCCATTGCTTCTAAGCAGTGGATAGGGAGACCTGCGTCTGACCGGCGCGGGGCGCTCTGCCTCATCGGGGTGAGAACGTGACCCCGACCTGTAACCGGAGAACCTTGATGCCATCTATGTTGAAAAATCGCTGCGACAGGTTGCTCAGCCGGGTTGGACGACGCATGGCGCGCGCTCTGAACCGGCCAAGCGTCGGCTATGCCCCTTTTACCCCGTCTGATTTCAACACCCTGTGCCAAACTTTGCGTCCCGGCGATGTGCTGCTGGTGGAAGGACAGGAACGCATTTCAAACGCCATCAAGTATCTGACCCAATCCACTTGGTCTCATGCGGCGATGTACATCGGGGACAGCCTTGACACCCTTTCCAATGACGCGGAGCCCCATCGCCTGATTGAGGTCAATCTCGGCGAAGGATGTATCACTGCGCCGGTATCGAAATACGCGCGCTTCAATACCCGGATTTGCCGCCCCGTTGGCCTGACGCCGCAGGAGTGCCGCGCGGTTACCGATTTTATGAAAGCGCGTGTGGGAATGAAGTACGACTTGCGGCACATCTTCGATCTCTTGCGCTATTTCTTTCCGACCCCGCCAGTTCCGGTCAGGTGGCGCAGGCGCATGCTGGCGTTCGGGTCGGGCGACCCGACGCGGGCCATCTGTTCGTCGCTGATCGCGCAGGCGTTTCAATCCGTCCGCTATCCGATCTTGCCCGATGCGCGCACCATAAAGGCGCGCCAAGGATCGCGGTTCGCCCGCAAGGAGGTCCTGCATATCCGGCACCACTCGCTATTTGCACCGCGAGATTTCGACCTATCCCCTTATTTCCAGATCGTAAAACCACGCCTGAACGAGGGCTTTGATCCTCACCTTTTGGAATGGTCCACTGAAGAGGCTTCGTCCGCGCAGGTTGTCGGGGCTCCGGCAGATTAAACGAACGGGGGGCGACACGCAGATGGGCCGAGCAAGCGATGTTAGCTAATCTGTCAGCTGCAAATCCCGTCCCGCATCAGACGCGCACCCCCCCTTCTTCACTGTAACAAATCACACGGACGATGGGCCTGCGCGGCGCTGTGGTGGGTCACGATCCCGCGACAAAATCCATATCGGCTTGGCAACGTGGATTGCACGAAATAGCTGGCCATGAATCTGCCTCCAGCTGGCGCTCAAGCCATCGAATAGTAATGCAATTAATGGAACCTCTAAATTGCTACATTCTCGTCTCGCCGGTATCGTAGCGTCACGTATCGGTGAGCCGAGTTACTTTGTCAAAAGCCGTACCGGCTACGAAGACCTCCGTCTTGATACCTCCGTTACCACCAGCGTCGTCCATGCCGAAGGCGCCGGCCCTACTCGACCCGATAGCCGCCCCGGCGACCTGCGGCTCAAACCTTCACGCGAGGCAGTCACCCAACGGCCAACCTCTCCACCCGTAGCGCTGTCAGCAGTATGGGCGAAGGTTTCCCCTAAGGCGGCTTTGGAGCGGACAACGACCCACGCTGGCCTGCCCCCCAGCTTCAACGCGAAGCTTTCTGGGTCGGGGCCGAAAGGTGCCGGACCCTTCTTTCGACCGACGGCCAAGAGCCAAAAAGGATCATGTTGACTTGGGAAAGCGGTGAAGCAGCGAATAACAGTCAATGGCGCGCGTCTCTATAGCATCGAACCGATATCCGATGCCCCCGTTGGATAGGCCGCCGGCATCATCTTGATTTGATCGACGGTGAGCCCCAACTTGATCGCCAAAGAAAAGATATTGATGAGCTCCGCGTAGTCCGGACCGAACATATGTGCGCCCAAGATCTTGCCCTCTGTATCCGAGATGATCTTGGCACCTGCATGGGTCTCGCCCAAGCGTTTCTGAGAGAACCAGCCGGAAGTATCCGTGAATGACACCTCTACATCGCCGGTCTCGCGCGCTTCCTCTTCCAACATGCCGACCCGTGCGAGTTCGGGAATGGTGAATACCACGCTGGGCACGCCCGTGTAATCCGGCTCGATCTGCTTGCCTTTCAGCATGTTGGAGGTGGCGATCTTGCCTTCGAAGACAGCCACCGGAGTCAAAGGTTTGCCCGGAGAGGCCGCGGCGTCTCCGGCGGCGTAGACGCGGGGGTTGGAGGTGGATTGCAGCCAAGGGGTGACCTTCACGCCGCCATTATCCGTGTCGATGCCCGCAGCGTTCAGATCTAACCCATCGACAGCCGGCACTCGACCTGCGCCGTGGACCACGAGGTCGGCCTCTTTGACATGAGTATTGCCGTTTTTGCTGTAGAAGATGCGCTGCGCCTTGCCTGCATCCTCAATCTTTTCGGGGGTTGCTCCGGAAATGATTTCGATCCCCGCCGCGCGGCTGCGCTCCAGCAGCATATCGACAAGATCAGGATCGAACATCTTGAGCTGCCGTGCGCCGTGATCAAGGATCGTGACCTCGGCACCCGCACGGACAGCGATATGAGCAAATTCGAAGGAGATGTAGCCACCCCCAACGAAGATGATGCGCTTTGGCAGTTCCGGCAGGTTCAAAAAGTCTGTGCTGTCGATGAGGCACTCGGCACCGGGAAAATCCAGTGGGCTTGATTTCGCGCCAGTGGCGATCAGCGCATGACCGAAAGTGATTTCGCCATGGCCCTCGATTTCGATCCGATCCGCTGCGGTGAAGCCGGCCGATCCATGCAAGGTTTGCACACCGGCCTTCTTCAGCCCGTCTTCCATGTTCTCCGGCACCGGGTTGGTAAAGCTTTCCTTGTGCTTCATCAGCGCGGGCCAATCGATCCGCGTTTCACCGGCCACTCCCTTGCCGCTCAGCAGTCGCGCGGCGTCGACCGCCTCGGCCCCGGCGCGCAGCATCTTCTTCGGATCACAGCCCCGCAGGGCGCAGGTGCCGCCGTAGGGCAATTCGTCCACGATGGCGACGGACCAGCCCGCGCGCGCGGCCTTCTTTGCGGCGTTGACCCCGGCCATGCCGGCGCCGATTACGATCAGATCAACAGTTTCAGTCATGAAGTTTCCTTGTATTCGAGAGTCCGGAAGGCGTCTGTTGCAAGCTCAACGATATTGGCCGAGCATTCGTTCACTGAGCCACCAGATCACAGCCATCCCGAGACCCGTCGTTAGGCCCAACCAGAGCCAGCCCTGTTCCCCAAGCGACAGCAAGCCGGACCCATTGCCCAGCACCGGCAGGATCATGGCCAGTAGAAACGGGCCGGTATAGCGGCAATGCACACGCCCGCAGCGGCGAGAGTTTGCCACGCAGGCCCCACCCATCCAAGCCAGCGCGGCGACCCAGATGACAGTTTTGACCCCATCGCCAAGGGGGATGGCTACCAGCATGGCACCAAGCGGCAGCCACCACGCAAGGATACTGTTTCGCATCGTGCCGAGCAGGTCTTTCGAAGATCGGTCTATCATATTTTCACCCCGCGCAGCAGGACAGGGCGGCCACGTCCTTCTCAAAGGTCAGTGCCGCCAGTTTCAGCCCTTCGACGGTGGTGAGATAGGGCATGATCGTATCGCCAAGTTCCTCGTAGGTCAGCCCGGCCTTCAGGGCCATGGCCGCGGTCTGGATGCTGTCGGCCCCTTCCGGCGCGATGATCTGTGCGCCGAGTAGACGCTTGCTTCCCGCTTCGGCCACCAGCTTGATCAACCCGCGCGTATCGCGGGCCGCCAACGAACGCGGCACGGCATCAAGTGGCAGAACGGAGGTCACGACCTCAATCCCATCTGCGCGGGCCTGCGCCTCACCAAGCCCGACACCGGCCACCTGCGGATCAGAAAAGACGACCCAAGGCATGGATGCGTTTTCGTAGCTGCGTGTTCCACCAGCCACGGCATTTTGGGCGGCGATCTTGGCACCATAAGCCGCCATATAGACGAACTGGTCGCGGCCGGTGACATCGCCTGCCGCCCAGATGTTGGGGTTCGTGGTGCGCATCTGGGGGTCGGTCTCGATGCTCCCGCGCGCATCCACCGCAATTCCTGCGGCAGCGAGGTTCAGCCCGTCACTGTTTGACACGCGGCCAGTTGCGAAGACGAGCTTCTCTGCTGTCAGCACGGGACCTTCTGACAGATGCAGCGCGATGGCGGCGTCTTGCTTGGAGATGCGATCATAGCTTTTTGCACGCACCAGTCGGATGCCCTCGTCGGCCAAGTAGCCCTCAAGCGCCGCCGAAACCTCGGGCTCCGCTTCGGGAAGCACGCCACGGCGGCTGACAAGTGTTACGTCGACACCGGCGCGCGCGAAAAGCTGCGCCAGTTCCACACCGATATAGCCCGCGCCGAGGACCAGCATGGAGGCTGGCAGAGCGGTCAACTCCAGCGCTGACGTGCTGTCGAGCGTATCAACTTCTTCAATCCCCGGGATCGCCGGCACATGCGGGCGGGAGCCGGTGGCGATGATGACTTTTCCCGCTGGGAAGAGGCTGCCATCGACGGTCAACTTGCCTTCATCATCGAATGTCGCCCGACCTTCGACGTAATCGACATTCTCATGACGGGGCAGCACATCGGCGTATTTCGCCCTGCGCAACTCTTCGACCAGCGCCTGTTTCTGCGCAACTGTAGCCGCCCAGTCGGTCACGCGGGCCTCGGCCTCAATTCCATCAAATCGACCCGCCGCACGCGTGTGATGCAGGCTCTCGACCGCGCGGATCAGGGCTTTGGACGGCACGCAGCCCACGTTGACGCAGGTGCCGCCGATGGTGCCTGCACCGATCAGCGCCACGCGGGAACCGGCCTCGGCGGCGGTAATAGCGGCGGAGAAGCCAGCGGAGCCGGCACCGATCACGGCGAGATCATAGAGGCCGTTCTGGGGTGAATTGCTATCTTTCATGAGGGGTTCTCCGCATTGCGGCGCTTCCAGAGCGCGTAAATTGTAATACCGACAAAGATGGCGAGCGCGGGCACCAGCACGTAGTCGAGCCAGCCCAGCATCGCCGAAAGTCCAACCACGCCGAACAAAATGACCAGCACAGGCGTGAAACAGCAAAGGGCGACAATCACCGTGCCGATAAGACCAACCTTGAGCAGACGGCTCTGGTTGTCGGGTGCCTTTGCCTCGTTCACGATCCGCTCTCCGCGGCCAATGACGCGCCATAGCCAACGCCAGTTACGGCAGCGACGATGGCATCAGGGTCGGTGAGCGCATCATCATAGCGCAGGACATAAAGACCGCTTTCCGCATCACCTTCGGTGAACTCAAGGATTGCGACGCTTTCCACGCGCTTCATGGCGGTGGCGACGATGTAGCTGCACGAAGGGCAAGTGAGCCCTTCGACATCGACGCGTGTGGTGGCCTCTGCGGCCATTGCTGCGCCGGCTGAAATGATAAGCGCAGTGGTGGAGATAAAAAGTTTCATGGGAGACCTCATGGTCAGAATGTCAAAAGGAAGGGCGAGAAGGCCGGAAAGGTCAGGGCAAGAAGCACAACAAGCAAAGCGCCCCAGAGCAGCCCGCGCATCAGCCCGCGATCGATCGGGCGCGCACAGGTGCCGTCCGCGCAGGCGTCACTAGGGACCGGGCGGTAGGCTTTCCAGAACCCGTAGGCGAGCGCCACTGCCGCGAAGCTCAAGGTCACCCACTTGTAGGCATAAAGGGCAGTAAGTTGACCGATAAAGACCCCGGTCACACCCAGACTGACCAGAACAAGTGGTAGGATGCAGCAGGAGGTCATGGCGAGCGCGCCGACCACGCCAGCGCCTGTGGCGAACCAACCGGATCGGTCCTCGTGCTGGTCTGTGGTCGCGGTGGTGTGATCTATCATCGCTTTGCTCTTTGTTGCCCTGTGATGACTTGCAAGATAGGGTCTGTAGCAACTACAGGATCAAGGAGAAAAAGCATGGCTGATGATCACGGTGTTGTGAGTGACCTTAAACGCTCCGACCTTGCGCGCCTGACCGGCTGCAACCTTGAGACCATCCGCTATTATGAAGGCGTCGGTCTGATGCCCGACCCACCGCGCAGCCCCGCCGGACACCGCCGCTATGGGCCGGCGCATGTAGACCGACTTGGCTTTATTATGCGGGCGCGTGAGCTGGGGTTCACAATGGAGGAAATTCGAGGTCTGCTCAGCATGGTAGATCGCGGCAGCCATACCTGCGCGGAAGTTGAGAAGCGTGGGCGGCATCATCTCGACGTCGTGCGCGCTAAGATAAGTGATCTTCAGAACATCGAAGCTACCTTAGCGGAGACAATTGCGAAGTGCAGCGGTTCGGACACGCCAGAATGCCCGCTCCTCACCGTGCTATCAGATGGCGCAGTGGCCGAAACAGCTTGATTTTCTCTGACTGAAATATCGAGGCGAGAGTACGCAGAGTGTGAAGCTGGAGCCCAATAAGAGCTTGGAACTGATCTGGTTGAACGTTCGTTGTCCCTTTGAAATATAAAGGAACGTCTAAATGGGAAATTCAAACTCGAACATCGAGATCGACAAGAAATCTGCCGCTTTAGTTGTGGTCGATCCCCAGAATGACTTTCTTTCTGAATCCGGTGTCGCATGGGATTTGGTCGGAAAAAGCGTTCAGGAGAACGGAACTGTAGAGCACCTCGGCCGATTACTTGAGACTGCCCGGGAAAACAATTTCCTCATATTTATTTCGCCGCACTACTATTACCCTTTCGACCATGAGTGGAAATTTGGCGGCGTTCTCGAAGAGAAAATGCACGAAATCGGTATGTTTGATAGAAAGGGTCCTCTTTCAGTCGAAAACTTTGAGGGTTCTGGTGCCGATTGGGTTGAAAGCTACAAACCAATTATTGACCATTCGGATACAGTGGTTGTCAGTCCCCACAAGGTTTATGGACCTCAAAGCAACGATCTGGTTTTACAGCTTCGAAAACGCGGCATTGATACCGTACTGCTCGCTGGGATGTCGGCAAACTTGTGTATCGAGTCGCATATGCGAGAATTGCTTGAACAAGGCTTCAAAGTAATTGTGATTAGCGATGCAACTGCCGCCGCACAGCACCCGGAAATGGGCGACGGATATGAAGCTGCCATGACCAATTTTCGCTATATATACCGCCTCTACTTCAAAACCCGAAAGTTTTCGTGGGTTATGACGCGGAAGTTGTCTGAGACCTTGTCGCGGAACTTCGTCCATTCCTGCGGGATGGTTTCACGCATGAATGCAAGGATGGCGTC
>Ga0163216_100659_pt1 | contig 42998 bp, 39 predicted proteins | sample SynspAceP_FD_167610 | JGI IMG/M metagenome (GOLD analysis project Ga0163216, IMG submission 167610) | Saline lake microbial communities from Ace Lake in Antarctica - Synechococcus sp. Ace-P (Illumina Assembly) | ecosystem: Environmental > Aquatic > Non-marine Saline and Alkaline > Saline ...
GTGCACAAGGGTGATCTCACCGGCATTGAGATCATCAACCGGCTGATGGAGCAGGTGCTTTCGCGCCCGGTAGAAAAGCTGCAGGAACATCGTGCCATCGGTCTGATCCCGACCAAGGACGGTTCGGCGCTGGCGGGCGTGCTGATGATTGACATGCGCACCGGTAAGTTCCGTTTTGTCCGTGCCAAGACGGTTCTCATGGCGACTGGCGGCGGCCCGACCATGTACAAGTATCACACGCCATCGGGCGACAAGACGATGGACGGACTCGCCATGGCGCTGCGTGCCGGCTTGCCGCTGCGTGACATGGAGATGGTGCAGTTTCACCCGACTGGTCTGTTGGCGGGCGATCACACCAAGATGACCGGTACAGTGCTAGAGGAAGGTCTACGCGGCGCCGGCGGGCAGCTGCTGAACGGTGCCGAACGCCGCTTCATGTTCGATTATGATGATCGCGGCGAGCGGGCTACCCGCGACGTTGTCAGCCGAGGCATCTACGCTGAAATGCGCAAGTCCAATACCTCGACCAATGGCGGCGTTTACATCTCGATGAGCCATCTTGGTCCCGAAATGGTGCGCAAGAAGTTTTCAGGAATGGTCAAGCGTTGCGCCGATTCAGGCTTCGATCTTGCCGCAGGGAAAGTCGAGGTGGTGCCGACCGCACACTATTTTATGGGCGGCGTGGTGGTCGACACTGACACCCGCACCGTGATGGAAGGCCTCTATGTGGCGGGCGAAGATGCCGGCGGAGCGCATGGTTCGAACCGGTTGGGTGGCAACGGGGTTGCCAATTCCACTGTTTATGGTGGCGTCGCAGGCGACGTCATGGGCACGGACATTCGCCGCATGGGCGCGCTGCGTGATCCCGATGAGGCGGTGCTCGGTGCCGAGATCGCCCGTGCCTGTCAGCCGCTGGGGCGCAAAGCCGCCAACATTCAGGAGCTGCGCCACGCGCTGCAGGAAGCCATGTGGGAGGATGTTGGTGTCATGCGCACCCGGCGCGGCATGGAACGCGGCATTGATCGTGTTACAGACATTTCGAATGAGTTGATGCAAGCTGGCGTCGCCTCTGACAATCTGGCTTTCAACCTGACCTGGCATGATTGGCTCAATGTGCGCTCGCTTTGCGATGTGTCTGATGTCATCGCCAAAGCCGGCATAGAACGGGAAAACTCTCGCGGCGCCCATTACCGCGAGGATTTCCCGGAGCAAGGGGATCTTGACAGTTCCTATTTCACCGTGGCTCGGCAGTCTGGTGAAGAGATCGATGTCAGTCGTGAGCCGGTGCAATTCACCATTGTCCGGCCGGGTGAGACAATCCTGCCGACAAGCGAATCCGAAACCCTGGTGGAGGCGAACTGATGATCCCCATAGACATCATTCAAGAGACGGCCGAGACCTTGATGGACAAGGCAGCAATCGAAATTCCGCAAGATTATCTAGATGGTCTGCAGGCTGCTGCCGATGTCGAGGACGGCGATCTGTCGTCCTTCGTGCTTGAGGCGATGCTGGAAAACTACAAGGCAGCGAAGGAAGACCGTCGCGCGATGTGCGGGGACACCGGAACCCCGCGCTGGTACGTCAAGATGGGTAATGAGACCCAGATCGAGGGTGGTCCGATCGCGCTTGAGGCGGCGTTGCGGCGCGCCACGGCCAGCGCCACCAATGGTGTGCCGCTAAGGCCGAACCGCGTGCATCCGCTATGGCGCACTGACCATGACAACAATGTTGGCATCGGCGCACCTGAAATCGAATATGGTTATGAGCCTGGCGGCGAGTGGATCGACCTGATCACCGTGCACAAGGGCGGGCTGTTTGGCACAGATTACCGCATGCTGTTTCCCTCCGACGGGATTCAGGGCATCAAGCGTTTCTATCTTGATTGCCTGGTCGCCTTCGGCAAGCGTGGGCTGGCTTGCCAGCCGGCCATCATCGGTATCGGACTGGGCGGCTGCAAGGACACCTGCATGGTGCTCGGCAAACGCGCTGCCTGTCTGCGGGTCGTCGGCTCGCGAAATTCCGATCCACGCATTGCTGAGCTGGAGCTGGAACTCAAGGAACTGGGTAACTCGATCGGCATGGGCGCGATGGGTTTTGTCGGCAAATCGATGGTCATCGATGCCAATATCGAGGTCGGCTACTGCCATACCGGTGGCATGCAGATGTCCGTGCATGCTTTCTGCCTCTCCTCGCGCCGCGCCGTGGCGCGAGTCTTTGCCGATGGTCGGGTGGAATACCGCACCGATCCGGACTGGTTCACCGATTATCAACGCCGGGAGACAGTGGAATGGGAAATGCCTCAAAACCACGAAAAATCCGCCTGAGCACCACGCCGACGCCGGAAGCGCTAGCGGAACTGCAACTGGGTGATGTGGTCTATCTCGATGGGCTGATCTATACGGCGCGCGAGGGTGTCTACAAGCGGGCGCTTGAGGACAAGGCCAACATCCCGATGGAACTTCCCTCGGAGAGCGCGACCAATTTCCATTGCTCGCCTGCCGCCGCCATCAACGAGGATGGCACGTTCCGCTTGGGCGCGGTTACCGCCACGGCCTCGTTCCGCTTCTCCAAATGGATCGGCGAGTGGATGGCCAAGTCTGGCGCAAAGCTGATTATTGGCAAGGGTGGCATGAGCGCAAAGGACTACAAGGAGCATTTCGTTCCAAATGGCGCCGTCTACCTGACTACGGTCGGCTACGGCACTGGCGCGCTGCTTGGTCGCGGCGTCAAACGGGTCAAGACGGTGCACTGGAACAAGGAACTGGGTCTGGCCCAGGCCATGTGGGTGCTTGAAGCCGACAATATGGGACCGTTCATCGTTGAGAGTGATCTGGCGGGCAATTCGTTGTTCGAACGCGAAAACGCCAAGATCTCCGCCAATCTCGCCAAGGTCTATGAGGGCACGGTTCCTGCGGTGCTCAAGCGCTTCGGCGAGACCGATGACCGCAGCGATGAAATGATAGGTTAGGCCATGACAACGGAAGAGAACCCTTTTGCGGGCTACAGCGGGCGAATAGTCACACAGGACGGAGTTTACAGCCAGTCCGAGGTGGGGCTTGCAAATCGCAATTCCGGCATTCTCCTGGAAACGCTGGCGCTGGATGTGACTCCGACGGGGCTGCACTATTTGCTCAACCACTTCGATGTTCCACTCATTGATCCCAATAGCCACAGGCTGCGGTTTGAAGGCGCTTTTGAAACACCATTTCAGCTGACGCTCGACGAAATCAGGGCGGAGCCGCAAGTGACCCTGCCGGTGACACTGGAATGCGCAGGCAACGGACGGGCAGGGCTGTCGCCACGCTCGCACTCGATGCCGTGGATGTATGAGGCGGTTGGAACATCGGAATGGACCGGTACGCCGCTCAAGCCGCTGATCGAGCGAGCTTGTCCGCGCGGCGATGCTGTCGAGATTGCCTTCTTTGGCAGCGATTACGGCTATGACAAGGGTGTCCCTCATTTCTTTGGCCGGTCGCTGACGCTGGAGCAGATCGGCGAACTTGATGTCGTGCTGGTCCATTCCATGAATGGTCTGCCACTGCTGCCGCAACATGGCGCGCCGCTCCGGATCATCGTGCCGGGTTGGTACGGCATGGCCAGCGTCAAGTGGTTGGGCCGGATCGAGGCGCTGACAAGACCTTTCGACGGTTTTCAGCAGCTGCGCACCTACCGGTTTCGCGAAGACGATTCCGATCCCGGCCGGCCGGTGACGACCATGCGGGTGAAATCCCTGATGGTGCCACCGGGCGTGCCGGACTGGAGTTCGCGTAAACGCTATCTCAATCCCGGACTGGTGACGCTCACAGGCCGCGCCTGGTCGGGTGGCGGCGTGCCGATCAGCAAGGTTGAGGTCGAACTTGATGGTGCATGGCGCGAAGCCCTGCTGGAGCGCCGGGTTTCCCGTTACGCCTGGACACAGTGGACCTGCAATTGGGAGGCGGCGCCCGGCGCCCATGTTCTGCGCTGCCGCGCGACAGACGCAGACGGAAATGTGCAGCCTCTCGATCCGCCCTGGGATGTCTCCGGCTTCGCCAATAATGCGGCGCAGAGGGTCGAGGTCTTCGTGGGCCACGCCTGAACCCAAATCGCAAAACCCGACTGATGGCGAGCCCGGACGCGCACGGCGCCCGCCGTCGATTCTGTCTGCGAACGTGAAATGAAAAAATGAACCAAATCGCCGAACTGCCCTATGTTCAAAAGGCCCGCGCGCTGTTTCCCGGCGTGCTGACCTCCCTGACCGTCGCCTTTGCTGCGAAATTCATTTCTGAACACTATGGTGCCCCGGTAATGCTGATGGCGCTGCTCATCGGCATGGCCTTCAACTTCCTGGTCGAGGATGGTGGCACCTGCGTCGCTGGCATCGAGTTTTCCTCCAAGGTTCTGTTGCGTTTCGGCGTGGCGCTTCTCGGGCTTGGCATAACCGTGCAGCAGATCGCGTCCACTGGCTCGGAAGTGCTGCTGATAACGTTGTTCGGCGTGGTGCTGACTATCACCATGGGCCTGGTTCTCAGCCGTTTTCTCGGCCGCGGTTCGCGATTTGGCCTGCTGATCGGCGGGGCGGTCGCGATTTGCGGCGCCTCAGCGGCGCTGGCCATCTCCTCGGTGCTGCCGAAGAGCGAAACGCTGGAACGCGACACTATATTTACCGTTATCGGGGTGACGGCACTCAGCACGCTGGCGATGATCCTCTATCCGTTGATTGCCGATGCCTTGCATCTGTCGGAAGTCGCTACCGGCGTCTTCTTCGGCGCCACCATCCACGATGTCGCGCAAGTTGTCGGGGCCGGTTATTCGGTCTCAGAACTGGCCGGTGAAACTGCCACCTTCGTCAAGCTCCTGCGCGTTGCGCTGCTGGTACCGATTGTTGTCGTGATGTCGCTGGTATTTTCTGGCTCGCGTGAGCCTGGCGCCAGGCGCCCGCTGCCGATCCCGTTCTTTGTTCTCGGCTTTGCGGCGCTGGTGATTGCGGGCTCTTATGATTTCATCCCTGTTCCGGTCAAGGACGGGCTGCTTTCATTTTCGCGCTGGTGCCTGGTGGTGGCGATTGCCGCGCTTGGCATGAAGACGTCGCTGAGAAAACTCGGAGATGTCGGCGGCAGCGCCATTGTGCTGATCTGCGCGCTCACCGGCATTCTCGCCGTCTTCGCGCTCACCGCGATCAAACTTTACATGAGCTGAGGAATACGGAAGGAGTTGCCGCGTGAGCAAATTCGTCGACGAGCGGATCTACACGCTGAAGGCCGGGCAGGTGCCGGTGTTCCTCAAGCTCTACGAGGAAGAGGGGATGGAGGTGCAGGTCCGCATTCTTGGGAAGATGGTTGGCTACTATTTCACCGATATCGGCCCGCTCAACCAGATCGTCCACATGTGGGGCTATAATAGCCTCGACGACCGCTATGCGCGCCGCAAGCAGTTGCAGGCCGCCCCCGAGTGGCAGAGCTACGCGGCCAAGATGCGGCCGCTTGTCACTCATGTGGAAAACAAGATCCTGGTGCCGGCGCCGTTTTTTGAGGTTAAGTGAGCCCACAAGCCTAGCTGCGGGACAAATCCAGCGTCCGGTACTGCGCCAAGCTTTCCGGCAGTTGCTCGAAGCCCAGTCCCGGTGCATTCGTGACCGGGAAAATGCCTGATTTGCACATGCCGTCCGGAAAGAACGCGTCTCGCAGCGGATTGGCGTTGACATCGACCTCCAGCAGCCCTTTACCGCCGACTGCCGCCAATAGATGGCCTGAGGCGAGCAGCCCGATGCCGCCGCCGAGGAAATGCGGGCAATATGTGCGGTCGCCAGCGATAATCGCTCGACCGATCCGGTAACAGCCAGTGACGCCGCCCCATTTGGCGACGTCCGGCTGGATGAAGCCGAAATTGTCCGATCTGATTGCCGCATCGAAATCATCAAATCCGGTGATGTTCTCACCCGCCGCCAGCGGTGTCTTGCTGGCCTTGGCCAGTTCCGTCCATTGCTCCGCTGGCATGTCTGCGCGGATTGGCTCTTCCAGCCAGCCGAGGCCAAGTTCATTGGTCTGGTCGACAAAGGCCAGCACTTGGGTGAGATTCCAGGCTTGGTTTGCATCAGTGAACAGCCGTTCGCCATCGCGCCGGTCGGCGCAGAGGTCTCGCAAAAGGGTGAGATCGGTTTCGGCATCGAAGCCGATCTTCACCTTCATTGCCTGATAGCCCAGATCGCGCACCTTCGGCACCATCGTGCTGGCGGCGGCGATGTGAATGCCACTGGCATAGGCTGGTACCGTTGTTGCGGCTTCCGGATTGAGATGGCGGGCCATCGATACACCAGCACGGCGGGCAAAGAGATCGTGCATGGCGGTGTCGAGCCCGGCGATCACCTGTGCGAAGGGCCCCCATTCGCCGCATTGTAGTGCGCGGATATGGGTTCGGGCCATCAGATGGTGGAACAGGCCGGAGGCTTTGCCGGTGCTAAATCCAATCACCAGATCGGCCATGTCTTCCATCAGCAACCGCGCGCGGTGTTCGGCGCCGGCCGCCGGCCAGTTGGCGAAAATCTCGCCCCAGCCGAATGCGCCATCCTGATCTGTGAGCCGCACGAACACCGACGGTCGGTTGGTCATGGCGCCGAATGAGGTCATCACCGGGTTAGTGATGGGCACGCGGTAGGCAGATACGTCAATGCGGGTGATGAGAAGGCCGGTCACCAGAAAATCTCCCGAGCAAGCAGAACCGCACCGGAGATGAACATCAGCGCGATGATGAGGCGGCGGAACTGGTCGTCGTTAAACCGTTTGAAGGTGATGATGCCGATCTGGGCGAAGGTCAGCGTTACCGGCAGCGTCACCGCGATGAGCTTCAGGGTGTCGAAATCATAGACGCCCTTGATTGCGAAACCCACAGCCGTGAGTCCCAGCACGATGACGTTGAAAGGCTGCAGAACTGCGCGGATTTCGGCCTTTGGCCACGGCCGCATCGAGCACCACATGGTCGGCAAAGCGCCGGACAGCGAGGCTGCGCCGCCGAAAATGCCACCGAGAAAGCCTACGACGCTGTCGGCGACCGGCGTCGGCCGCTCGAACCGGGGCAGGGCGCTGCGCAGCGAGAAGAATCCGCCGTAGAGGATCATCATTGCCGCAATCACCAGCTTGATCACCAATGGTGGAAAATAGGACAGTGCCGCGATACCGACGGGGATACCGAACAGCGCCGGGATCACAAACCGCGCCAGTCTCGCCGGCCGGGCGAGAACTGACTGGCGTACGACCCAGACACCTTGCAGGCCACTGACCACCGACATGATAGCGATCAGGGATACCGCTTCCAGCGGCGGCAGGATCTGCAGCCAGAACCCGAGAGCGAACAGGGCTGTACCAAAACCCGCCAGGCCATTGACGAAACCGCCGAGCGCGGCACCGGCAGCCAGTATGGCTATGAATTCAATTGTCACTTTGGATGGGTGTCCCGAATGTCTGGGGTGGAAATCTGCCGATGTTGACGGCTTCGAGAAATTTGCCCTGGACTTCCTGGATCACACGCGCCTTGGCGTAGTCCGAACGGCTGACCAGTCCGAGATGACGGACTGGCGCGTTCGGGGTCAAATCCAGCCGCTTCAAGGGCAGTGGGCTGACGGCCTTAAAGCAGCGCCTTGGCACGATTGAAACGCCGAGATTACACAGAACCATAGTCGAGATTGCTTCCAGACTCTCCAGTTCCATGCTGTCGTGGACGTCAATCTTCTGGTCTTGCAACCAACCTTCGATCAGGCTGCCGACAACTGCATCGCGGGTGAAGCGAATGAACGGGTTGCTTTTCAGCAGGTAGACCGGGTCGTCGCTTTCGGTTTCAAGCGAGGCCAGTAATTGCAGTGGTTCGGTGGCGATGTGCGCCCAGTTAAGCCCGCGCGGAATGAGCTTCGGCCGGGAGATGATGGCAACATCGAGGTGGCCACGTTCGATCTGGTGCAGCAAGCTGTTTGTCAGGCCCGGCTGCACGGCGACATGCAGATCAGGAAAGGCAGACTTGAGCAGCGAAATGGTCATTGGCGTCAATCCTGCGAGGGTGGTCGGTACAGCCCCCAGCCTGAGGTCTCCGCTCAGACCGTCATCGCCCAGCACTGATGGCACCAGATTGTCGTAGGCCTTGATCACTTCGCGGGCCTTTTCCACGAGACTGCGGCCGATGGATGTCAGTTCCGGTGTGCGTTTGGTGCGATCAAAGATAGCAATCTGCCAGTCTTCCTCCAGCGCTTTCATCTGCTGACTGACCGCTGCGTGGGTGACAAACACCTTGTCTGCCGCAGCGCTGAAAGTGCCGTGTTCGGCCACTGCGACCAGAGTTCTCAGCAATCGTATTGTCATTGGAAGTCTCGTTATTTTCGTAAGTAAATCTTACGTAACTTGTAATGATTTGTGACTTTCTACAAATGTGGCTTACCAATAAGGTTTTGGCAATGGCTTACACGTTCGGACAGAGGAAATAGGTGTCCGGATGATTGGCGATTCATACAACTGGGAGGAAGTTATGAATTTGACGAAACTCGGAATGGCGTGTGTTCTCACGCTTGGAATGACAGCATCTGCGGCGCTGGCTGAATATCCGGAGCGCCCCATCAATATGATTATTCCGTATGGCGCCGGCGGCGCGACCGACATTTCGGCTCGTTCGATCGCCGAAGCGCTAACGGCTGCGGTAGGCAAACCGTTGGTGATGTCGAATGTCACCGGCGCCGGCGGGGCCACCGGTTCGGTCGCCGTGCAGAATGCCAAGGGCGACGGTTACACCATGCTGTTTGCCCGCGTCGGCTCGCACTCTGTCAATCCGGCGATGAAGGCTACGCTGCCCTATACGCTGGATGATTTCCGGTTCGTCACTGTCTACGAGATCAATCCGGTAGTGTGCGCCGTCACCCCGGATTCAGGCATCAACTCGATGGATGAACTGATCGCCAAGGTCAAGGAAGGTGGGGTTTCCTACTCGTCGTCTGGCGTGGGGTCGTTGCTGCAACTGGCAGCGGTAATGGTGCTGAAGGAATTCGGCGTCGAAAATCCGCTCAAGGATACGGTTCATATCCCGCAAAAGGGCGGCGGCGCGGCGGCCACCGCCGTGCTCAACGGTACAGTGACCTTCATTTGCACCAACTCATCCGCGTTATCCAATTTTGTCAGCAATGGCCAGCTGAAGCCAATTCTGGTGACAACGCCGGAACCGCTTGACGGGTTTGATGCGCCCACCGCCGCTTCGCTGGGCAAGCCGGCGCTGGAGCAGCTCGTCGGCTGGACCGGCATCGCAGGTCCGGCTTCGTTACCAGACGATGTTGCGGCAAAATGGAGTGGGTGGATGGCTGAAGCAGTCACGGACGAGAAATTCCTTGCTGTCATGAAGAAAGCCGGGTCCGTTATCAAACTGATGAGCCCCCAGGACGGCAAGGCGTTCATCGATGGCCAATACAACACCTTCCGGGCACTGGTGGATGAACTGGGAATGCGCATCGAGGGTTGATTTCACCCCGTGGCGATTTGCCAGAATGCGCCGGACCGGATCTGGGTCCGGCGCATTCTCTTCAAACGAGGAGTCAAAGGTGTACGACCGAACCATCCAACTTCAACTGGGCATCGGATCCATTGTCGTTTCCGCTTTTCTGATACTGTTCGCCATTCCGAGCTGGGTTTCGTCCCCCAGCAATGTTCCGAAAATCATCCTGTCACCGTTGTTCTGGCCCCTGATACTTTCCGGCCTCACCGGGATTGTTGGTCTCGGCATGATCCTGACGTCGTTTTGGCAACCGAAGTCGGCCGAGCCTGAGGTTTCAGATGTTGATGACCGACGCGCTGCATGGGCCCGTCTTGCATCGATCGCGTTGATTATGGGGTTGAGCATGCTGGCTATGCCGCGCATCGGCATGGTCTGGACCTCGATGTTGGTCTTCGCCGCCACCGCTTTTCTGATCCGTACCAGCCACCCGAAAGCCGCTCTTGCAAGCGCTGTGCTGATACCACTCCTTCTCTACGCATTCTTCGCTCATGTCGCTGGTGTGGCGATTCCGCAAGGCGATTTCGTGAGGCTTCCGTGAGTCTGATCGACAATCTTATGATGGGCCTGTCTCTGGTCGCAAATGTCGAGAGCTTTCTTGCGCTCGGTCTGGGTGTTGCCGTCGGCGTTGTTGCCGGCGCCATTCCCGGCATGTCAGCCACCATGGCGGTGGCACTGACATTGCCCTTCACTTTCGCCATGCAGCCGATCACAGGCATCCTGTTGTTGCTCGGGGTATACAAGGGCGGCATTTTTGGCGGCTCGATTCCGGCCATACTGATCAAGACGCCCGGCACTCCGGCATCCTCGGCAACGGTGCTCGACGGCTATCCGCTGGCCGAAATGGGGCAAGCCGGCAAGGCATTGGGCATGGCGCTGTGGGCGTCGTGCACGGCGGATCTGATCTCCAATCTGTCGCTGATCCTGTTTGCCGGTTTTCTGGCTTCTTTCGCGCTGAATTTCGGACCGCCAGAATTCTTCACGTTGATGCTGTTTTCGCTGACCATCATCGCCGGTGTCTCGGGTGAAAGCCTGTTGCGGGGAGCACTTTCGGCGATGCTCGGGCTGCTGCTCGCAACTGTTGGCCTTGACCTCATCTATGGCACCAATCGCTTCACTTTTGGTGATGCAAATCTGATGGGCGGGCTCAATTTCATTGCTGTTCTTATCGGTCTGTTCGCCATTCCCGAGATCATCTCGATGGTGTGGAACCCAACGGCATTTGACGGACAGAGACGCTCGACGGTCAAAAGCTATGTGACGTTCGCCGACTACCGGCGCTGCTTCAAGTCCATTGTCCGCGGCAGCTTCATTGGCGTGTTTCTGGGTGCTATCCCGGGCATCGGCGCCGCGCCCTCGGCATTTCTGTCTTACTCGGAGGCGCGCCGTACTTCGCCCAACAAGGAAAATTTTGGCAAGGGTGAACTCGAAGGAGTTGCCGCCGCCGAAGCCGGTAACAATGGTGTTGCCGGAGCCACGCTGATCCCACTGCTGGCGCTCGGGGTTCCTGGCGATGTCATTACCGCAATCATTATTGGCGCGTTCATGATCCATGGACTGCAACCCGGACCGATGATGTTCGTTCTTAACGCCGACATCATTTATGCACTGTTCATCGGCCTTATCGTCAGCTCTGTGTTCCTGTTCTTCATTGGTTCGGTGGCTATCCGTGGCTTCAAATATGTCGCGGATATTCCGCGTGGTGTGCTGTTTCCGGCGGTGCTGATCCTGTGCATCTACGGTGTCTTCGCGGTCAACAACTCGATCTTCGATGTCGGCGTCATGTTTGTCATGGGCTGGCTCGGGTTCTTGATGCTGCGCTACAGAATCCCGGCGGCACCATTCCTGATCGCCTTCATTCTCGGGCCGCTTCTGGAGGACAATTTCCGCCAGGCGATGCTGATGTCGGGCAGTTCCCCGGTGATCCTGTTTCGTGGGCCGATTACATGGTTCTTCTGGACACTGACCGCCATCACCGTTTTTGCCATCGTTCGGGCCGGTCTCAATGCAACGCGCAAGGGGTGAAAAACCCCTTCTTGCGATCAGTCAAGCATGACGCCGCCGGTTTGATATCCGGTGCAGCTCGCAATCACATAGGATGAAATTATCCACTCCCGATGGGGTGGCAATCGGAAGGACTTGATCAATGCGCGGTGCCGATCTTCTTGTGCAGACTTTGGCTTTGGCTGGCGTGACCAAAATTTTTTCGCTTTCAGGCAACCAGATCATGCCGGTTTATGATGCCTGTCTCGATGCGGGCATCGAGATCATACACACCCGTCACGAGGGCGCGGCTGTGTTTATGGCCGATGCCTGGGCGCAACTGACTGGTGAGATTGGTGTTTGCCTTGTGACGGCGGCACCTGGTGCAGCCAACGCCATGGGCCCGCTCTATTCGACGCGGCAATCGGAAAGCCCGGTGTTGTTGCTGACTGGCGACTCGCCTCGCAGTCAGGACGGGAGGGGCGCATTTCAGGAATTTGACCAGGTTGCCATGACCACGCCTCTGACCAAAATGTCGTTGCGCGTCGAGTCTGCCGTGACCATTGGGGATGCCGCCGCCCGCGCCGTTCGCACCGCGCTTTCGGGACGGCCCGGGCCGGTGCATCTGGCTTTGCCATTCGATGTGGTCGAGGCCGACGCCAGCGGCACGGCGCTTCCCGACGCACAGGCATTGGTGCGGGAGCATAGCACCATGCGCAGAGGCGACCTGTCGCAAGTGCTGGAAGCGCTTGCGTCGGCCAAAACGCCGCTGGTGCTGTGCGGTCCGGCGATGAACGCCACCCGTCAGGGTTCTGTGCTCGCAGCCCTGCACGGCGCGCTTGATGCCCCGGTCGTGGCCATGGAAAGCCCTCGGGGGCTCAAGGACCCTTCTTTGGGCGATTTCGCCAAGGCTCTGAAACAGGCGGATCTGGTGGTCTCGCTTGGCAAGCCTGTCAACTTCACCCTCGGTTTTGGCGCGACAGCTGTCTGTGGAGCAAATTGCCGCTGGATTGTCATCGACAGCGAAGCCAGTGAACTGGAGCGTGCGCGCCTCAATCTCACTGGTCGTTTGTTGCTGGAAATCGAAGCATGTCCGCTTGATGCTGCCGGCCAGTTGATGGATGCGGGCCTAGGCGCAGGCGCAGGCGCTCGCGCCGTGTGGTGCAAACAGGTGGCAACTTTGATTGCGGCCCGCAATTTCGATGTCGACGCCACCGGTGAAGATGGCAAAATCACTTCGGCGCAATTGGTCACCGCCGTGCAACGGCAGATCCAGGACGCCGGAGACGTCGTGCTTGTTTGCGATGGCGGCGAGTTCGGTCAATGGGCGCAGGCTTGCGCAAGTGCAGAAGAACGGATCATCAATGGTCCGTCCGGAGCGATTGGCGGCGGGCTCTGCTATGCGCTGGCTGCCCGTGCGGCGCGTCCCACCGCGACAGTGTTGGCGTTGATGGGCGACGGCACTGCCGGGTTCCATTTCGCCGAATTCGAGACTGCAGCGCGCGAGAACCTGCCGTTTGTAGCAGTCATCGGCAATGATGCCTGCTGGAATGCTGAGCATCAAATTCAGCTGCGTGAATATGGCAAGGACCGGCTGATTGGCTGCCAATTGAGCGACGCCCGCTACGATCAGGCGGTGGCTGCACTTGGCGGGCATGGTGAATATGTCACGGCGCTTGCCGATCTCGACGCCGCGCTGAGCCGTGCAGTGGCATCGGGCAAGGTAGCCTGCGTCAATGTCGTTATCGACGGTCTTCCGGCGCCGAGCGGCTCGGTACATTAGAGCCGTTCATCTTGAAATGGAATCGTGTGAGCGCCGGGATTTCGTGATCTGGCAAGGAGCGTGCGGTGACGCGGCGCGAGCGCCGTTAATCGTGTGCGACGCAGCCCAGAGCGCGAAAGAACAAGCTCACGCGATGGCCTCTCGGCCTGACGCAGCGTCACCGGAGCATCCCAACTGCCTCGCTTGGATGCCTTATCCACGCCAGCGTCGTCAAAATCCTCGCACGAGGCGCTGCATCGTGGCTGCGGTGTTTTCCTAGCTGACGTGAAAAATCCATTCCATCAAACTGCTTCCATTTAAAGATGAGCGGCTCTCGGTGTGGTTGCCTGAGGCAAGGCCATCTTCCCCACTGGCGTTTGTTTTCCCCCCGGGAACAGTTGTTCTCCGGAACTTCGCCATTTGACCTCTTTTTCGGACGCCGATCAGAGATCGTTCGTTTAGCGGTTTTCCGATGTCATTTCGTAATGTCGAAGTTCTTCACCAGGTCCCTGGCGTCGATGTGAGTTACGAATTCTTGTGGTTGTGATTACGAGCCAGAGCTGGCGCCGGTTATGGCCAGAGACCCAGGAATGCAAGCTGTGAGGGAAGTTGGCCCGCACCCATGTCGGCGCCGGTGACGGTGATCTTACCCTGTCGGGCCGCTTCTGCGATGAGTGCGGTGGTGCCGTTGCGGGTGACCACGTCGCAGACAATCTTTGCTGCGCCAATCTCTTCAGCCGTAAACGGACGGAGGTCGGAGACGTTTTTGCCCAAGATCGTGGCGTTGATCAAAATATCCGCCGGAGTGCCGGCAGGCATGATCTCGACATTCGGCCAATGGCTGCGACAGGTTTTCACGACCTGTGCCTGACGCTCGGTGTCCAGGTCTTCAAGTATGATTTGCGCGATACCGGCCATACACAGCGCATCGGCGATTGCTTGCCCGGCACCACCACCGCCACCGAGAATGCGCGCGGTGGCCCCGGCGATGCATCCGCCGGCAGACGCAATGGCCGTGCACATCGCCGCGCCGTCGGTGGCGTCGCCCGTCAGGCTGCCGTCGGCTTCGCGGCGGATGGTGTTGAGTGCCCCCAATCGTGCGGCGCGGTCGGTTTTACGATCCACGGAATCGAACGCTACCTGCTTGTGAGGGTAGGTCACCGAACAGCCGATCAGGCTGGGACTGTGGCGCAGCAGATCCAGAAACACCATCAGCCCGTCGGGCGGGATCTCCAGTGCGACCATACGATAATCAAGGTTTTGCGCCTTGAACCAGGCATTGAAGGCCGGTGGAGAGAAAACGCCCGCTACCGGCGCACCTATGATGGGAAAAAGACGTGTCGAGGCGGTAATCTCCGACGACGAGGTGCGTGAGCCTGCCTTTGTCACAGGACGCATGCGATGGTGCGGGTTTTTGCCACTGTTTCTTCCCATTCGAGCGCTGGATCGGAGGCGCCGACAATCCCGCCGCCCACGTGCAGGAAGATGTCATGTCCAGCAAGGCGGGCAGAGCGCAGATTGACATAAAGGTCGGTGCGTCCCTCGAGTCCTGCCGGTCCGAAATACCCGGCATAAAGGCCGCGCGTGTCACCTTCTTCCGCCAGAATGAAATCGCGCGCTTCGGGGCGCGGTGTGCCGCAAACGGCTGATGTGGGGTGCAGTCGGCGCAAGAGTCCGGCGAGCGCTTCAGAAGGGACTGTCGGCGCGCGGAAGTCCGAGCGCAGATGGCAAAGGTTCGCGGCCTGTACGGTGGCGGGTGCGGTTTCCGCGAGCGAAACAACTCCTTCGGCAGCGAAGGCTGCGCGAATGAAATCGGCAACAAGAGCCTGCTCCAGAACGATCTTGTCGGTCCACTCGACATCTGACAGTTGAGTTCCTTGGGGCGGCCACTGGGTTCCGGCGAGCGCCATGGTGCGGATCTCTTCGCCGTTCACGGCCATCAGGATCTCTGGCGTTGCAATCAGCCATGTGCCGGTCGGCTTGGCATTAAGGACACAGATGAAAGCATGGGGGTGGGCCTGGTCCAGCCGCTCGGCGAGATCAATCAGATCGTAGTCATCCGGTAGTGGCTGCGGCACGATCCGCGACAGGACGATCTTTTCGCAGTACCCCGCGTTGATCTGTGCGACCGCGCGCCGGACGCGGTCCTCATAGGCTGTGCGGTCGGTGGCTTGCGGAGCCGCGCCCTGTGCCGCCGGCGCCTGCAAGGACTGCCGCGGCAAACCTGCAGCGATGCGGGCTTGCATCTCGGTAACTGGATTATCGACCAGTCGTGCGCCGTCCAGATACTGCGTGCCCTGCGGCGTGATCAGCACATCGGCCGTAAGCCGCCACGCCTGATTGCCGTCTTCGCTGCTGAACGGGGCGGCGACGAAACCGGGGACGTCATTGCCATCAAACACCGATGCCATCTCGGGCTGGGAGGTTGAGACAAGCACACTAAATCCCGGGGCGTCCGGGGCGCGCCAGAAAGCATAGGGAAGACCTTCGACTGCGGCGAAGGTGAGGGCGGCGGTTTGGGAAGAAGTCATTTTCATGCCGATACCTTGAAGCGATGGAAGGTCCGAATCCAGACAGAAGACTATGGAAATTCATAGCCCTGCGCTATGCTAACCCTTGCGCTCAATTGGTTCGAACTCGTCGGGGAAGCCGAGTTCGGCGATCGCCTCCCGCACGCAATCGAGCGCGGTCAGGATGACTGCATCAGTGTCATTGTCGGTAAGGCAATGAAACAGCACAGGCTGGCGTGGCGTCTCCGACAACGGCAGCACCTTCAATCCGGGGCTTCGCACGCTCAAGCTGGTCAGTGCGTCCTGCAGAGCGATGCCAAAGCCTTCGCGCATCAATTGCGGTGCGGTTTCGGTAAAACGTGTCTCGATCGAGATGTTGGGCTGAAGCCCCGCGTCTTGAAAGATTTGCCTCACCAGTTTCCCGTGCGGTGTGTTGGGATGAAAGAAAATCAGCGGCTCATCGGCGATGTCATGAATCGAGACGGTTGCCTGTGTGGCAAGTCGGTGATCATCCGGCACCACGCAGACCATTCCGACTGATGACACCTGGAACGAGGTGATGCCAGGCTGCTCAATCGGGAAAATCGTGATCGCGCAATTTCCCTCAGTAAGCCAGAGGTAGTCGCGAATTTGCGACATCGACAGCGTGTCCATCCGCAGTTTGGTGCCAGGCAGTCGTTTCGAAAATAACGCCAGACTACGCGGGGCCAAGGCCTGGCTGACCGAGGGCGACACACCCATGCGGAAGGTGGAGTGCTGGCCGCGCACCACTTCCATCACCGTATCCGAAAGCCGCTCGAAGGCAGACATGGCGGGAGCGAACGACTCGTAGACCTGGTGGGCGACGGCAGTCGGTTTCAGCCGCGCGCCGGAGCGGTCGAAAAGCGTGGTGTCGAGGACGTCCTCGAGACGACGAATCGTGTTGGTCACGGTGGGCTGTGCGATGCCCAATTGAGTGGCGGCTGCGCTCACGGAGCCATTGACCATCACCGCGCGAAAGACTTCAAGTTGACGAAACGACAGCAAATACAGACTCCTTGAAGATGGCAGGGGACCTGCAGGGTAGGTCACAGCGACGGGATCACTATGCCTATATTATAGCCACAGGCTATGGCTTTCACGCAAGGAAGCTCTTTCATCGGCTGTCGAAGTGGTGCAGAATTTGGCCAGCGTGGCGCCCAGAGTGCGTTGCGTCCAGAGTATGACCCCGTTCGTGCGGGGCTAAGGGAGGATACATGACGATGACCAAGATTTCGCGCCGCCTCTGGCTGGCCGGCCTGTCGGCCTTGACCGTGGGTTCTATGAGCCTGGGAATGATCACGACGGCGGCTGCCGAAGATGATGTGGTGCTGGGCGCCTTGCGCTTTACCAGCCATGGCGCTGGTTTTGTCGCGTTCGAACGAGGATATTTCAAGGATGAAGGCCTGAACGTCACGTTCGAATTCTTTCAGGCTGCGCAGCCTATCGCTGTGGCCACGGCCAGCGGCGATGTGGATTTCGGTGTGACCGGTGTGACCGGCGGGCTGATGAACCTTGCCGAAAAGAACGCTCTGCGGGTTGTCGCCGGCGTTCTGCACGAAAAAAAGGGCGTGGACGGGATGATCGTGCTGGCGTCCAACAAGGCCTATGACGAGGGACTGAAGTCGATTGACGATCTTCCCGGTCATTCCATTGCCATGACCCAGACCGGGTCTACTTTCCACTACATGACCAGCCGTATCGCCGATGCCAAGGGCTGGGACATGAAAGACATCAAGATGGTACCGCTGCAGAAGGTTGGCTCCATGGTGGCTGCAACCAAATCCGGTCAGGTTGATGCGATGATCATGGTTCCGCACATTGCCAAGGCGCTCGCCGGTGCAGGTGCGGCCAAGCAGATCGGCAAGCTCAACGATTACGTTGAATACCAGATCTCCACCATGATCACGTCGGTCGATAACATCGAAAATAATCCGGACATGGTGAAGCGTTTCATCCGCGCTTATTCCAAAGGCATCGCGGATATGAACGCAGGTCTGCTGGACCCGAACGCCGACACGGCTGAAAGAGAAGCGCTGACCAAGATTCTGCACAAATACGTCTATAACGACCGGCCCTATGAAAAGGCTGCGCCGTCAATCCAGAATGGCGCCATGTTCCTTAATGAAGGAGCTTCGCTGAACAAGACGGACGTGGAAAAGCAAGTCAAGTGGTTCAAAGACACGGGACTGGTTGATTCCGACCTCACGATCGATCAGTTGGTCGACAGCAGTTTCGTCGAAATCAACTGAGCGGAGGCGCTGTAATGGACCTGAGAGTAAACGGGCTGTCGCATTGGTATGGCGATCTGGAAGTGCTGCATGACATCAACTTGACGATCCCGCAGGGCGAGATTGTCTGTGTCATCGGCCCTTCCGGCTGCGGCAAGTCTACGCTGTTGCGGTTGCTCGGCGGGCTTGAAGAGCCCACCCAAGGCCAGGTTCTGCAAGTGGGGGAGCCGCCCGTCGGCTCCCTCAACCCTTTGACCTATGTTTTCCAGGACTTCGCACTGCTGCCTTGGCGCAGTGTCGAGGACAATGTGTCGCTGGTGCTGGAACGCCATGGTCTGTCGAAGGCCGAAAAAGAAGAACGAATAGCCAATGTTCTGGCGCGTACGCGATTGTCGGACTTTCGCCACGCTGTGCCCAAGCAGCTGTCGGGCGGGATGAAACAGCGCGTCGCCATCGCCCGGGCGCTGTCGGTCAATCCCGCGGTCCTGCTGATGGATGAACCGCTGTCGGCGCTCGACAGCCAGACGCGCGAATTGCTGATGGACGATCTGATTGATCTTTGGACGCGGGAGCAGTTCACCTCCTGCTACATCACGCACAATCTGGCCGAAGCGGTGCGGCTGGGACACAAGGTGGTGGTGCTGTCGCGCCGCCCCGGTGTGATCCGCGAGGTGGTGGATATCGATATTCCGCTGGCCGAACGCCGCATGTCCGATCCGCGTATTGCGGAAATTCAGCAGAGCCTTTGGGACATGATGCGTGAAGAAGCCCAAACCGCTGATCTGGAACTGACTGAATAATTGATCCCGGAATACGAAGAAACAGGGAGGCCGACATGGCCGACGTGACGTTGCACAGTGACAAGGGCGGCGCAGAAATTGCGGCTGACCGCCATGAACGGCCGGTTCATTTCCGTGGCGGTGGCTTCCGCACCGAACCGCGGCGGTATGTAGGGCTGGCGGTATTTGTGGTGCTGCTGGTCGTATGGGAAATCGGGTCGCGTACCGGAGTGATCTCGGAACTGGTGCTGCCTGCGCCCAGCGAGGCATGGGTCGCGTTCATGGAGCTGGTTCAGTCGGGCAATCTCCAGAAACATCTGGCGGCCTCGCTGCAGCGGCTGATCATCGGCTTTTCGGCCGGCACGATGCTCGGGCTGATCGTGGGCACAGCCATCGGGCTGAGCTCCTATGCCCGGGCAGGGCTGGGGCCGCTGGTGTCGGCGTTCTTTACGATCCCCAAGATCGCCTTGCTGCCGCTCTTCATCATCTGGTTCGGAATTGGCGAAGGCTCAAAGGTCGCGACGATCCTCTTCGGCTGTTTCTTTCCCACAGTCATCGCCACCTATGGCGGCATTGACAACGTCGATCGCACATTGATCCGCATGGGCCAGAGCTTTGGTCTGTCGCACTGGGAAATTGTCCGCAAGATCGTCCTTCCGGCCGCCCTTCCGGCAATCCTGTCGGGGATGCGTATTTCGGCTTCGATCTCGATCATCCTTCTGGTTGCCGCTGAAATGATCGGCGCCGAATACGGGATTGGCGCCTATGTGCTGCTGGCCGGCAACCTGATGGCGACCGACCAGCTGATTGCCGGGGTGGCGATCCTGGCGGCCTTGGGACTGATCGTCAGCTGGTTGATCACGCGGCTGGAAAAGACCTTCCTGAGCTGGAGAAACTGATGCCGCAGAAACAGAACAGCTATGATGTCGTCATCGCCGGCGGCGGCGCTGGTGGTGTGGGCGCTGCTATTGGTGCCGCGCAAGCAGGAGCGCGCGTGGCGCTGGTGGAAAAGTACGGCTTTCTGGGCGGCGCTGCCACCAATGCGCAGGTGTTGGCCTATTGCGGCTTTTACCATCAGGGCGACACGCCGGTGCAGGCTGTTGCTGGCGCCGGAGAGCAGTTGCTGGCGGAGATGCGCAAACTGGGCGTCGACTGTGCACCCTATCACTCGCCCACGACCCACAACTGGATCGTATTGCTCGATCCAGAACGGCTCAAGGTCGCGCTGGACAGGCTGCTCGCCGCGCATGGTGTTGATGTCATGCTGCACGCGCGGGTCGCGGCGGCAGAGCGGACGGGTGATGCCATAGAACGGGTGACAGTCGCGGCAATGGACGGACGGTTCAATCTTTCGGCGCGGTCTTTCGTTGATGCCAGCGGTGACGCCAACCTGGCTTTGGTCTCCGGGGTGCCGATGCGGCTTGGTGACGGGGAAGGTCGCTTGCAGGCTTACACGATGCCGCTGCGCATTGGCGGCCTGGCCCCCGGCACCGAGATTGATCGTGACCGCATGCGTGCCGCCGTCGAACTCTACAACAGCCGAAGCCCCTATCCGATTCATCGCACGGATGGCGGGATTTATACCCGCGTCCCGGCATCCACCGATTTCTGGTGGCTGGTCATCGATCGCGACATGCCGGACCTGTCGTGGCAAAGCTTTACCAGGGCTGAACAATCGGCGCGTGAAATGGGTCTGCTTCTGGTCGACGTGCTGCGTGAGACAGTGCCGGGATTTGAAAATGCATGGATGGCGCAGACCGGGCCGCAGATCGGGGTGCGTGAAACACGTCATCCCGCCGCACGCTACGAAGTTCGGCATGCCGACGTGGTCGCTGGCAGGCTGCACCCGGATGGTGTTGCCCGTGCCGCCTGGCCGATCGAGCTTCACTCCGAAGCAGGCAAACCAATCTACGAACATGTTGGCGGCGCCGGTTATTACCATGTGCCTCTGGCCGCCTTGCAGGCGCAAGGGCTGAACAATCTCTGGTATGCCGGCCGAGTGATCGGGGCTGATCCGCAGGCCTATGGCTCGACAAGGGTCATGGGCACAGCCTTTGCGACCGGCGAGGCGGCAGGCGTTGCTGCTGCGCTGACCGCAAAAGACGGCTCGGCCCCTGACGTGGAAGCGGTGCGTGCTGTGCTGGAGGCAAATGGCGCGTTGATCTGATCGAGAAATTCAGATCTTTGCGGTGGTGGCCGCAGGCATATGTCGATTGAACTGGCCTGTCGTTCTTCGTGCAGATGACGTGTAATCAGACCGCCACAGCCTAAAGCAGCAGTCACAAAGCCCGCATGTCGTAATGACTGCGGGCTTTGTGCGTTGCAGTCATTTGAGGCGGCGAGCGCTATTTTGCGTCAGGTATTTTGAATCAGAGGAAATACTGAGGCACACTAATAAGCCATGCTGGAACACCCAGCCACGGCAGCGCAGATGGAACCTGAAAGCTTTCGGAATTCCCGGTGCGTTTCAGGCCACAGTCGATGGGCATTGCGTCAGCGCAATCTATTCCGATGACAAAGGTGATGTCATTGAGGCCGTGCCGGTTATCCAGGCTTAGCCCGTGGCTGGTATGGCCATCTGCTCCTCTTTCGCCTTCATGGCTAATGCCGTGGCGTCAAGCCGAAGTGCAAAAGCGAGGGCCTCATTCGCCGGTGCCGGTTTGGCATAGACGAACCCCTGGACCTGATCGCATCCGAGTTCTTGCAGCAGCGCAATCTCCTGTCGCGTTTCGGCACCTTCAGCGATTGTCGTCATGCCCAGCCCGCGCCCCAGCGCGATAATGCCTCTGAGCAGTTCGGTCGCGCGAGTGGAATCCGGGGCGCCATCGATGAAAATGCGGTCGATCTTCAATTTGTCAAATGGAAGCTGCGTCAGATACCCCAGCGATGAGTATCCGGTACCGAAGTCGTCCAGCGCCAGTGAAACACCAAATTCCTTCAAGGAACTCAGGACAGTCCGAACCCGGCTTTCATTCTGGTCAACCAACAAGCTCTCGGTCAATTCCAGACATAGCAATTCCGGTGGCAAGCCTGTCTCGGCAAGGACACTGCTGACATCGCTCACGAGATCCGAATTCCAGATCTGGGCAGCGGATACATTGACGGAAATCGCAGGTGCCGGCGCTCCCGCATCCAGCCATTTTTTTGCCTGCAGCGCGGACTGCCTGAGAATCCAGTAGCCAAGATCGCAGATAAGATGCGAGCTTTCCGCAATGGGGATGAACAAAGCAGGCGATATGTTTCCGCGTACAGGGTGGTTCCAGCGGATCAGGGCCTCATAGCCAGTCACCCGGCTGGTCAAAAGGTCAACCTGCGGCTGATAATGAACGGAAAGACCGTCATCATCGGCCAATGCGTTGCGAAGCTCGAGAGCTAATGCGACTTTTTCCTGAACAGCTTCATCCATACCGATTTCGAAGATTTTGTAGCGGCCGCGCCCTTCCTCTTTGGCCCGGTAGAGGGCGAGGTCAGCATTGCGCAGGAGATCTGTCGACGTCGTGCCATGCTTTGGAATGAGGGCAATGCCGATGCTGGTGCCAACGGTCACTTCGATGCGATCAAGCACCGTCATTCCGGAAACAACGGTGACGATTTCGGCGGCAATGCGTTCGCATTCCTCCAGGCCGGTCACGCCTTCCAGTAGGATCGCGAATTCGTCACCGCCGAGGCGGGCGACAAAATGCGCATTCCCCAATGTGCGCGCAAGCAGATGCGCGACTTTGACCAACAGGGCATCGCCGACGGCATGACCGAGCGTGTCGTTGACATCCTTGAAGCGGTCGAGGTCGAGCAACAACAACGCACCATTTTCGCCTGTCCGCACAGCGCGCCCTAGAACGTCGTCAATCCGTCTGTGAAACAGGGTCCGGTTGGCAAGGCCGGTAAGCGGATCGTGAAATGCCAGTTTTTCGAGTTGTTCGGCTGCTGTTTTTCGGTCGGTTACGTCCTGAATTGTACCGTAGATGCCGATTTTGTGACCATCGCTGTCCGTTCTCAGCTTGGTCGTAATAGCGAAATGTCCAATGGTTCCATCGCCGCGTCGCACCGGGACATCAATGCTTCTGACCACGCCATAGCGGGTCACTTCGGCCTGGACATCAAGCAAACGGCTTGCACCGTCATCCATGTAAAGATCCATCACGGCGTCGCGTTTCGGCTGGAAGACCCCCGGCTTGTAGGACAGAAGATTGTAGATTTCCTCGGCCCAATAGAGCTCAGCCTCGCCGAAGTTGTAGCTCCAGTCACCGATTTTTCCCAGATGCTGGGCTTCATTTAGCTGAGCCGAGCGGCGGGCAAGCACGTCGCGCGCGTTTTCTATCTGGCGGACAGCGCGGTCGAGTCTGCGCATCGGGATTGCCCTGCCGAAATAGGCGAAAGCACCCAGAAAAGTGGTGAAAATGCTGAAGAAAAGGAGTTCCAGCGCCTTTTGGGCAATCGGGTTGGCCACAACCAGGCTGCCGATGGTCCTTCCGGCAACGCGGATCGGTGCACTTTCTTGAAGTTGCAGGATGCCGGCAAACGCGCCGACAGTGAGCACCAGTTTTCCGTCACTATCGAATATCTTCTGTTCGATTTCGGCTGATTTGGCAGTGTGGAGCTCAACGAACTCGGTAAGCCGTTCTTTCTGGTACTGCCACAATGCTTCGTGGGCGTAGATGTATTTGGACACCCTTGCAGCTTGCATATCGGCAACGAACGAGATCTTGCCGTTCAGGTGCTGGTATGAAGCCACACCATAGGCCAACGGCGGTACAATGGCGATTGCAAGCGCTATCGCCAACGCCACCCGTTTTCCTGTGGTTTTGAGTGTGTTGATCACCGTGCTGCCGGAAGGCTCCCTGCCTCGCGCAAAAGGCTTTCGCCGTCGCTGGATGCAATGAAATCCATAAAACGCTGCACAAGCGGTGTGGACTGATCGGCAAACACAAAACGATAAGGCTTGAAGTAGGGATAATCTCCGCTTTCGAGGTTTTCCAGCGTCGGTTCGGCGCCGTCTATGGTGACAAACCATAAACGCGACTGATAGTTTTCGGTTACCATCTGGGTCAGGCTTGTGCCCACAAGCGAGCCATTGATGGTTGCCGCCATATCGAGGTTGTTCTGATCTGTTGCCGCGATGGGAACATCGATGCGTGTTCTCACCTTGTCGATGGCAGCTGTCATCTGAGGAAACATCTCACCCAGAAGGGCGGTGTCGCTCTCGCTTTTGGGTCTAAGGATCACACGAACCGGTGTTCCGTCGGGCCATGTCGCTGTGGGCTCAGCATAAAAAGCCGCTACATCCGTTTTGACAATATTGCCGGGCTTGAGGTTGGAACTGACAAGTCCATAAGGGGTGCGGACTGCAACAACTGCGGTAAGCCCTTCCTCCGCCGGCTTCAGGGCGCGCGCGGAAACGGCAAGATCAAGGACATCGTCCCGAACGGCCGCAATGCCGCCGGAACTGCCGAGACCCGGTATCACTTCTACCGTCGTGTCTGTCTCTTTGGCCTCGAATGCTGCACCAAGCCGCTCCATCAACACCGTTGCCGAACCGGTGCCACCGATCCGAAGTGTTTCCGCCTGCAGGGGTGAGACGGTCGCCAAGCAAACCGCCGCTGCAGTCATCGCAAGAACGAATGTCATACATAGAAGGGGCCGGGACATACTTCTCTCCAGGTCGTTAGATCTAGCTTCATAATCGTTTACTAATAAAGAATGTGTGAAACGGACCGCAGTTTTCTGAAGTCAGTTTCCATAGGTTTACCTGGAGTGATGCGTGTACCGGGAAAGTCAGCTGTAGATACGGTGATCCATCGGCGTGCGTGCGATCAGATCGGTCAAACCTGAAAGCATGGCGATTTCGGCGCGGTTCGGTTTGGCATGCGGGTTCCAGACGACATGCACGTCGATGGCTGGTGGCGTCTCATAGGGTGGCAGCCGCCAAAGCCGCCCCCGCTCAATGTCTTCGCGCACCACATGCAAGGGCAGTGGACCGATGCCGAGGCCGGCCATGATCATGCGCCGCACTTCTTCGAGGTTGGGGGACGTTCCGACAATGCGGGCATCGAGCTGCGCCTCGGCGCGCATTTCAGCAACAGGCCGCAACGCATCGTCCATCTGGTCGGTTACAAAGCTCACGGAGGAATGGCCGGCGAGATCTGCAATCGTCACGCCTTCGCGGCCGTAAAGCGGATGGGTCGGGCCGCAGAACAGGCCGAAATATTCACGGAAAAGGCGTCGGTATTCCAGTTGCGGACTGCGGTCCATCACCAGGCAAATGGCAAGCGAGGCGCGGCGCGCTGCAACGGCGGTCAGGGCGCTACGGCTTGCCATCGCCTCGATCGACAGCGTGGCGCGGGGATGATCTGTATGGAACTTGGTCAGGGTCTCATCGAACAAAGGGCTGGTGACGTGGCTCGCCATGACGATGCGGACATGGCCGCTGACCTCGTCTTCGACATCTCTGATCGCTGTGCCGAGACGAAGAATGGCGCCATGTATGTCAATCGCTTCGTCATAAAGCAGCCGCCCGGCGGCGGTGAGTTCAAATCGTCCAGGCTTACGATTGATCAGACGCTTGCCAAGTCTCTCTTCGAGCCGTTTGAGTGCGCTGGAAACGGTTGGTTGCTTCAAGCTCAGACGTTCGGCAGCTTCGGTGACTGAGCGGGAATCGGCGAGCACAAGGAATGTGCGCAAAAGATTCCAGTCGAGGTCGCGGGCCAGACGTTCGGGCGGGGTAAGGCTGCTCATTCCATTATTGATATCATCTATGATTGCAATATCAATTATCTATTTGATCAATGCAGCCTAACCCAACATCATGCCCCCAACAAAAGAACGCCGGGGAGCGTTGGGAACATGAGCATCGAACAACGCGAGGCGCGGCAGCCGTGGATCCTGCTGACGCCGGCACTGACGGCGATCGGCTTGCTGCTGATTGTGCCGCTTATGTTCATCGTCGTCTATTCGTTCTGGCTCAAGAGTGCTGCGGGTGCTGATACGCCGGGCTTTTTCCTCGACAACTGGCAAGAAGCGCTGAGCGACCGTTTTTATCGCGATATCCTGCTCAACACTTTGAAAATTGCTGCTGTGACCGCCGCCGCCTGTGCAGTTCTCGGCTATCCGGCTGCCTATTTCATCGCTCGCTCCAAAGGCAACAAAGTTGTCCTTCTGGTGCTGCTGATGCTGCCGTTCTGGATCAGTTACATTATTCGTACGATGAGCTGGATCAATATTCTGGGTGTTTCCGGCGCGCTCAATTCCGCGTTGATGTGGGTCGGGATCATCAATGAACCGATCCAGATGCTCTACAATGAAACCACTGTGATCCTCGGTCTGGTGCATTTCCTGCTGCCGTTCATGGTGCTCAATATTTTTGTCAGCCTCGACGGTATCGATACCAATCTGGAAGATGCGGCGTCATCATTAGGGGCGACGCGCTGGCAGGGATTCCTGCAGGTGACACTGCCACTGTCATTGCCCGGCTTGGCCGCTGGCGGGTTGCTTTGTTTCGTCCTGTCCGCAGGGACTTACATCACCCCGGTTATCCTGGGCGGGCCGCGCGACGCGATGTTCGCCAACCTCGTCTATGAGGCCATTATCAGGCAGCTCAACTGGCCGCTTGGTTCGGCGCTGTCTCTGCTGCTGCTCATCGTACTTGGAGTACTGGTGCTCATCTACAACCGCTATCTCGGCATGGCGCAACTGGCGAAGGGGCTTGGCTGATGGGCTGGCGTCTGATCCGTATTTACACAATTTTTGTCTATCTTTTCATGTTTCTGCCAATTGCGGTGGTGGTGCTGCTGTCGTTCAACGCCAACCAGTTCGGCAGCTTTCCGATGACCGGATTGTCGACCCGCTGGTTTGAAGTGCTGTGGAACAATGATGCCATCATGCGGGCATTCAAGACGTCGATCGTGCTCGGATTGATGACCGCAGTGATCTCGACAGTACTTGGAGTATTGGCCAGTCTGGCGCTGGTGCGGTATAAAATTCCGGGCCGGAACCTGATTACCACACTGCTGATCGCGCCAATCCTGGTGCCTGAGGTCGTTCTGGCGGTGGCGCTGCTGCTGTTTCTGAATTTCCTCAATATAGGCAAGAGTTTTACGCTGCTGCTGCTGGGCCATGTCATCTTCACGCTGCCCTTCGTCATTCTGGTGGTGCAGGCGCGGCTGGTCAGTATCAAGCGGGATGTCGAGGAAGCAGCGCTGAGCCTTGGCGCGTCACCGATGCAGACCTTTTTCTCGGTCACGCTTCCGCTGCTGATGCCGGCGGTGGCGGCGGGCGGCTTGTTTGCCTTCACCATCAGCTTTGACGACATCACCGGAACGCTGTTCTGGAAGCCGGGCGGGATTGAAACCGTGCCGACGCAGATTTTCTCGATGCTTCGCAATTCGATCTCTCCGGAGATCAACGCTCTTGGCACGGTCATCATCGTGCTGACGGTCGGGCTGCCGCTGATTGGTGCGGCGATTGCCCGAAGACTTGCAACGAAAAGCGGCGGATGAACCGCCCAACTGAACCTGAACCAGAGATGGAGAACAAAATGGACGATACAAAACGTTATGAACGATTGCGCGAGCGGTTCCAGAATGGCGATATCAGCCGCCGCAGTTTTTTCGGTCTTCTCGGCGCTGCCGGCGCGGCCTATGGCCTGCAGATGCCTTTTGCCAGTCAGGCACTGGCAGCCGGCGATGTAACCCAGGTCCGCTTTGACGGATGGGGTGGCGTTGTCTCGGAAGCCTTCCGCAAACATGCCTTCGATCCCTATACCGCCAAAACCGGCGTCAAGGTCATTGACGGCACGTTCCCCGGTGGCGACGAATATCTCGCCCTGGTGCGCGCCAGCCAACCCGGCGAATACAACATCGCCCATCTTTCCGGCGTTTTCGATTATGCCCGCTACGCCAGCTTCGATCTGACCAGCGAACTCAATGTCGCTAACATTCCGAACATGGCCAATGTCATGCCGGCGCTGATGAACGCCTTCAAGTCGATCACGCCTGACAGCCTCAGCGCCGCCCCTTACGACTATGGCACCACCGGGCTTGCCTACAATCGCAAGCACATCAGCGACGAAGAGATGAAGGAAAAGGGTGCCAAGATCCTCATCGACGAGAAGTACAAGGGCAAAATCGGCGGCTGGAGCGATTGGCGCACCCGGCTCTGGTATGCTGCTCTGCAGACCGGCCAGGACCCGAATGACATCAAGGATATGGACGCTGCCTGGGATGCCGTGCGCAAGCACCGCGATCTGGCGCTGAAATACTGGTCTTCGGGCGCTGAACTGATGAGCCTGATGGCGGAAGAAGAGATCTACGTCACCGAAGGTTGGTCCGGCCGTATCTATGCCTTGCAGGAACAGGGTCACGATATCGGCTACTACGATCCGCCGAACAGCTTTGGCTGGCAGGAATGCCTGTTCGTGCTCAAGGGCAGCCCGATGGCCGCTTGCGAAGAACTGCTCAACTTCATGCTCGACAAGGACACTTCGATTGCGGTGGCCGAAGGCCAGAGCTATCCGCCCGCACTCGATCCGACCAAGGTCGATCTCGGCGCCAAGATCCCGAAGCTTCCGGCATTTGACGCCACGGGCACGCTTGCGGGCCTGACCTTTGCCGATCCAGCCTACTGGAATGGCAACGAAGCCGAATGGTCGAAAGAGTTTGGCCGCGTCCAGAAGGGTTACTAACCCAAAGCCCGGCCCCGTCGTTACGGCGGGGCCGGAATTTTTTCCCAATCGGAGGCATAATGCCGTGAGCGCAGTTTCCCTGAGCAAAATCGTCAAGCGCTTTGGCGACTACACCGCTGTGCACCAGATGTCGCTGGATATAGCCGAGGGCAGTTTTGTGACCCTGCTCGGACCTTCGGGCTGCGGCAAGACCACGACATTGCGCATGATCGCCGGCTTGCTTGACCCCAGCGAGGGCGAAATCGCCATCAAGGGCAAACGGGTCAATGATGTGCCTATCCACAAGCGCAATCTTGGCCTGGTGTTTCAGAATTACGCGCTGTTTCCGCACAAGACAGTAGCCGAAAATGTTGCCTTCGGCCTCAACTACCGAAATGTCGGCAAGGAAGACGCCAAACGTAAAGTGGCTGCTGCGCTGGACCTGGTGCAATTGCCCGACCTCGGGGCGCGCTATCCGAAAGAACTTTCCGGAGGCCAGCAGCAGCGCATTGCACTGGCGCGCGCCATCGTCATCGAACCGGACGTGTTGTTGCTTGATGAGCCGCTGTCGGCGCTTGATGCCAATCTGCGCGAGGATATGCGGGTTGAGCTGAAGCGGATCCAGCAAAGCATCGGGGTGACCACGGTGTTTGTGACGCACGACCAGACCGAAGCGCTGGCCATGTCGGACCAGATCATCGTCATGTCGGAAGGCCGGGTTGAGCAGATCGGCGCGCCGGAAGAGGTCTACAATACTCCGGCGAGCGAGTTTGTTGCCCAGTTCCTCGGCGCTTCGAATTTGTTGCCGGCAAACTGTGCGGGCGTTTCGGGCGGTGAAATTGTGCTTGAATTGCCGGGTTTTCCACGCATCGTTATCCCGAAGGAACGCGCTCCCAAGATTTCCGCACCCGGTCCGGTCCGGCTGGTCATCCGTGCTGAAAAATTGCATCTGAAAGCTGCTGGAGCTGCAAACAATGGAGATCTGTCGGTCGAAGCGATTGTCGAAAACGTCGATTATCAAGGCCAGTCCGCGCGCTATTTCCTGCGTGTCGGCGATCATCAGATGCAGGCCATCAACATGATCGAAGATCGCCCCTTTGCCACTGGCGCGAAGGTGGCCTTGCAGTTTCGCGCGAAAGACTGCGCAGCCCTTCCGGTCGGGAGTCCTTCGTGAAATCCGAAAGCCATCTGTTCTACCAGACGCGTGCGCGCCGGCCGGTTCTGGCCGAAGCGCGCGGCGTCTACATGTGGGATGTCGACGGCAAGCGTTATCTCGACGGTTCGTCTGGCGCGATGGTCAGCAATATAGGGCATTCCAATCCACGGGTGCTTGAGGCCATGCGGCGGCAGATGGAGAAGTCGACCTTCGGTTACCGGCTGCACTTCGAAACCGAACCGAGCGAGCAGCTCGCAGCCAAGGTGGCCTTGCTCTCACCTGTTGGAATGGAGAAAGTGTTCTTCGTTTCCGGCGGATCTGAAGCGGTGGAAAGCGCCATCAAGCTGGCCCGGCAATATGCGGTAACTGTGGGGCAGGCATCACGCTGGAAGGTCATCGCGCGCGATCCCAGCTACCATGGCTCCACTCTCGGCGCGCTGGCACTGACCGGGTATGCGCCGCTGTCTGATCCGTTCTTGCCGATGATGCAGGCCATGCCGAAGATCCCGGCGCCACGCGCCTATCTCGATGGTCTGGATATCGAAGATCCGGCGACCGGTGCCCATTACGCAGCGATGCTGGAAGCGAAAATTATCGAAGAAGGCCCCGACACCATCCTGGCCTACATACAGGAGCCGATCGGTGGTGCGTCCACCGGGGCGCTGGTGCCGCCGGCGGGTTACATGCAAGCGATTCGCGAGATCTGCGACCGGTACGGTGTGCTGCTGATCCACGACGAAGTGATGTCGGGTGGTGGGCGCACCGGCAAGTTCATGGGCGCCGAGCATTTTGGCGTTGAGCCCGACATCATTGCGATCTCCAAGGGATTTGGTGCCGGTTATGCTCCGCTTGGCGCAATGATCGCCCAGGACCGGCTGATCGATCCGGTGCTTGATGCCGGGGGCTTTCTGCATGGCCACACTTATGCCGGCAATCCGCTCGCCTGTGCTGCCGGGCTTGCGGTGCTTGAGGAAATTGAAACCGGCGGCTTGATGCAGAACGCTGCTCAGGTTGGTGGCTTGCTCAAGGCGCGGCTTGAGAATTTGAAGCAACGGTTTTCCTTCATTGGCGATGTGCGCGGTGAAGGCTTGTTGCTTGCCTTCGAACTGGTATCAGACCGACAAACAATGCAGCCACTGCCAAAGGCGCTCAACGCCTATAACGAGTTGGTAGAGCTGGCTTATGCCGAAGGCTTGATCATCTATTCGCGGCGGACACGGGGCGGTGTCGAAGGCGACCATTTCATGGTTTGTCCGCCAATGATCATCACGGAAGGCCAGGTCGACGAAATCATCGACATGCTGACCACGGCACTCGACAAGTTCGCCACCAAGGCCGGACTTGCCGTCGATACAGCCTGACCGGGGAATTGCATGTCGAAAATCATCATCTCCTGCGCTGTTACGGGCTCGATTCACACGCCTTCAATGTCACCTTATCTACCGGCGACCGCCGAGGCGATTGCTGAACAGGCTATCGGTGCGGCAGAAGCAGGGGCCGCAATCCTGCATCTGCATGCCCGCAATCCTGTGACGGGGCAGCCTTCGGCTTCGCCGGAGCACTACATGGCATTCCTGCCCGCCATCAAGGCAGGCACCGACGCAGTGGTCAATCTGACCACTGGAGGCAGCGCGGTGATGACGATGGAAGATCGGCTCGCCGGGCCTCTAGCTGCTGAACCGGAGATGTGTTCGCTCAATATGGGGACGATGAATTTCGCGCTCTATCCAATGCTCGGTAAACGCACTGAATGGCTGCATGACTGGGAAGAGCCGTTTCTGCGAAATTCCGATGATCTAATTTTCAAGAACACACCAAGGGATATCGAAACTGTGCTCCGGCTTATGGGGCAGGACCGCGGGGCCGGTTTCGAGTTCGAATGCTATGACATCAGTCATCTCTACATGCTCAGGCATTTTGCCGACCGTGGGCTGATCAAGGCGCCGATCTTCATACAATTCGTCATGGGCGTGCTGGGCGGTGTTGCGGCAGAACCGGAGCATCTGGCTCACCTCAAGCAGACAGCGGACAAATTGTTCGGTGATGGCTACATTTTCTCGGTGCTTGCCGCTGGCCGCCAGCAAATGGCGATGGCCAAACTCAGCGCAACGATGGGCGGTCATGTGCGGGTGGGGCTGGAAGACAATCTCTATATCGCGCGTGGTCAACTGGCTAAATCCAATGCCGAACAGGTGAACATGGTGCGTGATATCGTTGAAAGTGTCGATCGCGAGGTGGCGACGCCCGATGAGGCGCGCGCGATGCTGGGCCTGAAAGGCAAAGACAGGGTGGGGTTTTAAGTATGAAGGACATCAGCATCAGACAGGCAGTGCCCGGTGACGAGGCTGCTCTGAATCTCGCGCTGGGCCAATTGTCTGACGGGATGGGTGATGTACACCGGGCCAGCGAAGCCGATATTGCCCGTTTCTGCTTCGGGTCAGCGCCCGTGTTCCATGCGTTGCTGGCGGAGACCGCAGACGGACATGTTGTTGGTGTTGCGGCCTACTCGCCCTTCTTCTCAACGGTGTCCGGATCTGTCGGCGTCTATGTTTCGGATCTCTGGGTGGCCGAACAGACCCGTGGCAAACGGCTGGGACAGCGGCTTCTGGCTGCTGTTCGCGTGGCTGGAATAGAGGCCTGGGATGCAAGTTTCATTCGGCTCAATGTCTACCATGACAATCCAAAGGCTCTGGCCTTCTATGAGCGGCTTGGTTTCGTCCACTACGCCGAGACCCAGTTCATGACATTGTCTGGCAGGGAATTCAGTTCTCTGGGAGAACAAGCATGAAAGCCATATTTGACGAACGCCAGCGGGCGCATGATCCGAAGCATTTCATGGCAAATGGCCGGCTTTCGGCCAATCCGGAACAACCGCAACGGATCGAAGAGCTGAGCCGTGGCGCCCGGGCATCCGGGTGTGACCTGATTGCGCCGATCGATCACGGTGTCGGCCCGATTGCGGAAATCCATTCACCCGAATATCTGACTTTTCTCGAAACCATTCATGCCCGCTGGCTGCGCACCGAGGGAGCTTCGGATGAGGTGATCCCGAATATCCATCCGGACCGGCGCACTGCCAGCTATCCGGCATCGGCGGCAGGACAGGCCGGCTTCCACCAGGCTGACACCTCCTGTCCTATTGCTGCAGGAACCTGGCAATCGGCCTACTGGTCGGCGCAGACAGCGCTCAGCGCCGCGGGCGCGGTGCTTGCGGGAGACCGGGCCGCCTATGCCTTGTGCCGTCCGCCCGGTCACCATGCATTCGGCGATCTGGCCGGCGGGTTCTGCTTTCTCAACAATTCGGCGATTGCTGCTCAGGCGCTGCTGCGCGCTGGCCGCCGCCCGGCGATCCTTGATGTCGATGTCCATCACGGCAATGGAACCCAAGGCATCTTCTACAACCGTCGTGATGTGCTGACGGTGTCGATCCATGCCGACCCCGCGCGGTTTTACCCGTTTTACTGGGGGCATGCCGGCGAGCGCGGTGAGGGCGAGGGAATGGGATACAATCTCAACCTGCCACTGCCGCGCGGCACCGGTGACGCGGACTATCTGACGACGCTGGACACCGCGCTGGCACGGGTACGCTCCTTCGGTACAGATGTGCTCGTGGTAGCCTTGGGCCTCGACGCGCACGAGAACGACCCGTTCCACGGCTTCAAGGTGACAACGCCGGGTTTTGGTAAAATTGCATCGGCGATTACCGGGCTGGACCTGCCGACAGTCATCGTGCAGGAAGGTGGCTATCTGTCAGCCGATCTGGGTGACAATCTGACCAGCTTTCTCAACGGGTATCAGGCGGGATGAGCACAAACACAGATATACTGGTGATTGGTGGTGGCATTGCCGGCATCAGCGCTGCCGCACGGTTGGCGCCTGATGCGCGGGTGATCGTGCTCGAAGCTGAGCCGGTGATCGGTCATCATTCTTCGGGGCGTTCGGCGGCAATTTTCATTCGCAATTACGGCAACGCCACTCTTCGGGCGCTGAATGCTGCTTCGGCTTCGTTCCTGGCTGATCCTGAAGGCGTTTCCGATAGCAGTCTGCTGTCGCCGCGCGGTGAAATGCTGGTAGCGACGGATGAAGATCTTTCCAAATTCGACGCCTATCTCGATGGCAGCGAAGGGCTGGAGCGGTTGTCGCCGCAGCAGGCGCTGGAACTGGTGCCGATCCTGCGGGAAGATGCCATTGCTGCCGCTGCGATTGAATGGGATGCGCAGGACATCGATGTCGACCGCATGCTGCAGGGCTTTGCCCGCAAGCTTCGCGGTCACGGTGGCAGGACCGTTACCGGTGCGCCGGTGCAGTCGATTACCCGTCAGGATGGTGTCTGGACGGTGGTCACGCCAGCGGGCGAGTTTACGGCGCCCGTGCTGATCAATGCTGCCGGTGGTTGGGCCGATACCATAGCGCAGATGGCTGGCGTCCGCACTTTAGGTTTGGCGCCTCTGCGCCGGTCGGCGGCGCTGATCCCGGCGCCCGATGGTCATGACATCAATCGCTGGCCGCTGTTCGCCAATGCTGGCGACCAATGGTATGCCAAACCGGAGGCTGGCAAGCTGATGATTTCGCCGGCGGATGAAGATCCGGTCGAGCCGCATGATGTGTGGGCCGACGACATGGTGATTGCCGAGGGGCTTCATCGTTACGAGCAGGCTGTGACCACGCCGGTCACAAGGGTCGAGCATAGCTGGGCTGGAATGCGAACCTTTGCGCCCGACAGGACGCCTGTGGTTGGCTTCGCACCGGACGCCGATGGTTTCTTCTGGCTCGCGGGGCAAGGTGGCTATGGTATGCAGACGGCGCCGGCCTTGTCGCAATTGGCTGCAGATTTGTGTCTTGGACGGCTATCGCCGCTGGGCCAGACCGTAATAGAAGCGCTTAGCCCCGGTCGGGCAGGATTGAATTTTCAACAGGGATAAAACACATGAGTGACATCACACGCATCGAAACCGGCCCGCGCATGAGCCAGGCTGTTGTCCATGGCGGCGTCGTCTATTTGGCCGGTCAGGTTGGTACCGCCGGCGCCAGCGTCACGGTGCAAACCCAGGATATTCTCGCCAACGTCGATCGTTTGTTGGCTGAAGTTGGCTCGGACAAGACAAAAATCCTGCAGACCACGATCTGGATGTCTTCGATGGATGATTTCGCCGAGATGAACGCCGTCTGGGATGCCTGGGTGTCGCCGGGCAACGCACCTGCGCGCGCCGCCGGCGAATCCAAGCTGGCAACGCCGGATTACAAGGTCGAAATCCTCTGCATCGCAGCGATCTGAGCTGTAGCTCGACATAGGCTAACGCGGTAGTTTCTGCCCCTTATGCCTTGTAAGTGGCTTCACGGATCGTTTGCTACCAAAGCGCCGCGCGTCTTCAGGATGCGCGGCGTTTCCATGAGCGAATCATCGAGACGTCTGGGGAAATGTTCGCGACTGCAATGGAATCTGTGCCATAGTCCGGGTCTTCCCATGAAAGCGATTCCATGCCGCAATCCCAAAGCCGTGCCGAACCCGTGTTTGCCAATAATGCTATCAAAGATCCGCTTGCCATCCTGAAGCAGGTGTATGGTTATCCGGCGTTCCGTGGACGGCAGGCCGAGGTGGTCGATCAGGTCGTTTCGGGCGGCGATGCGGTGGTTCTGTTTCCCACCGGCGCCGGAAAATCCTTGTGCTTCCAGATCCCGGCGCTTTGCCGGGATGGTGTCGGTATCGTCGTTTCTCCGCTGATTGCGCTGATGCGTGACCAGGTGGAAGCGCTCAAGCAATTGGGCGTGCGGGCCGCAGCGCTGAATTCCTCGTTGACGCGCGAAGAGTTCGATGATGTTCGCAGCGCAATTGCCAATAACGAGCTTGAACTTCTCTATGTCACGCCGGAACGGATCGTCACGCCAGCCTTCAAGAACATGATCGGCAATACCAAAATTGCATTGTTTGCCATAGACGAGGCACATTGTGTTTCCCAATGGGGCCATGATTTCCGACCGGAATACCGCGAGCTTGGCCACTTGGGCGAGACCTATCCGGGGGTGCCGCGCATGGCGCTGACGGCGACGGCAGATCCGCACACCCGCGAAGACATCATCGACAAGCTGGCCCTGCGTTCGGCCGAGGTTTACACGACGTCGTTTGACCGTCCGAACATCGCCTACGAGATCGTTGAACGCGACCAGCCACGCCAGCAGTTGTTGCGATTTTTATCGCGCCACACAGGATCGAGTGGCATCGTATATTGCCTGTCGCGCGCCAAGGTCGAGGATACGGCGGAATGGCTCAACAAGCAGGGCATTCGTGCGCGGGCCTATCACGCAGGGATGCCGCGTGAGGTTCGCGATGCCAACCAGGATGCCTTTCTAAAGGAAGAAGATCTTTGTCTTGTCGCCACCGTGGCTTTCGGAATGGGCATCGACAAGCCGAATGTGCGCTATGTCGCCCATCTTGATCTGCCAGGTTCGATCGAGGCCTATTACCAGGAAACCGGTCGTGCCGGGCGCGATGGGCTGCCGTCCGATGTCTGGATGGCCTATGGCATGGCCGATGTGATTCAGCGTGGCCGGATGATCGATGGCGGCGGGTCGGGCGACGATATCAAGCGGGTTGAACGTGCCAAGCTCAATGCCCTGCTTGCCGTATGTGAAACGCCGGGTTGCCGGAGGCAGGCGATCCTTGCCCATTTTGGCGAGACGCATGCGGGCAATTGCGGCAATTGCGACACTTGTCTCAAGCCGGTTGAAACCTGGGACGGAACCGATGCTGCCATCACCGCATTGGCGGCAATCTACCGGACCGGCGAACGCTTCGGAACAGGGCACCTGGTCGATGTGTTGATGGGGAACGAGAACGACAAGACATCCCGCTTTGGCCATGCCGACATGCCGGTCTTCGGTGCGGGCAAAGACATTCCGGCAAAAACCTGGCAGTCAGTCTACCGTCAGCTTCTCGCCAGCGGCTTGGTCAGTGTCGATCACGAGGCCTACGGTGCGTTGAAGCTTGAACCGGAGGCGCGCGCTGTTTTCAAGCGTGAACGCGAGGTCCGTTTCCGCAAGGACCGTCCGACGACGGGCAAAGCATCGAGACGACAGTCATCAAGTTCGATGAACGCCAAATCTGCGTTGGAAGAGGCCGATATGGAGCTTTTCGAGGCTCTTCGCGCTGCTCGTATGACAATCGCCAAGGAGCTCGGGGTTCCGCCCTATGTCGTTTTTCCGGACACGACGCTGGTGGCGTTCGCGACCAATCGTCCAACAGATAGTGAGGCGATGCTGGGGACTTCCGGCGTCGGGCAGTCAAAGCTGGAGCGCTATGGGGATGCATTCCTGCAGGTTATTCTGGCGCATCAGAGATAGGTTTGATCTATCCGATCTGTTGCTATCCGAAAGCCGTCTGAATCTTGAGGCTGCCAAGTGGTGGCTTGTGGGAAAGGACTTCAGCAAGGTCGCCAATCCAACCCGGTGTAAAATGAGCCGGGTGATCTCCGGCTCACAGGCGTGGATGGAATCGAGCGCCGCGGGATAGGTGACTGCTTGTCTTTGGGCGTTGCCTCAGTGTCTGAGATAGGTTCGCAATGCCACCGCGCTACCTAGCGACCAGATCAAGTCTAGCCAGCGTCCGAACGCCTCGGAGAATCGCGGGGACCCACCAAGATCGCCGTAGAGCTCGCGTTGATTCAACCAGGCTTGCGGATCTGTCTTTGCCGCATTTGCTGCAACGGTCAGCCGGGCCCAGAGAGGGTCATTGGGATCAATAGCGGTGCCATCTTCACGGGTGCCAGAGCACATACGCGCCCAGAGCGCTTCAGCCAGGGCCAGTCCCTCTATCGGGCTTCCCGTTTCCAAAGCCTCCCGCAGCACTGGCAGCAGAAAACCGGTGTGGCGCGAAGAGCCGTCAAAGGCTACTCGGCGCACCGTATCCACGATTTCGGGATTGGAAAACCGCCGATCGATCAGGCTGACATAGGCCGCAGGCTCCATGCCCTCGACCGGATCGACATGCGGTGCAATCTCCTCATTTTCGACTTTGCGAAAAAACGGGCCGATAAGCGGATGGGCCATGCAGTCCGCGATGGTGTCAACCGACAGGATTTCACCGGGGTTGGAAATTAGCTGATGACCGCCATTGAGGATACGGATTTTCATCGCCTCGTAGGCGTGCACGTCGTTCGTGAAGGTGGCGCCCGCCTTGTTCCAGTCCGGCCGGCCAGCGCAGAAGTCATCTTCGATCACCCATTGGCGATAGTTCTCATGAGTGACCGGTGCGGCGTCATCAATGCCAAACTGTTTTGCCAGCGCCAGTTCCTTGGGCCCGGTTGCGGGGACAATGCAATCGACCATGGAGTTGGGAAAGCTGCAGTTTGCATCAATCCAGTCCGCCAGACCCGGATCTGACAGACGTGCAAGCGACACCACCGTCTGGCGCAGGATAGCACCGTTGCCCTGGAGGTTGTCGCAGCTTTGGCCGGTGAAGGGCCCAGTGCCGTTGGCGCGACGCAGCTTGAGTGCAGCAACCATCGCGCCAAAAGCGGTCAGGGGCGTGTCCGGATTGGCGGCATCGTGCTGAATGTCGGGGTGGCCCGCATGGAACCCCTTGGTTACAGGGTCGATATAATAACCGCCCTCGGTTACAGTCAGTGCGACGATGCGAATAGCCGGATCGGCCATGCGTGAGATCAGTGGGCCATTGCCCTCAACAATTGGAATGTAGTCGATCATCGATCCGACAATTTCGGCCGACCGGCCTGCGGGATCGAGTTCGATCAGCGTGGTCAGATAGTCCTGCGCTGCCAGTTTCATACGTTGGGCTTCGTCATAGGGGCGTACGCCGGCGCCAATGATTGCCCAGTCGAGAGCCAGGCCCTGTTGCATCAGGCGATGCAGATACCATGCCTGATGGGCACGGTGAAAATTACCCAGCCCGATATGAATAATGCCGGGCGTCAGGGCGGATCGATCATAGGCCGGGCCGGAAATTTCGTCGGGTAGATCAGCGAGTGTGGCGTTGGAAAGGTGCATGTCTGATCAACTCATCCACTGGCCGCCATCGACATTATATGTCTGGGAAAGGATATAATCGGATTCCGCCGAGGCCAGAAAGATTGCCATGCCGGTGAGATCGGCAGGTGTCGCGAAGCGGCCAGCCGGAACGCTCGCGGCAACTTCCGCCTTCTTCTGGCCGGGTTTCTTGCCCTCGAGCTTTGCGAACATGGCATCGACATGTTGCCAGTGCTCACCGTCGACAACGCCGGGAGCAATGGCGTTGACGTTGATCCCGTGCTGGATCAGGTTGAGACCTGCCGATTGGGTGAGCGAGATCACTGCCGCCTTTGTCGAGCAATAGATCGCGACAAGACTTTCGCCGCGCCGTCCGGCTTGTGACGCCATGTTGATGATCTTGCCGCCATGGCCTTGTTTGATCATCTGGCGTGCTGCTGCCTGCATGGTGAACAGCGTGCCGGCCACGTTGACCGCGTAAAGCCGCTCATAGCTGTCGCGGGTAATATCGACGATATTATGGGCATCAAACAGAGCTGCGTTGTTGATCAGGATGTCGAGTTTGCCGGCCGTGGCAATCACCGTGTCGATCGCTGCATCAATGCTGTCTTGGCGCGTGACATCCAGTTCGACGGCATAGGCGCCGTCGCCGATTTCGGATGCGGTTTCTTGTGCCGCTTCCATGTTGATATCGGCGATGGCGACGATCGCGCCTTCGCGAGTGTAAGCCTCGGCAAATCCTTTGCCGATTCCACGTGCTGCCCCGGTGATCAGAGCTGATTTGCCTTCAAGGCGTCTCATGCGATGCGAAGTCCCTGGTTGTCGAACCTGTGAATCTGATCAGGTTTCGGTGTCAGGTAAATCGTATCGCCATGATGCACGGCAACCTCGCCCCCGACTCGCACGGTCAGCGGATCGCAGCCCGGAATGCCGTGGATGTGTATGAAGGTGTCAGAGCCAAGGTGTTCGGCAATGCCGACCGTGCCTTGCCAGTCTCCCGCGGTATTGGAGATATCGATATGCTCCGGGCGAATACCGATCGTATGGGCGTCGAGCTTTGAGGCCTCGGGGCCTTCGAGCAGGTTCATTTTCGGCGAACCGATGAAACCCGCGACAAACTTGTTACGGGGAGTGTGGTAAAGCTCCAGCGGGCTTCCCACCTGCTCAATCACGCCAGCGTGCAACACAACGATTTTGTCGGCCATGGTCATGGCCTCGACCTGGTCGTGGGTCACGTAGACCATCGTGGTGGCAAGCTTGGTGTGCAGTTCGGAAATTTCCATCCGCATGCCGACGCGCAAAGCTGCGTCGAGGTTCGAAAGCGGCTCGTCGAACAGGAACGCTGACGGTTCGCGCACGATAGCGCGCCCGATGGCGACACGCTGGCGCTGGCCGCCGGAAAGCTGGCCAGGGCGCCGGTCCAAATAGTCGGTCAGGTTCAAAGCAGCGGCAGCGGAGGCAATCCGCTTGTCCTGCTCCTCCTGCGGCATCTTCGCCATCTTCATCGGGAAGGCGATGTTCTTGCGCACCGTCATATGCGGGTAAAGTGCATAGCTCTGGAAGACCATCGCCAGGCCGCGTTTGGCCGGGGGCAGACCTGTGGCATCCTTGCCGTCGATCTCGATGATGCCCGAAGTGGTGTCTTCCAGCCCGGCGATCAGGCGCAGCAGGGTCGACTTGCCGCAGCCCGAGGGGCCGACGAAGACCACAAACTCGCCGTCGTTGATCTCGAGGTCCAATGGCGGAATGACTACGACATCGCCGAAGGCTTTCTTGACCTGCTTTAACTGTATACGTCCCATGTTTCGCTCCTCACTTCACAGCGCCGAAGGTCAAGCCCCGGACAAGTTGTTTCTGGCTGAACCAGCCCAGGATCAGGATCGGCGCGATGGCCATGGTCGAGGCCGCCGAGAGCTTGGCGTAGAACAGCCCTTCAGGACTGGAATAGCTGGCGATAAACGCGGTCAGCGGCGCGGCTTTGGCGGCGGTCAGGTTGAGCGTCCAGAACGCTTCGTTCCAGGCGAGGATGAAATTGAGCAGAAGCGTAGAAGCTATGCCAGGCACCGCCATCGGAGTGAGAACATAAAGGATCTCATCCTTTAGCGAAGCGCCGTCCATCCGTGCTGCTTCGAGGATCTCGCCTGGGATTTCCTTGAAGTAGGTGTAGAGCATCCAGACTATGATCGGCAGATTGATCAGCATCAGAACGATCACCAGACCGATACGGGTATCGAGAATTCCAAGCTGGATGAAGATCAGGTAGATCGGGTAAAGCACGCCGACCGCCGGAAGCATCTTGGTGGAGAGCATCCAAAGCAGGATGTCCTTGGTGCGCCTGGAAGGCACGAAGGCCATCGACCAGGCTGCAGGCACCGCGATGATCAGGCCCAGCAGGGTCGAACCGCCGGCAATGATGATCGAGTTCCAAAGGAATCGCATATAGTTTGAACGCTCCTGGACGACTTTGTAGTTTTCCAGCGTCCAGTCGAAGAACAGGAAGACCGGCGGATCGCTGATCGCCTGGGCTTCGGTCTTGAAGCTGGTCAGGATGGTCCAGAGGATCGGGAAGAAGATGAGTAGCCCGATTGTCCAGGCGATGACGGTGTTGATAAGCTTGCGGTTGGTCGAGACTGTGCGTGCCATGTCCGTTCACCTCACTTGTCAAGGTTCTTGCCGACGATGCGCATCAAGAAGATGGCAACGATATTGGCAAGAATGATTGCGTAGACCCCTCCGGCCGATCCGAGGCCGATATTTTGACTTTCCAGAACCCGTTGGAAAATCAGGTAGGTCAGCGTGCGGGTGCCGAAAGCACCGCCGGTGGTCACGAAGATCTCTGCGAAGATCGACAGAAGAAAAATGGTCTGAATCAAAACCACGATAGTGATCGCGCGGCCCAGATGTGGCAGCGTCAGGAACCAGAATCGTTTGTGGACTGGCGCGCCGTCCATTTCGGCCGCTTCCATCTGCTCACTGTCCAAAGACTGCACGGCGGTCAGCAGGATCAGCGTCGCAAAAGGCAGCCATTGCCAGGAGACAATCATGATGATCGATTGCAACGAAGCCTGGCTCAACCATTCGACGGGCGTTGCCCCAAAGAATTTCCACAGATGCGCGAACAACCCGTTCACCGGATCCATGAATATGTTCTTCCAGACCAGAGCCGACACCGTCGGCATGACGAAGAATGGCGCGATGACCAGGATGCGGACAATTCCTTGCCCCCACATCGGCTGGTCAAGCAGCAGTGCGAGGATGATGCCAAAGAAAATTGTGATTGCAAGGACGCCGCCAACGATGAACAGCGTGACCTGAACGCTGGGCCAGAAAGAACTGGAGCTGACGAAACGGATGTAGTTGTCAAATCCGGCCCAGCCCTGATCGCCGCCGCGCATGGGCAGGTAGACGCGGAATGAAAACCACACCGTCATTACTAGCGGCACCAGCATCCAACCAAGTAGCAGGATCACAGCGGGTGCCATCATCAGTCGGGCTGCGGAACGGGATTGCTGGGTGGCCATGACGTGTCTCCACAATGGGCAGGAATACGCTGCCAGGAACAGATGTCATTTGGTAATAATTTGCCGGAGGACGGGTTAAAACCCGCCCTCCGGCTTAGCAGGATGCTTCAGTAACCTGCGGCTTCCATCGCTTCGGTGGTCAGCGCCTGGGCCTTGGCCAGGGCTTCTTCTACCGTTTGCTGGCCTGCGTAGACCGCCGAGAATTCCTGACTGACTTCGGTCGCAATGCCAGCGAACTCAGGAATAGCTGCGAACTGGACGCCAACATAGGGCACCGGGTCGACGGTCGGGTTGTTCGGATCTGCCGACAGGATCGATTCCAGCGTCATCTTGGCGAACGGAACAGCCTGGTAGTTCGGGTTCTCGTACAGCGAGGTACGGGCACCAGGAGGAACGTTTGCCCAGCCTTCTTTGGCTGCAACCAACTCGATGTAGCTGGTGCCGGTTGCCCATTCGATGAACTGCTTGGCAGCGGCTTCCTTTGCAGTGCCGGCAGGAATTGCCAGCGCCCAGGCCCACAGCCAGTTGGAGCGCTTGCCAAGGCCGGTATCCGGTGCCAGGGCGAAGCCAACCTTGTCAGCTACGGTCGAGTCCTGCGGGTTGGTCACGAAAGAGGCCGCCACGGTGGCGTCAATCCACATGCCGCACTTGCCCTGCTGGAACAGCGACAGGTTTTCGTTGAAACCATTGGTCGCGTAGCCGGGAGGGCCTGATTGGTTCATCAGGTCAACGTAGAAGTTGAGCGTGTTAGCCCACTGCGGTGTGTCGAACTGTGGCTTCCAGTTCTCGTCGAACCAGCGCGCGCCGAAAGAGTTCGACATTGCGGTAATGAATGCGCCGCCTTCACCCCAGCCAGCCTTGCCGCGCAGGCAGATGCCGTTGATCTCGTTGTCGCGATCAGTCATCGCG
>Ga0163216_100663_pt1 | contig 42220 bp, 37 predicted proteins | sample SynspAceP_FD_167610 | JGI IMG/M metagenome (GOLD analysis project Ga0163216, IMG submission 167610) | Saline lake microbial communities from Ace Lake in Antarctica - Synechococcus sp. Ace-P (Illumina Assembly) | ecosystem: Environmental > Aquatic > Non-marine Saline and Alkaline > Saline ...
GGCACATTCTATACTGGGTTGCGACAAATCCCCTATCTTGATGGAAAGAAAGGAGAACGGAAGATGGCCCACACAGAGCTGAGTTTGAGCGAACGGCGCACGATTGAGGATATGTTGCACGCGAAGTTTTCGGTCGACAAAATAGCGGCTGAAATCGGTCGGCATCGTGCAACGGTTTATCGTGAGATTAAGCGGAACTGGTATGCTGACACCGAGCTGCCAAATTTGAATGGCTACTATGGCATGACCGCGCAGCGGACCGCCGTGAGCCGTCGCGCCCGGCGGCGCAAACTTGTGCGGTGCATCGATCTGCGAAATTATGTGATTAAGCAGTTGGCAGAAGGCTGGTCACCCGAACAGATCGCAGGTCGCTTAAAGTATGACGGCCAATCTCTGCGTGTTAGTCACGAGACAATCTATGCCTACGTCTACGGCCCCGATGGCCGATCAGAAGAATTGGCATGCTATCTGCCGCACCGCCAAAAGAAGCGCCAACCACGACACAGACGCACCCCGCGTGGCCTTGTTTTTCCACCCGATCGGTCGATTCATCAACGACCCGACTATGTCAAAACGCGTGAGACATTTGGCGAATGGGAGGGTGATTTGATGATCTTCGAGCGGGCGCAGGGTAAGACGAACATCGCGTCTCTTGTCGAACGCAAGACGCGCTTTGCCATTCTGTTTCGCAATAACGACCGCAGCACGACGCACCTGATGAATCGGCTGATGGACGTGATGGAACCCCTTCCCCAGCCTGCGCGCAAATCAATCACCTTCGATCGTGGCATTGAGTTTCGGAACTGGCGAAAGCTCAAACCAGGCATCGGAACCGAAGCATGGTTCTGCGATCCGCAATCGCCCTGGCAAAAGGGTTCTATTGAGAACCTAAACAAGCGTGCCCGCAGAGATCTGCCACGCGATGCGCCTGTGGCCGCGCTCTCAAATCGCGACATAAAGGCGATTTGTGACCGCTTGAACGGGACACCAAGAAAGTGCCTGGGATGGCGAACACCCACGGAAGCGTTCAGGGACGAACTGATGAAACTGATATAGCGGACACTGTCGCAACGACTCTTGAGATTCCACATGCAGATGGCTGAGCTGTTCCGCGAGCATCGCATGAGCACGGCGTCTTTCTATAAGTGGCGCGCAAAGTATAGCGGCATGCAGGCCGCAGAGCCTAAATCCGATTGATGGGTCCTGACCCTAGTTGCCACAGCCCCGCATTTTGCCCTTCCGTGACGAATAGCACGATGTGATAAATCAGGCGACCAAGCGCGGTGGGCCAAAGGATGCTGCATTCGCTGTCCAGTTGATTGCACCAGACTGGATCCGACCCTGCGGCAAAGTATCGTGTGAATATAATCGCCTCGATGTCGCGGGCGCGGTCCGCAGCGCCAGTGGCCGCGTCGAATTTTCCGGCCTCGGTCAGCGGCCATAGCAAGTGGCTCGCTCCGGTCACGCGTCCGGCAGCATCCAACGCGTCGAACGGCGCCCCTTTCAAAACTCCGTCGCCGCGCAGCCCGGTCGCTTCTACGAAATGTATCATACGGTCTGCCATTGCGCGGGCCATGTCATCGCCGCCGAAAGCAACGTAGCGGTGCAAAAGCCACGCCCATTCGTACTGGTGACCTGGTTCTCGACGCCCGCCTTCCGTGGTCGCAAGCGGGGCGAGATCCGGCCCGACAAATTCCATTATCGCGCCGGTCTGGGGGTCAACGAAGTAGCGCGCGGCGAGCTGCACCAAATGCGTCGCACGGTCCATCCAAACGGGATCGGCTGTCATCTCAAAAGCCTGAAGCACAGCTTCCAGCATGTGCATATGCGGGTTTTGCGCGCGCAGGTCACCTGCCCGCGCGCCATGCGCCGCCATTGCGCTATCTTCCCAAAGTGCCCCCGTTTCAGGATCGGTCAAAGTGCCCTGAACAAAATCCCACAGGTCATTGATCCGGGATTCCGGAACGGTTTGCGGCGAAATTTTTCGCAATGTCGTCAGGGCCAGAAGCGCAAATGACTGATCATAGGTCCGCCGCAGCGTGTTGTCACAATTTGCCCAATAGCCGCCGGATGGATCGCGCAACGCATTATCCATAAACACGTATATGGTGCAGGCACCTGATCGAAATTGTTCATCCCCCGTCGCCAAATAAAGCTGCGCCAAAGCAAATATTGTGCGGGCCTGTGTCAAGGTCGATGGCGACGCGGCATCGGCCTGGCCCTTAATATCCAGCGCTTCTACCACCGCACCGCTAGGCGTCATGACACGATCAAGCCATCGGGGCATAAAGTCATTCACGAACCACGGCGCGTTTCGGGTCATACGTTACCTAAGTGATAGTGTTTCAATACACGGCAAAGCGCTGAATTGCGGCCGTAGATCAGTGATTGGCCTTAGCGAAAGGTTGTCGGCATCAAGGTCTTTGGCAGCCACAACGCAATTTCGGGGAAAATAATGATCAGGAGTAGGATCAAAAGCATCGGGATAAGGATAATCACCACATCACGCATAACCTGCACGACATTCATCCCGCCAATTGACGCCGATATAAGTAAACACAATCCATAGGGCGGTGTGACAAGCCCAAATGCCAAAGAGACGATGCCGATGATTGCGAACACAACCGGGTGGATATCGGCAGCCGCCGCGACAGGCAAAAGGACCGTGCCTAGAATAATAATCGTCGGGATTGCGTCGATGAACAAACCGAAGAACAAGAATAGCCCCGCGATGACCAGCGCCGTGCCATAGTAGCCAAACTCGAGACTCGTCATAAAGGTCACGATCAGGCGCGGCACATTAAAGAACGCCAGCATCCAGCCAAAGGCAGAAGCGGTGCCAATTGCGAAAAGCGAGATCGATGCGAACCGGCCCGTGTCATAGAAGATGCCGCCAAGATCGCGTAGGCTCACGGTGCGGTAGACAAACATACCAAGGATCAAGGCATAGCCTGCTGCAATAATTGCGCTTTCCGTCGGTGTCACGATGCCACCTACAATACCGCCGATCACAAGCACGGGCGTCAGCATCGCCAGCGCCGCGCCTTTGAACGCATGCCAGAATTCTGCCCAGTTCGGCCGCCCTGCTGTCGGGTAATCATAGACCTTGGCATAACCATAGACGGTCGCCATCAGCGCAAGTCCGATTAGTAGCCCAGGGATCGCACCGGCCAAAAACAATGCGCCGACAGACACTTGCATGACGCCGCCCCAGACCACCATCAAAATGCTGGGCGGGATAATAACGCCCATCACGGACGAACACGCTGTGATCGCGATAGCGAACCGCGTGTCGTATCCTTCGCGGACCATTGCCGGGATTAGGATTTTGCCGCAACCGGCAGCGTCGGCAGTCGAGGACCCCGAAATACCGGCGAATAGCATAGAGACCGCCACGTTTACGTGGCCTAGTCCCCCGGGCATCCAGCCTGTCAAAACGCGCGCCAGCTCGATCAGTTTGTCGGTGATCTTGCCAGAGTTCATGAGGTTCGCGGCCAACAGAAAGAATGGCACCGCAAGCAGAATGAACGAGTTGTAGGATTGAAACATCCGGTCGATCACGATGAACGGCGTCAGCCGGATGTCCAGAACGACGACAGGAATTGTTGCAATCCCCAAGGCAAAGGCCACCGGTACCCGAAGCAGCACGAGCAAGAGGAAGCCGCCGACCAAAATGGCGCAGGCCAGTCCTGTAGAAATAATCATGAGGCGACCTTTTGCGAATTGCGATATATGGTAACTGCCTCGTACAAACGGAAAGAGGCGAATACCGCCCAGACCGCACCGGCAATCGGCACAGAGATGAATGTAATCAGTTTGTTCGCCTGCATCATAACAGAATTCTGCAAATAGCCGAACTTCGCGTATTCGATACCATACCATGCGAACACGACGGCAAAGCCGCCGATAAGCACCAGAACAAGACCATTTTGCAGTAAGATCGACAGTGGCTTTGTCGCAGTGGGGATAACCTGAACGTCGAAATGGGTGCCTTCCCAGACGGCAACCATAGAACCGATCATCACGACCCAAACGAAGATAAACGTCGCAAGCTCTTCGGTCCACAAAAACACGGGAATTATCCCTGTATACCGGGCGATAACCTGCATCGCGACGGGAATTGCCAAGGCCGCAGTCAATACGCCCAACAGGATGCGCAGGCATTGGCAAAATGCTTCTAATATGCGTCCCACAATAAGTCCCCGCTCGTTGCTTCTTTAGGTCATTAAAAAAGGGCTGCGTTACCCGAAATACCTTCGGTTAACGCAGCCTTCATGTTTTTTCGGGATCACATGTCGCGAATGGCTGTCAGCAATTCGACTGCGCCAAGGCTTTCGGCATAGCTGTCCTGTACAGGCACAACCATATCGAGCAGCTGCTCACGACCTTCGAATTCCAGAACGGTCAACTGTTCGGCGTCTGCCATTTCCTGCAGTTTTTGCGCATCTTCGCGGGATTCCAGCTCTCGGCCGAATGTCCCGGCTTCTTCACCGGCAGCAAGAACGGCAGCCTGCAGGTCTTCGGGCAGCTTGCGGAAGGTTTTACCGCTCATGACGATTGGACGCACCGTGATGGCATGGCGGGTCAGCGTCAGATAAGGCGCGACCTCATAGAACTTCAGGTTCTGAATGCTGGCCGCTTCATTTTCAAATCCAGCGATCACGCCGGTCTGAATGGCATTATACACCTCGTTATAGGCGATCGCCGACGGGGCCGCTGTCAAGGCAGAGAAAATTTGAGCCTGAATAGGCGCGCCCATCACCCGCATCTTGAAGCCGTTAAGCTCTTCTAGGTTCGCGATCGGTGCGTTCGAAATGATGTTACGCACACCGCCACCGGTATAACCGACGACCATGATGTCGGCTTTTTCCAGCAGCTCTGCCTCGAGCGGGGCCAGAACATCGCTAGACAGCACGGCCTCCCAGTGGGCCTGATCGCGGAACAGGAACGGCATATCCATCAGCGGAATAGACGGCGCGAAGGTTGCCATATTGGACGGTGCCATGATGGTATAATCGACGGCAACGCCTTGTTGCAGGAACGTGACGTAGTCGGCTTCAACACCGAGTTCGCCGTTCAACCGCAAGTCGAACGTAACATCACCGTCATATTTTTCGTCTACAAGTTCGGCAAACCGCACCATTGTTTTCGTGAACGCATGGTCCTCGTCAAACATGCTTGCCCCGCGCAACGTCATATCCTGCGCACTGGCCGTCGAAGCCGCCGCTGTCAAAAGGCCAGCAACGCCAGCACCCTTAAAAAAGGTTTTCGCAGTGTTAAAAGTTTTCATGTGTTCCTCCTCGAACAATTTCAGTGCGCATAGCTCCCGCGCGCATGATGACAGCACGCACCGAGACGGCGCTTAAGTTGTAGTAATAGTCGAATCTCCCGAAGCTGACGCTAGCAGATTGTATCCTAGTATACTAGACGGTGAAATTGGCGACCGGTGGCCGCAAATCTTGGCAGCAAAACCCGGCGCAAACCGACCGGTCCCGAGCAATCAACGGAGTGGATTGAAGCTAGTCCCGAGATCCTGCCAGCGACAATCCACGCAGGCGGCGGCCCACAGAACTGACAGGAAAAAATGGTGGAGCAGTTGCGATAAGGCCCCTACCCTGAACCCAATAAGAGTCGCGGTTTGGGTGCCGCAAACACAAGGTTTCGTACCGCCTAACAATCGAGAATGAGGAGATAGCCTTGGCAAAGTTCATTCAGCAGGATCGGGCAGGTGTCGCCCTCATTGGTGCTGGCATGATTGCGAAAGCGCACGTCGCGGCGTTGTCAGATGCGCAGGATGTGGTCGCGCTTTGCACCATCGTGTCGCGCCATCCCGATAAGGCGCGCTACCTCTCGGACTTCTATCATGGGCCGATACCCGACTTCTCGTCTGATTTGATGGCGGTTGCGGCCAACCCCGATATTCCAATTGCCATCGTGGCCACGCCGCCAAGCGTGCGCAAAGAGGTCATCACCACATTGGCGCAAGCCGGCACGCATATCCTGCTAGAGAAGCCGTTAGGAAGAAACCCTCAGGAAGCGCGCGAAGTCGTCGAAATTTGCGAGCGCGCAGGCGTAAAGCTGGGCATTCTGTTCCAGCATCGCGTGCGGCCCCCTGCGATTGCAGCGGCCCGCCATGTCGCCAACGGTGCGCTTGGGCGGTTGGGATTGGTGGAAATCGCTGTGCCGCTATGGCGCGACCAATCATACTACGACGAGCTTGGCCGCGGCACCTATGCGCGGGACGGCGGGGGCGTCATGATTACAAACGCCATTCATTCGATCAATCTTGCCCTTAGCTTGACCGGCCCCGTCAGCCGGGTTCAGGCCATGACGGCCACGACGCCCCTGCACCGGATGGAAGCAGAGGATTTCGCAATTGCCGGATTGCAATTTAAATGCGGCGCGTCCGGGTCCTTTGTCGCAAGCACGGCGATGTTCCCTCACCGCACAGAGGTCATCCGGCTACACTTTGAACATGCGAGCCTAAAGCTGGACAAAAATGCCCTTAAAATCAGCTGGCGCGACGGGCGCGTCGCGGTTGAGGCAAAGGATAAAGCCCCGCAAAAAGTGAACCCTTTGCTGGGGGGCAAGCACGAATGGCATCAGGCCATGATCGAAGATTTCGTCGACGCGGTCCGGCATGAGCGCAAGCCTTTGGTCACGGGCAGAGAGGCGCTTGCCTCTCATGATTTGATTGCAGCGATAGAAACATCTTCGCGCAGCGGTCATCCAGTTAGCATCCCAGAATGCCAAGGCGAAATTCGTTAGGCGTGAGCGGCACCCGTCAGAGCAGTAGTCGCGCGTGCGATGGCAATTTTGGCTTTCCAGCAGCCTGATCGAAATAGCTTTCCGCAGACGTCATATCTGCGACAACGAAATATTTCTATCAGCCAACATGTCGAGAAGACTGCTCGCACTTTGGTTGCCTAAAGACCCATATCGCTCAAGTCAGGGTGGTCGTCTGGCCGCGGCCCCTGTGGCCAGTGGAACAAGCGGTCCGCAGCATCAATCGGGACGTCATTGATCGACGCATGGCGCTCGGCCATGTACCCCCCCGCGTCAAAGGCCCAGTTTTCGTTGCCGTGGGCGCGGAACCATTGGCCAGCGTCGTCATGGTATTCATAGCAGAACCGCACGGCGATCCGGTCGTTGGCATGCGCCCACAGTTCCTTGATCAAACGGTAGTCGTGTTCGACCGACCACTTCTGCGTCAGAAATGCCACGACGGCGGCGCGGCCGGTCAGGAATGTGGATCGGTTGCGCCACCGCGTGTCGGGCGTATAGGCCAGCGCCACAGCCTGCGGGTCCCGCCCGTTCCACGCATTTTCCGCCAGCCGCACTTTTTGCGCGGCATCTGCTTGGGTAAAGGGTGGCACGGGCATGCGGGTCATCGCGGTCTCCTTGATCGCAAAAGGGGGGACGGTCGGTCGCGGGTTACCAGCTGTTGTAGCCCAGATACTTGCCCGACATCTCGATCTTGACCCGGTCGCCTTTGGGGTTCTCTTCGCGCGTCACAGACATGTTGAAATCGATAGCGGACATGATGCCGTCGCCGAATTTCTCTTGGATCAGCGCCTTCAAGGTCGGACCATAGACGCCGACGATTTCGTAAAAGCGATAGATGCAGGGATCGGTCGGGACGGATTGCGTCCAGATCTTGGTCGGGCTTTCAGAAAGCAGGGCCTCGGCCTCTTGCGGCAGCCCCATGGTGGACACCATCAGTTTCGCCTTGTCGGCCGGAAAGGCGTTCATGCCCATCGCAGCCGAATGGGTCCAGACGGGGGACATCCCGATCTTTTCGGCGATGCCTTCCCAGGTCATCCCGGCCTGTTTCTTGGCCGACAGGATCATGGCGGTCACGTCTTCTTTGGTCATCGTCTCGGTCATGGTAAAGTCTTTCACTGGTTGCTCCTCTCGGTCTTAGTTGGTGACGGCCCGTAGGGCCGGACGGCGGTCTTCGGGGTCGTCGGTCGGGACGGCTTTGTCGATGCGCACCGTCTCTGGCCGGTTGGTTTCGCCGGTGCGAGTCTGCTGGCCGGCCAATTCCTTGGACCGGCGGCCCAGAAACTGCACCAGATGGTTGCGGATGGCGTAGTAGTTCGGATGCTCCACGATCTCGGTCCGGCTGCGCGGGCGCGGGATCGTGATCTCGACGCTCTCAGCCACGCGGGCAAAGGGGCCGTTGGTCATCAGCAAGATGCGGTCAGCCAACAAAATCGCCTCGTCGATATCGTGGGTAATCATAAAGACTGTCTGTTCGGTCCCGCCCCAGATCTTTAGCAGTTCATCCTGAATCGTACCCCGTGTCAGCGCGTCCAGCGCGCCGAAGGGTTCGTCCAGCAGCAACAGCTTGGGATGGTTCGCAAAGGCGCGCGCAATGGATACGCGCTGCCGCATGCCGCCCGACAACTGGCTGGGCTTGCGATGGATGACGTCACCTTCAAGTCCCACCATGCCGAGGTATTTCACCGCATGTTCGGTGACCTGCGCCTTGGTCCATTCCGGGTGGCGGGCGGCGACGCCAAAGGTCACGTTCTTCAGCGTCGACAGCCACGGCAGGAGGGAATAGTTTTGGAACACAACGCCCCGGTCTAGGCTGGGGCCGCGGACCTCTTGCCCGTCCATGACGACGACGCCGCTGGTTGGATCTGCCAACCCCGCAAGGATGTTCATGATCGTGGACTTGCCGCAGCCGGAATGGCCCAGGATCACGACGAATTCGCCCTTTTCCACGCCAAATGTGGCGTCCTCAAAGACAGTCAACTGCCCGCCCTGCCCGTCGGGGAACCGCTGGGTCAGTTTCTCGATACTCAGAAACGGTTTCATGGGAATTCCTTATTCGACGTAAGCGACGCGGCGTTGCAGCAGGCCGAACATCGCGTCCAGCAGCATGCCGACGATGCCGATCATGAGGATTGAAAAGATGACGGAGGTCAGGTCGAGGTTGTTCCACTCGTTCCAGACGTAGTACCCAATGCCAGTCCCACCCACGAGCATTTCTGCCGCGACGATGACCAGCCAGGCGATCCCGATCGAGATGCGCATTCCCGTCACGATGGTCGGTGCGGCAGCGGGCAGGATCACGGTAAAGGCAGTTTTCAGCGGGCTCAGTTCGTGGGTCTTGGCCACGTTCACCCAGTCGCTGCGCACACCTGCCACACCAAAGGCTGTGTTCAGCAGCATCGGCCAGATCGAACAGATGAAGATCACAAAAATCGCCGACGCCTCGCTGTCCTGAATGATGAACAGCGCCAGCGGCATCCACGCCAGCGGAGAGATCGGCCGCAGCACCTGAATGAACGGGTTCAGCGCCTTGTAGGCGACCGGCGACATGCCGATCAGAAATCCGAGCGGGATCGCGATCAAGGCTGCCAGCAAATAGCCCGTCAACACGCGGTAGATGGAATATCCGATCTGGATGCCGATCCCCTTGTCGTTGGGACCGGCGTCGTAGAACGGATTGCTCAATTCCTCCCACGCCTTGACGATGACCTGACTGGGGGGCGGCACGCCAGCGCGGGGTGCGCCGGCACCAGTCAGTTTTTCGTATTCCGTCAGCTCTCCGACGGCCTGCTGGGCAGGGATCGCAAGTTCCCAGACCGCCAGACCCACGAACAGGATCAGGACCGACAGCAGGGCCGCGCGGGCGTTGAGGGATAGGTTGGTCATCCCTTATGCCTTCTTGATCGCAAAGCTGTCGACGTAGGCGGCGGGTTCTGCCGGATCAAACGTCTTACCCATGATCATGTGTGATTTGTAGTTCTCGGCCGGGGCCTCGTAACCCAGATCTTCCATCACCTTGCGGCAGTCTGCGGCCAGATAGACCTGTTCGGCCACGCCTTTGTAGTCGACGTCACCTTCGATATAGCCCCAGCGCTTCATCTGGGTCAGGATCCAGACCCCCATGGACTGCCAAGGAAACGGGTCAAAGTCGATGCGGTCAGGCACCTGCTTCACCTCGCCCAGGCCGTCGGCGTAGGTTCCGGTTAACACCTGTTCGATGACCGTAACCGGCTGGTTAAGGTAATTCGTCGGCGCAATCGCTTCCGAGATTTCCTTACGGTTTTCGGCCTTGGATGCGTATTGCGTCGCATCGACAATTGATTTCAGCAAGGCGCCGTAGGTGTTTGGCAGTTCCGTAGCGAACGACAAGGGCGCGGCGAAGGCGCAGCAGGGGTGCCCTTCCCAGATTTCTTTGGTCAGGATGTGGATAAAGCCGATGCCCTCATAAACCGCGCGCTGGTTGAAGGGGTCGGGCGACAGATACCCGTCAAGGTTTCCGGCGCGCAGGTTCGCGACCATCTCGGGCGGCGGCACAACGCGGATCTGGATATCGACATCAGGATCCAGACCGAATTCGGCAACGTAGTAGCGCAGCAGGAAGTTGTGCATCGAATACTCGAACGGCACACCAAAGGTCATGCCTTTCCACATTTTCGGATCGCGCTTGTCCAAGTGTTCGTTCGACAGCACGATCGCCTGACCGTTGATGTTTTCCACCGCGGGCATGATGTAGGGTTCGGCCACCGACCCGGCCCCCAGCGTCATCGCCAGTGGCATCGGCGTCAGCATGTGGCTGGCGTCGTATTCCCCCGCCAGCGACTTGTCGCGGGCCACGGCCCAGCCCGCCGTCTTAATGACCGAGGCATTCAGTCCATAGCGGCTGTAAAAGCCCAGCGGTTCCGCCATGATGATCGGTGTGGCGCAGGTGATCGGCACGAAGCCAATGTTCAGATCAGTCTTTTCCGGCGTGCCCAGATTATCCATGATGGCGGCCTTCGCCTCGTTCAGCGGAAACACCGACGCTAGCGCCGCAGCCATCGTCGATCCGCCCATCATGCCCATGAACGACCGCCGCCCGACATCGCTCTGGCCAAAAACAGAGCGGACGATCGCGCTTTCGACAGCGCGTTCCATGATACCTTCGGACGTCGTCAGGTCGATCCGGTCGTCGCGCGCAACGGCAGCGGTTACGCAACCGCCGCAGCCGCAATCGGCCCCGTGCCGCAGATCGGTCTTGGACGAAAACGGGTTTCCGAGGCTCTTGAAAGTCATCTGTCGCTCCATTGCTGATTTGAAACCATCGTGCTGGAGCAAGGGGCGCATCAGAAGGGTCTGGCGCGATTTTATGAAAATTCATATTTTATAAATAACTCAATGGCCTGACTGGTTTCACTGATGATGAAATATTACGATTTTTCGTGATTTACGATTTTTCGTATTGCGCCAAGTCATCCCGGCGGGTTCAGATCACGCATGACCGTGAGTTTGCCCGCCTACGATTCCTACCTTGTCGGTGCCTTCGGGCCGACCCTGCTGGTCGACCTCGGGTCAGACCGCATCCTTGCCGCGACACCGGGTGCCGCCCAGCTGTTTCGGGACGACGCGCTTGCGGGGTCGCGCCTGTCGCCCCGCGTCGCCACCGATTTCACCCAAATGATCGTCTTTATCGACGAGGTTTTTCACCGTCAGGAGGCTTGGACTCGGCGCGTGGCGCTCCAAACCACCACGTCACAGCGCCTAATCTGCGAAGTGCACGGCCGCGCGATGCCGCAGATCGGCGGTGATGTCATCCTATTGAATATCATCGATCTTGCGGCCCTGAATGACAGGACGGAACGCGCGGAAGCGGCGCGCATGTATGGCGGCGGTCTGCTGGAATGGCAGCGCGCGCAGGCGTTCTTTTCCGAACTCGAACGCCAGAACCAGTTGATCCTGAACGCGGCGGGCGAAGGCATCTACGGCGTGAACGCGGACGGCAAGACGACCTTCGTCAACCGCGCGGCGCAGGAAATGCTGGGCTGGACAACCGAAGACCTGCTGGGCCGCGACATCCACAACATGATCCACCACCACCACCTCAGCGGCGAGGTCTATCCGTCACAGCAATGCCCGATCTACCAATCTTTCCGGTTCGAGCAGGTCAACCGCATCGAGGATGAGGTTTTCTGGCGCAAAGACGGCAAGCCGATCCGTGTCGAATACGTCTCGACCCCGATCTACGAGGGTCAGGTGCTGGTTGGTGCCGTCGTGATCTTTCGCGACATCACCGAACGCTGGGAAAATGAACGCAAGCTGCGCGACGCGATGGAGGAGGTCGGTGCCCTGCGCGACAGCCTGATGCAGGAAAACGCCTATCTGCAAGAGGCGATCAACAACGAGCGCGCCCACCACGACATCATCGGCCATTCGGGCGCGGTGCGTCAGGTCATCGCGCAGATCGATCTGGTCGCCCGGACGGACACGAACGTTCTGATCACTGGCGAAAACGGCACTGGCAAGTCTCTGGTTGCCTCCGCAATTCACAATGAAAGCCCGCGCAGCCGTCGTCCGATGATTCATCTGAAGGGCGGGGCCGTGTCGCCTGATGCGATCGAAAGCGAACTGTTCGGCCACGTCCGCGGCGCCTTTGGCGGTGCCTTGCGCGACAAGCCCGGCAAGCTGGAACTGGCCCATGGCGGCACGCTGTTTATCGACGAGTTAGGCGACATCCCCTTTGATCAACAAGGCAAGTTGCTAGAGACGTTGCAACGCCGATCAGTGACGCGGCGGGGCGAAGATCGCGAACGGTCGCTGGACCTGCGCGTCATCGCCGCGACAGGACGCAATCTAGAACGCGAGGTGCAGGCGGGACGCATGCGGCAGGACCTTGTGCTGTTCCTGAATGTCTTTCCGATCCACTGCACGCCCCTGCGGGATCGCCCCGAAGACATTCCGCCGCTGGCGTCGCATCTGCTAAAGCTTGCCTGCAAGCGGCTGGGCCGCAACCAGCCCATCGTGACCGAAGGCATCATGCGCCAGTTGCAGCGTTATGACTGGCCCGGCAACGTGCGCGAATTGGCGAACGTCATCGAACGCAGCGCCATCGTGTCCCGCGGTGGCAAGCTGGTCGTCGACATCCGCACCCCGTCCCAGCCCAGCGTGCGCGGGGCCACAGCCCTGCTGACCGAGGCCGAGGTCGAACAGATCAGGATCGCCAATACCATCGCCTGTCTCAAAGAGGCCGGTGGCCGCGTATCAGGTCCGAACGGTGCCGCGGCCCTATTGGGGGTCAGGCCGACGACGCTTTATTCGCGTATTCAGAAATTGGGTTTGTCGTTGCGGGACTGAAATCCCTAGGCAGAGTGGCTGCGGGCCGTGCTGACGCAAGCGTCCTTTGCAATAGCAGCGGCCACATGCGCTGCATCCTCAGCCACGCCCAAAAACCGGCCTGACCCCCATGTGTGAAGCCAGCCTAGGCCCAGAAAATAGATGCCATCATGATCGCAAACGCCGCGCGTATGGGTCGGGCGTCCGCGTTCGTCGAGGCAATCGACCTTCAACCAGTCATAGTTCGGGCGGAATCCGATACACCACAAGATCGAGGTGATCCCCTCGGCCGCGGCGTCGATCTGCGTGATTTCCATTTCGGGTCGCCATAGCTTCTCGAACGGCTGCTCCTGCGGGGCGTCGATGCCTTCACGTGCGATGAAGTCGTCGATCATGTGGCGGATCCCGACATAGCTTTTGTCGGCGGCGTCAAGGTTCGCTTCCAAATCCGGTAGAAACCGGATTGTCGTGCCGTCCATGTCGGCGACAGACCCGTACATCCGCAACCCATCCAATGCAAAACGGCGCAGGTCGATTTCGTGTCCGCCATCACGGCCGGACATATAATGGCTCGTCTTCGCCTCGGTCGTTTTTGGGTCGGGCTGCTGGGCGATGGTGATGTCGTAATATCCCAGCTGATGCAGCCAATCGGTAGCGTCGCGGCCGCGATACCAGCGCGGGCTGCGGGGCGCGGGACCGACAGCGAGCCGCACATCGCGGCCCGCAATCTTAAGATCCTCCATCATCTGCACGCCCGACTGACCGGTGCCGACGACAAGGCAGGTGCCCCCCGGAATGTCCGACGGGCGGCGGTAGGATTTCGAATGGATCTGGATGATTGAAGGGTCCAGCTTGTCCGCGAAAGACGGCGTGATCGGCTTGTCGTATCCGCCAGAGGCGACGATGACGTGATCGGCGGACCAAAGGCCGTGATCGGTATCGACCTCGAAGAGCGCACCCATCTTTTCCACGCGGGTCACGGTGACGCCTTCGCGCAGGGGGGCATCAAAGCTGTTGCAGAACCCCTCGACGTAATCGACGATTTCATCCTTCACCATGAACCCCGTCGGATCATCACCGCGATAAGGGAAATCCGGCAACTTGCACTGCCAGTTCGGCGTGACAAGACAGAAGCTGTCCCAACGGTCCGCCTTCCACGCGTGGAACCGTTGATGGCGTTCCAGCACGACGTGATCAATGCCAGCCTGACACAAATAATAGGACGCGGACATCCCCGCCTGCCCCGCGCCAATAATGACCGTGGTCACATGGGTGCGGGTGGCGGCCTTCAGCGGATGGACAGGCATGTGACAATCTCCTCGGCGTTATAGCGGGCGACGGCCGCTGCGATTTTTTCAGCCTGCGCGTCAGCGGATGTGCAACGAAATCCATATTTTGCGGCTACGCGTTCGGCCGCCAGATCAAGCGCTTTGCGGCTGCGTGCGTCAAACTCATCGACGCGGTAGGCCTGCCCCGCTGTCAGATGGTCAAGGATGACGGTGGACGGGGAATAGCACGCCTCCTCCACCCCGTCGGGCCAGCGGATGCGGAATGTGACTTCAGGCATGGGCGGGTTCCTTAATCGGGGAAAGGCCAAGATAGGGGGCCGTGCCATGATCCCAGATCGTGTGCACAGCTGCGCCGTCGTTCAGCGCCACAGCGCTGCCGCCCGTGACGGAACCTATGATGTCCGCACCGATGTCGCGATCGCGAAAGCGTTGCAGCACGGCGGCGGCGTTGTCAGGCGTGGCGGTCAGCAAGAAGCCAAAGCTGGGAAAGGCGGTCATCCAGCGGGCCGTATCGCCATCCGGCGACTTGATGTTCGCAGTGTCGATGGTGATGCCGACACCTGAACATTCGGCCAACATGACGGCCGTGCCCGCGATGCCGCCTTGGCTGATGTCCTTGCCGGCGGTGACAAGGCCGTCTTCCGCAAGGGTTGGCAAAATCTCCATATCGGCGCGCAGGCGTGCATGGGGGGCGGTCAGGAAAGCGGGAAAGTTGCTGCTTGTGCCCGCATAGGCACCGCGCAGGTCTGCACTTGCAATCAACACGTCGCCGGGGCGGGCGTCGAAACTGGTGATAAGCGCCTTTGCCCGGCCCCAGATCGCGGCGGCAAGTTGCGGCTGGGCTGTGCGCAGGTTCGTGTGGCCACCGACGACGGGGATGCCGTATGCCGCCGATGCCTCCCGCATACCGCGCAGGATTTCTGCGGCGGTGGCAGCGTCAGGTGCCCAAAGGGCGTTTGTCACGGCGGTGGGCCTGCCCCCCATGGCCAGAATATCACTCATGTTCACCATGACCGCGCACCACCCGGCGAACCACGGGGCCGAGGCGACGAAGTCGTTCATGAACCCTTCGGTCGCCATTAACTGCCAGCCGTCGCCGTCGGGTATCGCAGCCGCGTCGTCGCCCGGACGCCCGAAGCTGTTCTGCGTCAACCCTAGGGCCGCGCAAGCGACGTCGATGTCACGCTTGCCAGTGACATGCGGATGCACAGCCAGCATCGCAGCAAGGGCGGCTACGTCCGTCATGCAGCGCGCCGCGTCAGTGCCATCCAACCGCGAGCGGGGTCAAGGACGGGGGGATAGGCAGCCAGATCGGCTTGCATTTTCATATGCGGGTGGCCGTGACATTCCTGATGGCCCAGCGGTTGCCAATTCAGTTTTTCGAACAGCGGCACATTTTGCATCTGAACATGAGCGAGGAAGGTCCGGCAACCGCGGGCGTGGGCCGTACCAACGGCAAGCCGGATCAGCTCTGCCCCTAGTCGCCCAACGCGCCGGTAATCAGGGGCCACAGCCAACCGTCCGCCCCACCAGACGCCGGGTGTTTCTTCGTGGATGCGCACGGTACCGACGACCTCGTCAGCCTCTGACGCCATGGTGGACAGGGCGACAAGCGGCAGCGCTGTGCGGTCGATGGCATCTCTGTCATGCGTGTCAAAGATCCCTTGCTCGGTGACAAAGGTGCGGTGCCGCAGCGAGGCGGCTCCGCCGATTTCCCACGCCTCTGTGGCTTGCCGGATCAGGAAATCCGGAGTGACGAAAGCAGCGGGGCGTTCGATGATCATAACACTGGCTCCAATGCGGGGCGCTTAAATTTTTCAAACGCGGACAGGGCCGAACAGGCCCCGCAGCGGCCACATCCTGCCTTGATGTCCTCTGCACGCATCCCTTGATCGACGATCATCTGCGACAACGGGCCAAGCACCCCGTGCATAAAGCCAGCGGTCGGCGCCGGATGGCTTTCAAGCGGTGTGCCGGTGACAGGCACAAAGGGCACGACAAAGGGATATACGCCGATCGCAGTCAGGCGCTTGCACATATCAAGGATGGCCTCTGTCGTATCGCCCAGACCTGCGAGGATATAGGTCGAGACCTGCCCCCACCCGAAGACATCGACTGCGGCACCAAAACTGTCGAAGTATTTGTCTAACGAAACCTGCGCCTTGCCCGGCATGATCTGCTGGCGCAATTCCGGCGTCACGACTTCTAGGTGCATGCCAAGGCTGTCGATGCCTGCGTCCTTCATACGGCGGTGCCAGGCGTCATCCTCTGGCGGCTCGCACTGCGCCTGAAGCGGCAGATCGACGGCGGCGCGGATGGCTTCGGCGCTTTCCGACAGCACCAATGCACCGCGGTCCTTGCCTGCCGGAGTACCGGTCGTCATCACCATGTGCTTAACCCCGTCAAGCAGGACAGCGGCGCGGGCAACCTCGGCCAGTTGCGCGGGCGTCTTGTGCGCGATGGTGCGGCCAGCGGCAAGGCTTTGTCCGATGGCACAGAATTTGCAGGTTTTCTTGCGGCTTTCATAGCGAATGCAGGTTTGCAGCACGGTTGTCGCCAGCACGTCTTTGGCATGCAGCTGCGCAATATGGCCGTAAGGCACGCCGTCGGCGGTGGACAAATCAAGGAACTTAGCCCGCTGGGGAAACTGAACATCGGCAAAGAACGCGCCGTCTTTCATAACCCGGGCGTTGCCCTGTGCATCCGGTGCCTCGACCAGATAGGGCGACTCGAAGGCCGTCGCGGTATGGACCGGGATCATCACCGTCATGCCGCCGATGGTCACGGCCTTGTGGTCCGTGGGTCCTGCCCCGCCGCGCCGGCTGTCGGCCCCGGCCCGAGGATCGACAAGTCGCATGCCGCGGGTTTGCAGATCGTTGATCAAATCGCCAGTTTGCATGTCAGTCCTCCAGGGGGATCGGCTGAAATTCGGGGCCGGTTTCGCACGCGTGCCGCGTTGGCGTCAGGTCGGTGTTGTGGTTTAGCGACAGCAGTTCCGGCCGGGCGTAATGGCCGACAGAATCCATCATCCGCTTGCGTTTTGTCACCAGCGCCATGTCAAGGTCACCGTAAAGGATACCCTCGCCTGTCGTCAGCGGCGGGACAACGTGGCGGCCCTCGGGCGTGATGATGCAGGTCATGCAGCCGTCGCGCAGTGCCTTTTGCAGGGTGGCATCCGGCGTAATGCTTTCGATCTGCGCATCCGTCAGCCAACCCGTCGCGTTCACAACGAAACAGCCAGATTCCAGCGCATGATGCCGCATCGTGACCTCGATCTGTTCGGCAAAGATCGGCCCGACAAGGCTGCCGGGGAATTGCGCGACGTGAATTTCCTCGTGCTGGGTCATCAACGCATAGCGGGCCAGCGGGTTGTAGTGTTCCCAACACGCCAGCGCGCCGACGCGCCCGACGCGGGTGTCTACGACCTTTAGCCCTGCACCGTCGCCCTGCCCCCAGACCATACGCTCGTGATAGGTTGGCGTGATCTTGCGGCGCTTTAACAACAAGGTGCCGTCGCCATCAAAGATAAGCTGCGCGTTATATAGCGATCCGTGGTCGCGCTCATTCACACCAAGCACCACAACGACGCCGTGTTGGGCGCACCGTTGGGCGATGCGGCGGGTGTCGCCCGACGGCACCGTGACCGCCTGTTCATACAGGTGCAGATGCGGCTTGCCTTGCTGGCAGGGCGGCAGCACGAACGAAAAATAGGGATAGAACGGCACGAAAGTTTCGGGAAACACGATCATGTCCGCGCCGTTGCCTGCCGCCTCGTCGATGGCATCAAGCACGCGGGCCATGGTTTTGTCGCGGCTCGTCAGATCGGGGGCGATCTGGACAGCGGCGGCCTTGACGATGCGGGACATGGGAACTCTCCGATGGGAATGCCGGGGCCTGCGCTGGCCCCGGCGGGGGGCGCTTACAGCGTCCAGGTGTCAATGATGACCGACTTGTCGCGGATGTGGATCAGCTTGAGGTCCAGCACGTCCTGCGGCGCGATCGGGATGATCCCGGGCAGCAGCGCGGCTTCGCCGTGACCGTAAAGCGCCTGCAAAGCAAAGCGGCAGGCATAGATTTTGCTACCTTCGGCCATGAACTTCTTAAGGTTGTCGGCAAAGTTCTGGTGACCCGGGAACGCCGCATCGCCCAAGGTCGGGAAACCGCGCTGGATGCCCAACGTCACGCCCGGACCGTACAGCAGGATCGATGTCTCGAACCCCTTGCGCGCCAGCCGGATCGCGTTGAGCATGTTGACGAGGCCGATCGACCCTTCGAAGGCCACGGTATGGAAGGTGACCAAAGCCTTCTGGCCCGGTTCTGCCTTTACGTCCTCAAATACCTTTTCCTCGTAATCGACGAAAAAGTCGCCGTCCTTGTGCTGTTCCTGCGTGACTGCTGGCATCGTGATCGCTCCCCTTAGGTGTCGGGCCGGTGGTGGCCATGTGATGTGGGATCAGGATGCGCGTGGAAATTAAATCCAATCAATTGATCTAACAATTTTGCATACAATAAATCCGATCACAGTGAGGTGGTCGCTGAAAATACACAAATGCCGCCCATTTTGACGCCGCCCCACAAAGTTTAAACGGGCAGAAAACCAAAAATTCCATACAACAAGCTTCAATGAGGCGAGAATCCTGCATACAATAGCTAAATGAGAGACTGGACCCCCACCCTGCGCCGCGATGGTGCCGCCCGCTATCTGCAACTGGCCGAGGCGATTGCTGCCGGCATTGCCGACGGCACTTTGCGCGATGGCGCGCGACTGCCGCCGCAGCGTTTACTGGCCGATAGGCTGGGCATCGATTTCACGACCGTATCCCGTGGCTACGCCGAAGCACGGGCGCGGGGTCTGGTCGACAGCCACGTCGGTCGCGGCACCTTCGTGATCGGCCATAAGGCCGCAGATCCGCAGCGCGAGGTACGCCGCCACGCGGACATTGACCTGACCATGAACCTGCCGCCGGAACCCGACGACCCGGCCCTGCTGGCGCGGATGGAGGCGGGATTGCAAACCGTGTCCGCCAATTTGATCGACCTGCTGCGCTATCAGTCCTCGACCGGCAGTCAGATCGACAAAGAGGCCGCGTCCACATGGTTGTCTTTGCGCGGGCTGGTCCCGTCGCTGGACCGGATCGCGGTGACGCCGGGCGCACATCCGACGATCCTTGCCATCTTGATGAGCCTGACGCGGCCCGGCGACACCGTGTTGTGCGAAAATGTCACCTATGCCGGGGTGCGGGGCATTTGTGCCCGTCTGGGTCTGCACATGATCGGCCTGCCGGGCGACGCGGATGGCATTGACCCGGACGCGTTGGACGCGGCGATCCGCGAACATCGGCCCAAGGTACTTTACCTTAATCCAACGTTGAATAACCCGACAACGCGCACCATTACGCTACCGCGCCGTCAAGCCATTGCCGACGTGATCATCGCGCACCGCCTGCCCCTGATCGAGGACGATGCCTACGGCTTTATCCCGTCCCATCCCCCTGCCCCGCTGGCCAGTTTTGCGCCCGATCTGGTCTGGCACATCGGCGGGTTGGCGAAATGCATCGGTGCCGGTTTGCGATTGGCCTATACGGTGGCACCCAGCAGCCATGCCGCCCGCGATCTGGCGCATCAGTTGAAGGTGATTTCCGTCATGCCGTCGCCGCTGATGATGGCTCTGGCGACGCGCTGGATCACTGACGGCACCGCAGACGGCATTCGCCGTTTTATTAGAGAAGAAACGCAGGCGCGCCAGACCATCGCAGCCCAAGCACTCGCGCCGTTCCAATACGAAGCCGCGCCAAATGCCTTCAACGTCTGGCTTCACCTACCCGACGGCGTGAGCCGCGCCGACATTATCGGGCGAATGGCGGGTACGGGGATCGGGATCATGCCTTCGGACGCGTTCACTGTCACGGACGAGCCGACAGAATCCATGCGTGTCTGCCTTGGCGGCCAAATCACACGCAGCCAGTTGCGCGACGCCATGGGCCTGCTGGCCTACATGATGTCGAACCCGATCTGACAATTCTTAAGCCTAGCCGGGTTACGTTTTACCTACGGCATCCAAAGGTGACCACGCCGGCACATGCAAGTACTGGCATTGGTCGCCCAGCTGTTACGCCGCCGCCGTCCGCGCCACCTGTTGTCGGGAAGGGTAAAATGCGCAGAGTGTGGCGGCAGACAGCCTAAGTGGATGATGACCTTAGTCTGATGGCGTGGCCCTTCGTCGTAGACCAAAGGCAGTGCGCACGATCAGGCCAGTGCCGACTTTTGCGTCTGTTTCATATAGACCCACCCAAGCACCGCACCGAATACAATGTGCAGAATCAGGGTCATAACAGGGGCCGCGACACCCATATTCAGGCCAAAAAAACCGGCCCCAGCCATTGGCATAACGGCGATCATCATCAGCAACCAAGCGGCGACGCCGAATGCAATTCCCTTCGCAATCTGACCTTGACCGGGAATGGCATCATTCAACACGGCAAATCCGCCGCCCCAAACAACGGTCCCCAGCACAAAATGGGCAACCCATCCGGCAAAAACCGAAGCGCCCAGCATCCCGGCAATCATGTGAATGACGTCCAGCTCGGGCATGATGCCGACAGCTGTCTTCATTATCATCATGACAGAGAGCACGACCGTGGCTGCAAATCCTGCAATCATTCCGCTTTTGATATGGTCCATAATTTCATCTTTCCTTTTAGGTGGGCGCGGGGGCGACCGAAAACCAATGTCGCCGCAGGACGCGCCTCGTTTTGATTGACTTAAGATATGGTGCGTTCCGCAATATGTTGAAATTGAATAACTGAATGCGCCATATTCACTTTATGAATTTACGCACACTCGACCTTAACCTGCTCGTCGTCTTTGATGCCCTGATGCGCGAACGGCACGTCACCCGAGCCGCCGCTGCAATCGGCCTATCGCAACCGGCCTTTTCGAATGCGTTAACGCGGCTTCGGGCGCGCCTGGGGGATGAGCTGTTCATTCGCACCCCGGACGGGATGAAGCCGACAGCCTGGGCAATAGAGCTAAGTGGCCCAATCAGTGCGGCATTGCACGATATCCAGACGGCATTGAATGGTGCGCATTTCGATCCCTGCACCTCTGCCCACCGTATTACGGTTGCCACACCCGACTACGCCGCGATGACGCTTTTCCCGAAACTGATTGTCGCCTTGCAAGATCAGGCCCCCGGTATCGTGTTGCAAACGATCACTCCCAGCCAGCACTGGGGCGAATACTTGGATACGCAACGTGCTGATATGGCGCTGCTAAACTGGCCAAATCCGCCAGAGCGTTTTTCATCGCAGATGCTTTTCCAAGAGGATTGGGTCTGCGTGATGCGGCAGGACCATCCTTTGGCCAGGGGCACCTTATCACTCGATCAGTTCAGTGCGGTGAAGCACCTGCTTGTTAGTCCGCAGGGGGACAGACGCAACTGGGTCGATGATGCCTTGGCGCGCCATGCGCGCACCCGGCATATTGCCTATACCATGCCAGCATATGGGATGGCTCCCATGATTTTGGGGACCACAGATTTTGTGCTGACCTGTCCTGCCAGCGTGGCAAATGTCTGCTATGAATATGGCGGATTGAGTGTGATCGATTGCCCCTTAAAGCCGCCCGATAAGATGCAAAGCATCCATATGGTTTGGCACACCAAGCTAGGCAATCACCCGGTGCATCGTTGGTTTCGGGCGTTGTTGCAGGATGTCAGCGCCGTTGAATTAATCAAAGATCATTGATCGCGCGGGGCCAGAGGGCAGCGAGCCTCTGCCGCGGATCACGGCCGCCGCGTCCTGCGTATCGGGCGGAGGGGGCCTCAAAGCCCCCCCTCTAAACATATCTTCGAGGTCAAACGGCTTCGGGCGCGGGCTTTACGGGTGCTTCCAGCCACCAAAGCCGCAGACCGGGGATCAGCATGGGAACGCGGGCGGCGTAATCCTCATACTCCGGGAAGGTGTGGCGCAACACAGACTCCTCATGCTGCGCACGGCGGACCTGCAGGACCAGCCAGATAGCGCCCAGACCTAAAGCGCCCACCGTACCGTGCCCTACGATGACCCCCACGATCATCAGCACTTCGGCGGCATAAAGCGGGTGCCTGACGATGCTGTAGGCCCCTTGGGTCTTGAGCGCGCGCGAGGTGGCCATGATCGAGAATGACCGCCCAAGCTGTCGCAGGCATAATATCGACATGACTGTGCCAACCGATATTATAAGCGTCGAAATGATACGCATTTCGGCGGAAATCGCCTGCGGCGGAAACACGATCAGCAGCGACATGATGAACGTGCCCACAACGGCTACGACGCGCGGCATGATCCCAGCGGTGCTGTCGCGGGGCGGCAGGCGGGTAATTGTGTAATATAAGATAAGGCCCAAAAAGGTCGCGCCGGCAATCACCGAGAAGACGGCTAGCCCCCAAAGCGGGATAAGGTCTCGGTTCGCAACCAGAGAGATGAGCGCCGTAATCTGTTTGTAGCCAAAATAGCCAAAGATGATCAGCATGGCCAGCTTGCCCAATTTATCTTCGGTCGTGCGGGTTTTCGCGGCGGTCGGCATGGGGGTTTCCAATCGTGTTGGTGGCGCTGTTAGCGCCCATGAAGAGACAAGGCTGCGGAAGGGGTGAATGAGCTGCATGGGGTAGGACCGCGGGATGTCCTCGTTCACGCCATAAGATTTCGGCGCGCGCCGGACCGGCATAAACATCGTTCGAGCAATCACATCGATGATCGACAGCTGTGCGGCAAAGTTGCGATCATAGGCATCGCGTTCATTCGCATGATGCCAGTGGTGATATTCCGGCGAAGCGACCAGCCATTTCAGCGGACCGAACTTGATGCGGACGTTCGAATGCAACAACAGGGCATGGGCCTGATAGATCGCTTGGTGAATCACCAGCGCCTCCAGTGTGAATCCCATGCACCAGACCGGCAAGAGAGACAGCGTGCTGGAAAAGATCTGGTCGACCGGGTGCACCCGGTGCGTGGCCAGCCAGTCCATCTCCTCTATGCTGTGGTGGACAGCGTGGAACTTCCACAGGGCGGGCACGGAATGGCAGATACGGTGGGCGGCATAATAACCGATATCGGCCACCACGATGGCCATCAGCACCTGCGCCCAAAGAGGCATGGCCCCTGTCCATTGGATCGGATTTGGCCCGACAAGCTGAACTACCCCCAGCATGAGGGCCCCCGCCACGACGGTGAACCCTGCGCGAACAACAATGCCATTAACCAGCACGTAGACTACATCGTTCAGCCAGTCGCGTCGCAGGGTCCGTTGTTCGGGGTGCAACGGCAACAAACGCTCCAATGGAATGAAGATGCAGGCCAGAATAAAGATGGCAGTATAGTCCATAGCCTGTGTCTCTCCGTTGGTCGTCCTCGGAAGATGACCGCAACAAAACGGCTTAAATTAGGAGTTTCCATGTCGCCTAAGTTGTCTGGCGCATAGAACGAAGAACTTGTTCCATCGCCACAGTTAACTCCAATAAGACAGCTTCGGGCATCATTCGCACGAAGTGGAAATTTGAGCAGTTTTGTCCAAGGGCTGTTGATCCCGAAAACTGAACCTTGGTCCTTATCCCACTGACCTGCTCCCTAAGAGTCCTCGTTTATGAGTTAGCTCTGATCCACTTTTGATCGTTAAGCATCTTCCCGCGGCGTCAGACCAGCCAGGCTGGAAAGCAGGCGGTCGTGGTTGCAGTCATCGCACCATGCCGCCACTAGTTTGCGGGTATGGCGCAAGTTATCGCAGAGGTGCTCCTTGAGGCGTTCATAACGCATACGACTGTTAACGCTTTTAACAAAGCCGGTCTGCTTAGGTTTGCATAGGACGACGTTGTGACACTCAACCTTCCGGTCCTACTGCCACTTTGGGATCGCATTGCTCGTCAGCCCTGTCCCGTTGTCGCTGACCACCATTCAGGGATAGCCCCTTATCTTGGCGATCTGGTCCACCTTACGGGCCGCGCGGATGAAAGATAGCGACGTGTCGACAGCGGCCGCGAAACACTTCTGGCTGAAGATGAACCCCAAGTTGCGGCCTTGCAGAAGAGCAGATCACATGGCCTAAGAAGCGGCCAGTATCGCACTGCGAGAGTTCAAAAACGCTTTAATAATCTGCTTATTTTAACATCTTTTCAGGTGCCATCATGAGCAGAGGTCCAAAAAAATTTCGTTAACAGAAGGTTAAGGTTGACGGATGGCAAGGGCGCTCAATACTAAAAGCTATATTCATCACGGCTCTGTTTTTTCTGTAGCCAAACATTTTTATTTTATCATTGGCTGTCGTGAGACGCCTACTTCTAAGTATTAATTCATATCTGCGAATGCTCTAGCGCCTATTTAGGCGGATAGAAATTGCGCAGCTGCGGGAGAACTCACATGAGGAATACCGGCGAGAAATCTGCTTTTACAGCGGGCAGCACGCGCATTGGAATCGCAGGGTCGATTAAAAATACTAACGAAACCAACGATGAAGCAAAACGCGACCGCGTTGACATTCTGATACTGGATAACAGCTCTGGTATGTGTGCCGTGCTCGCCCGTCATCTATCAGAGCTTTTCAAACTGCGCTGCATTTCGTGCGCGCACGGCGATTCGCCAATCTTAGAGACTTTGGCGAGGTACCAACCAAAAATCCTTATCTTGGACCCCGCAGAGCTAACTCTTAGCCCTCAGCACGACTTGCAGGACTTCAGGCGAAGCGTACGAATCATCTCGGCCCGGACAATGCTTTTTGGATATACGGCCAGGATGGACGATGCCGTATTGCGCGGCGTTATCGGCGCACAATTTGTTGGCTGTGTCGGCAAGCAGTCGGATCTTCAGCAGTTGGAAATTGGATTGATGGCTGTCCAATCAGGCGGCATGTATTTCGATCCTGGATATGGAAACCTGCTTCATGAGGTCGTCGCGCAAGACAGCTTGGGTAGCAACGATTTGCTAAGCAAGCGGGAGCGCGCGGTCATTATTTTGACCGCCAAAGGGCAGCCCGCAAAGCAGATTGCGCAGGAATTGCAAATCAGCGCAAAGACAGTCGAAACCTACAAAGGCAGGGCGCTGAACAAGCTGGGTCTAAGCAACCGTGCAGAACTGCTCGATCATGCACTTTCACAAGGCTGGCTCGCCTAAATCCATCTGCATAATTATAAAATTGCGGCGCTGCAGCGAATAGCTTCAGCGCCGCTTTTTAATTTTTAAACGCCTGTAATAAATAACAAAATACGGCCCATAGTAATTTACCTTACACGTGTAAGGATGTTTCCGACTACCTGTTTTTTCTGCAGCGCGGCACGCTGACCTCAGAAGTTCAAATATTGAAACGAGAGGGATTATCATGGCGCGCATTAGCATATTTGGTATTGGCTACGTCGGGGTCGTTGCGGCCGCTTGTCTTGCACAAGACGGGCATGATGTCATCGCCGTCGATGTGGATCAGGGCAAGATTGACGCGATTAACGCCGCGAAGTCTCCGATCGTCGAAAAGGGGCTTGGCCCTCTTGTCAAAAAGGTCGTCGAGGCAGGCAAACTTTGTGCAACATCAGACGTTGAATGGGCCATCAACAACACCGAGGCGTCGTTCGTCTGCGTTGGCACCCCCTCTGCCGAAGACGGCTCAGTTGGGCTGATTTATGTAACGTCCGTGTGCGAAGCCATCGGCGCGGCGCTGGCCAAAAAAGACGCTTTCCACTCGGTGATCATCCGGTCGACAATCGTACCGGGTTCTTGCGAAGGCACCTGCATTCCGACGCTCGAGGCGGCGTCAGGCAAGGTCGCAGGCCAAGGCTTTGGCGTTGGTTATTACCCCGAGTTTCTGCGGGAATCGACGGCCATCGAAGACTACTATGATCCCGGTCTGATTGTTTTCGGATCGATGGACCGCCCCACCGAATCCATTCTGACAGAACTGAATGTATCGCTGGATTGCAAAATCCATTCGGTGGATTTGCGGACCGCAGAGATGGTAAAGTACACGTCAAACACATGGCGCGCGGTCAAGGTGACCTTTGCCAACGAAATCGGCAACATTGCAAAGTCCTGCGGACTTGATGGTCAAACAGTGATGGAAATCCTGTGTTCTGACCTAAAGGTTAACATATCGCCTTACTTTATGCGCCCCGGCTTTGCGTTTGGCGGTTCCTGCCTGCCCAAAGATGTCCGCGCCCTGCGTCACCTTGCCAAGGAAAATGGCGTCGAGGCACAGGTTCTAAATGCAGTGCTAGAGGCAAATTCAGCGCAGATCACGCGTGCAGAGACGATGGTCGAACACTCTCAGGCGCGCAAGGTCGGCATGATTGGTGTCAGCTTTAAGCCCGGCACCGACGACATGCGGGAAAGCCCGCTCGCCGAGTTGGCCGGTCGGCTTATCAGCTCCGGTATCGGTGTAGAGATTTACGATCCATTCGTGTTCGAGGCTTATTCGGAAGCGAACTCTACCGCTGGCCGCGGCAACGATGCTGTTCCCGATTTACAGAGCCGTCTGGTTGGTGACCTCGACACGCTGATCGCAAGTTCTGATGCGATCATTGTCGGAAACATCTACAAGGAAACTCTGCCCGAACTGAACGAAGCTGCGCTGACCACCCCGATCATCGATCTTGCCCGGCTGGACCGGTCAAAGGTGTCCGGCGGCAGCTACGCCGGCATCTGCTGGTAAGGGGTTAGTCACGTGCTGGGACATCTCGCCTACCTTTCGACGATCATCATTTTGGCATCCATGGCATCGTCAAACATGCTTGGTCAGGCCAAAGAGGCGGCAATGGTGGTCGGTGCTCTTGGCCTGTGGCGCTATAGCTGGGCGGCGATCAACTACACGCGCGCCATCTGGTTTCGGCGCGTCGCCCACCCGCGGCGGCGCGCCCGTGCAGAACAGCGGTTCGCCAAAGCAGGCACACCGTCGCGCGCGTTCTTTCTTGTGACGTCATACAAGATCGAACCCGAGGTCACGATGCCGGTCTACCGATCGGTATTTAAGGCCGCTGAAATCGCACGGGACGGCGCAACGATCGTGGCCTCTGTTGTTGACGGGTCAGACGAAAGGCTCATTCGCCAGCTTTTCGCAGCCAGCCGCATTTGCAATCCAGACGCGGATGTCGAACTGATCCTAGACCGCATTCCCGGCACCGGGAAACGGGACGCCCTTGCCCGAAGCCTTCAGTTGATAGCGCGGCAGGCCCCGACGGCGCATGATATTGTCATCTTCGTCGATGGTGACAGCTGCGTGCCTCAGGATTTGGTGGCACGGGCCGCGCCGGTCTTTACCGATCCCAAGGTTGGCGCTTTGACGACCGATGAAGCTGTAGACATCCCCAAGCCAGGCTTGTTTCGAGACTGGTTCAGCCTTCGCTTTGACCAACGGCAGGTCATGATGTGCTCTATGGGGCTGTCGAAAAGAGTTCTCACTCTGACAGGGCGCATGTCCGTCTTTCGGGCCAGCCTGGCGACGGACCCCGACTTTATATCCATGGTCCAGTCCGATTTCATCGAGCACTGGCGCCTTGGCAGGGTCAATTTTCTAACAGGCGACGACAAATCAACATGGTTTTGGTTGATGCGTGAGGGCTACCAGATGATCTACCTGCCCGACGTGCAGTCATTGTCCGCCGAAACGCAGCCCAAGCCAGGGTTTTTCGACAGCGCTTCAGTGCTCATGGTGCGCTGGTTCGGAAATATGATGCGGACCAACGGCCGCGCGCTGCAACTGCCGCCATCGCGCATCGGCTATTTTACTTGGTGGTCGATCCTTGATCAGCGCGTGTCGATCTGGACGACTCTCTCTGGTCCAATCCTCGCCTTGACCGCTGCCCTGATCTTCGACCTGTCCGTTTTGCCCGCCTACATCGCATGGGTCATGCTGACGCGCTACTTCTTCGTCTGGGCGATCACGCTATTTCGCGGTCGTGCAGGGTTTCCAATCACTTACCCCTTCCTGCTTTATTTCGGTCAATTGTTTGGCGCATTGGTAAAAAGCTACGTTTGTTTCCGGCTCGACCGCCAGCGTTGGACGCGTCAATCCAGCAGCAGCGGCCCCCGCCCAAGCTTTGCGCAGCGCGTAAGTGCCGCCGGTTCGTTGCACATGCACGCCCTGACAATTGGTTGGCTGACACTTGGGCTATTCTGGTTCGCCGGGATGTTCTGATCCGCCCCTATTCGTCAAAGATCCAATCTTTTTCTTAAAACCCAATTACGCCCCATTTTTTCAAAAGGAGCATCACGATGTCCGACGCTCAGACCAACGTTCCAGAGCTGCCGCCAAATTTTGCATACGAAGGCGAACATCCTCAAGTCCGTCTTCCGTTCGCGATCATCCTAGAAGGGCGCAAACTAAAAGGCGAAAGCCTGTCCGTGACCCGCGCTGTTGCGACCGGCCTTGTGAATCCAAACCTTGATGGCCACCAAGTCATAGCAACCCTACGGTTTGACCTTGAAGGGTTCACAGTCAGCTTTCCGGTGGATGTTGTCGTCGGCGTGGCCGACCGTTCGGAGGACGCCGAGGTCATTTTCGTTTTTGCGAACCCGACCGGGCAGCACCTTCCTGCCATGCGCTATCTTCTGAACAGCTTTATCGCTGGTGACGTCGTTTCGATCGCTGGGATGCTATCCTACACAGGCCCGATAAAGATGAAGGCCACCAGTGCAGAGGGGCAGCCCGGCGCTATCCAACGGCTCGGCCGCATTGGGCGCAAGGCGGTTGTTCTGGCCCTGACCGCTGGTCTGGTATTTCTGGCCGCCGGAGTAATCAGCGAACGCGTCATTTACGCGTACGAGCCGCGTCCGGTTCAGGTCGTCCAAGAAGGGCAGCTTTTGCGCGCGACAGCGGCCGGCCAAATTTCTTATGTGGACGCTCAAGCTGCCGAAGGCGACGTCGTCTACTCGATCCTCGCTAATTCCGGCGATCTATTAAGCGTCCGAATGCCTTGCGACTGCGATGTCACGCCAAGCGATGCTTTTGTCATCGGTGCCACCGTCCTGCCGGGCGCAGCGCTGGTTCAGCTAACGACCGACGACACCCGCGTCACCGCCACCACGGAAATCACATTCGAGGGCACCGCGCGTCTTCTTAATGGCGATCACGCTGAACTGGTCCTGACGGATGGGCGCGTGGTCCCCGTCACACTTGAATTGTTACCGGTCGAAAATGCCAACTCTGACATGCAGCCGGTAACAGTCGTCCTTCCTGAAGACATTTTAGTCGCACCAGGAACCCCCGCGCGCCTGCGGTTTCAGCGTCAGCTGCTGCCGGACCAATTTCAACTTTAGCAAACACCAACACGCATTAAGCACGGAACCACATTTAAGACCGCCTGAATTTTCAAGTGATCCTTCACCTAAACCTCCCGCGTCTTGATGGCGCCGATATTTGGAGATCGAGATGTCTAAGATCGTCCCAGTCATTCTTTGTGGAGGCAGCGGAACGCGCCTCTGGCCTATGTCCCGCAGCCAAAGCCCAAAGCAATTTCACCCTGTTGACGGACCCGGTTCGCTCAGCTTCTTTCAAACAACGGTTCAACGGCACCGCTCGGGAATATACGACGCGCCGATCGTCGTCACATCCGTCACCCATCTGACGACCGTGCGCCGCCAGCTTGCAGAATTGCAGTGTTCTGCAACGATCATCGCAGAACCCGTGGCCCGCAACACAGGCCCAGCCGTTTTGGCTGCAGCGCTAAAAATCGCACAAACTGATCCAAAATCGTTGATGCTTGTCCTGCCGTCCGACCACGTCATCTCTGGTGATATGGACGGCGTGATTTCTGGGCCCGTGCAGGCAGCCCACGACGGGCGCATCGTCCTTTTCGGCATCACCCCCACCTACCCCGAAACGGGTTATGGATATATCGTCGATGGCGGCGCTTTTGCGACCCATCCGGGCCTTCGGCGGGTTGCACACTTTGTCGAAAAACCACCCCTTAAACAGGCGACTGCGTTGGTCGCAACGGGCGATGCCTTTTGGGCATCAGGCATTTCGCTGTTCGCTGCCGAAACGATTATCAGTGAAATGCGCCGATGTGATCGCAAGACCTATGACGCCGTCGTGACATCCTGCGAAAAAGGGGAAAAACGCACCGGAGAGTTGCATTTGAACACGGACGCATTGCGCCGCGCCCGCAGCGAGCCCACCGAGCGCATCGTCTTTGAGAACTCTGAACGCGTCGTCCTATGTCCCGCAAATTTAGTCTGGAATGACGTCGGATCATGGACCTCGATCCACGGTATCGGCAGACCTGACGCCCAAGGAAACGTCTTTCATGGTGATGTCATCGCGACAGATACCGAAGGCGCACTTGTCCACTCGCAAGATCGCCTTGTCGCACTCGTCGGTGTTCCTGGCGTCATCGTCATCGACACACCTGACGCCCTTCTGGTGACGCAGCGCGGTCGGTGCCAAGACGTCAAAAAAATTGTCGAGACCTTGCGCAAAGAGGAACGCGTCGAGGCAAGCCGCCACCGGCGCCGCGAACATGCGTGGGGTCAGTCGAGCAATTTGATGCGGTCAGGTGCCTTCGACATGTCCATTCTTCGCCTGTACGCCGGAAATACGCTGGAAATCGACCCGCTTCCGGGCCGCCGCCTGATCATGGTGGAAGGCAACGTCGACATGTTCGATGGATTGCAGCGGCGCAAACTGTCGCCCGGCGAACACGCCACATTGGACACTCAGGTGCTTAGCAGAGTGACGAACTTCAGCGACAAAACCGCTGAGGTTCTGCTGATGACGATGAATTCGTCAATCATGGCGGGCCCAGCCAAGTCCTTTGCCCAGGTACCGACACATGTCTCGTGATTTGCGGTCTTCATCGGCATTCAGGGCCAGTCTGTTACTGGCTTCGGCTTGCTTGGCCCCAAGCGGGATCTTGGCCGAACCCGTTGAGCAGATCCTGTCCCAAGCGCAGGCCGACTATGAAGATCACGCAATACAAGTTGCTGGCATTGTCTCGCCGGAACAAATGCTGGCGCGTGCGGGTCACGCGCTGGCAGCACCGCCCCCGCAGGCCGCAGCCCCTTCGGCAGAATTCGACTTAATCGACCTTCGGTTTATTCTGATCGAAATGGCCCGCGCCACCGGGACAAACGACCAGCTGTCGGTCCTGCGCGCGCAGCCGCAAGGGCGGCTCAAGGCTCTCTCAATCCAAAAAGGCGATGCGGACTTATCGACTGTCATCAAGACGGCCACCGATATGGGGTTCTATGGCGCGGATGGTTTGACCATTCCATTGGTCATTCAAGCCGGTGCCCGTTTGACAATCGCAGATACACTCATGCTCGACCGCGCCAGCGGAGCCTTTTTGATTAATTTCGGTCGCATGGAGGTCATCGGCGGCAGCATTATTGGGGCCGGAACGGAAAACGCGAACATCCCCGAATTTCGTCCCTTTTTCACCACGCTCGGCACCGGGAGCTTCGACGTTCGGGGCGCCGTCATCCAATCGTTAGGGTTTGGCAGCGCGCCAGCCTTTTCGGGTTTTGCTGCAATCGAAGCGGGGCTGTATCGCCCCGAAGACGTGTCATCGATCCAAGACACGTTGCTGCGCGATGTTATGTCGACCCAATTCGACGGGCTGCAGTCACCTAAGATTGTCGGATCAATTTTTGACCATAGCAGTGGCAATGCCCTTGAACTACGCCAGACACAAAATGCACAGGTTTCGCAAAATCTGTTTATCAATTCCGGCGGCGATGCTTTGCGTATTACGCACGGTTCTGTCGGAACGCACGTCAACGACATTGAAATCTATGAAGCCGGATTAAACGGCATCCGCGTTAATATCTCTAGCCATGCGACCCGCCTAAATGACGTAACGATCTGGAATGCGGCTAAGATTGGCCTGTCCGTGGATCGGTCCGATTGCGCCACGATCAGTCACGTGTCAGTCCTGTTCCCCGGTCAAAAAGGCGTTTCCCTGCGGCGTACACGCGCAACCCAATTGACGGACAGCAGCGTCCTGGGATCGCGCAACGCCGGCCTATTCGTAGCAGAACAGCCCGACGGGACAGTTCTGACACTTGCGCGAAACCGCATCGCCGGAAACCGTGTGGGCATTTCAACTGCTGCCCCTGCCGAAATCCATTTGGACGCTAATGACTTTTCCCAGCAGTTTCCGCGTTTCCTGAAAGGCGATCTATCAGGCAGCATCGCGACCCTCACTGCCAACCTTACAGGCTCCGCCCCGCTCGTTTTGCAAGCCGGCGGAACCGATCCGGACCTCGTGCCACCCATCACCTGCACCCAAGCAGAGGAGAGCTGAGACCATGGTTTTCTCGTCAGAGTCCTTTCTGTTTCTGTTTCTGCCTGTGTTTCTGGCCGCCTATTACCTGACGCCTTGGAAGGCTAAATCCTATACCATCCTCGTCGGGTCTTATATTTTCTACGCGTGGTGGCGGGTCGACTTCTTGGGCTTGCTGTTCCTGACGACAGGGTTTGCTTACCTTGTCGGTCAACGCATCGCAGCAAACCGCGGCACCGCGCGCGGCAAAGCATGGTTGGCCTTAGGGGTCGCTGGATGCCTTGGTGTTCTTGGCGTTTTCAAATACCTCAACTTCTTCATCGACAGCTTTGCGGCGCTGGTCGGGACGGACGCTGCGGGTCTTGGTGTTCATTGGCGACTTCTGCTGCCAATCGGCATCTCGTTTTACGTGTTTCAAGCGCTGAGCTTTTTGATTGATGTCTGGCGGGGCGATGCGCGTGCCGATGCGCGCTTTATAGATTTCGCAGCATTTATCGCCCTATTCCCGCAACTGATTGCAGGACCGATCCTGCGCTACAAGGATCTAGAGGACCAATTCAAAGAGCGTTCGCATTCACTAGAAATGTTCTCTGACGGGATGGCGCGGTTTCTGATCGGCCTTGCGAAAAAGGTCTTGCTAGCCGATGCCGTCGCGCCACTGGCAAACTTGGCCTTCGACAATTCCGCGGACGTGGGCGTAACGCTCGCTTGGCTTGGCGCGATGGCCTACATGCTCCAGCTTTACTTCGACTTTTCCGGCTATTCCGATATGGCAATTGGCCTTGGCAAGATGATGGGCTTCACTTTCGCCGAAAACTTTCGCTACCCATATATATCCAGATCAATCACCGAATTCTGGCGGCGCTGGCATATTTCCCTGTCAAACTGGCTGCGCGATTACCTTTACATTTCGCTCGGCGGCAACCGCAAGGGAAGCGCCCGCACCTACCTGAACCTCATGCTTGTGATGGTGCTTGGCGGTTTGTGGCACGGTGCCAACTGGACCTTCGTTTTATGGGGCCTCTGGCATGGCGGATTTCTCGCGCTTGAACGTGCGACCGGATACGATCGCCGCGCCTCTGGATTGACCTGGTCGCTCCCTTGGACGCTGCTGTGTGTTCTGATTGGCTGGGTGATGTTCCGCGCCATCGATGTGGGGCAGGGTTTTGAAATTTATGCCGCGATGCTTGGCGCAAATGGATGGGCCGGCGATCAGGCGCTGTGGCTGGATGTCACCCGCGAAAGCGTTGCTCTGATGATAATCGCCATCTTTGTCGCCTGGGCAGAACCACATATCGCGGGCTTTCTTGCTGATGCGCCTCAGGCAAGCCTGATGCAACGCGGCAGCGCGCCCGCGGCGATCAGCACGACGTCGCAATTGGCGCTGTCCTCTTTCGTTCTTGCCGTCGGAATGCTGACGGTCCTGAAGCTTGCCGAGCAGAACTTCTCACCCTTCCTCTATTTCCAATTCTGAGGTTAGACATGACACTTTCGCTTGCCCTGAAAGCCACCGTCCCCGCCGCCTTCTTTGGCTATGCCATTGCGGCCAACCTTACATTTTTCAGTATGCCCGGCACACCGATGCCGGTCCTTGAAGGCGTGTTCGACGGCAAGATCACGCATGACATCGACACCCTTTATCGCGATAGCCTTCCACATAAGGCACCAGCTGTCGGGCTGATCGGTGCCGCCCGCTATGTGCTGTTGGACGAAGGCCGACCCGGCGTTGTTGTCGGGCGGGGCGGCACGCTTTTCACGTCAGAAGAGTTCCGCGCCGCCGATCCATTGACGTATAAGAAGGCGTTGCTTGAAATTGCAGCGGTCGCCAATGATCTGCAGGCACAGGGCGTTGAATTGCTGGTGGCCCCCCTGCCCGCCAAGGTCGATCTGTTGCGGGCGCAAAGCCCCGACGCGGACGAATCTCGCCGCCTCGAACTTTTCTACAGCACATTTCTGCAGGATCTGAATGAACTTGGTATTCAGGCGATCGACACACGCCCTGCACTTTTGCCGCTGTCCCAGCCGTTTCTGATAACAGACACACACTGGACCCCAGAAGGGGCATCTGCCGTGGCCCAACTGATTGCCAGCAACGAAACGCTGACAGGCGGAACCGAACAATTTTCGACCCAGACAGACGCGACGACGAAATTTGCGGGCGACTTAGTGACGTACGTCACATCCGACGCTCTTGCGCCGCGCATTGGCCTCGCACCAGAGCAGGTGACGCCATACCGCGCCATAGCTCAGGCGACGGATGGCGGCGTCGTGGATATTTTTGGCAACAGTGCGGAAGGCTCTGAAAAGGTCGATCTTGTTGGCACGTCATACAGCGCAAATCCAAACTGGAGCTTTGCCGAGGCCTTGAAATTGGCGTTGCATCGGGACGTCATCAACTACGCCGAGGAGGGCAAAGGCCCATTTGCGCCGATGCAAAGTTACATGACCAAGCGGGATCCCTTAGATGGCGCGGCCCAGGTGATCTGGGAAATCCCAGTGCGGTACCTGACCGATCCGGCCATGCTGACAACCGGGGCGGAGGATCGGGTATGATCGGTCGTCACTGTAGTGGATTGGGTGCCGTGGCCTTCGGCTTGGTTTTCTTGACCGCCGCGCCCGCACTTTGCGAACCGGGCGCTCTGCTTACTGGCTTCACGGCTGTTGATCAGGATGCGCCGCAGGTTTCAGTTGTCATGGTAACGGGCATCACACGGTCTGACCAATTGCCGCCGACGCTTGTGCAAGCACGCAAGGCGTTATACGCCAACGTCGCCTTGCGGGATTCCACCCTGCGCGATCTTGCTGACCTGATGGATGGCAACGCCGCGTTTCAATACGCCAAACGGCTGGATTTCGTAGCCAAACCAGGGCTGGCGGCACATGCAGCGCACTATTACGGGATCGCGGCCGCGACCGGCCGTGGCGGCGCGATTTACGGCTTCATCAAAGCATTAGACGCGCTGGACCCGGCGACGACCACGCCCGGACGGCTGGCTAACTTACGGAATATTCTTGTCACATATGCGAACGCAGGCAGTGCGCCAGCGTTAGAGGCGGTACTGCGCTACCACGCTCGAAACACCCCATTCACAGATATGCGCGCAGAGCTGGACCGGATCCTTGTTGAAACCGATGGGCCAGCTGCAGATGCCGTGGCCCTGCAACTGGCATCAGAGATTTTGCGGTCCAATACTCCGACTGCCGCCGAGCTACAAAAAGCCGGCCAATATCTTCTGCGCGCCGAAGACTCGGACAGCCTTCGCACACGGCTCATTTCGCAAAATTTGCTGCCGCTCGTCGAAGCGCGGGTCGCGGCGCTGCGACCCGATCAAAGCTTTGCACTTCAAGTCAACACACAAGGGGAGATCACACCGTGAGACACCAGATGAGACTGACTTGCGCCACGATAGCAATGTGTAGCGTTTTCACAGCGACCAGCCTTCATGCGCAAAGCGCGTTTGGCTGTTCTGGCCTTGAAGACAACCGAGAGCTTCCTGCGATTGAAGGAAAGCACGGTGTTTTCTATCGCATCAATACCGATATCAGGATGAATCATCCGTTTTCTGCAGCAATTGTTAATCACTTAGCTGAGTTGTCTCGCGCGCTGGAAAGTCGCGGAACAACGCTTGTCTTTGCTCCGATCCCAACAAAAAGCGTCTCGATGCCCGGCGACCTGCCTGACCAGGCGCGTCTGTATGGGTTCGACCTAAATGTCGCGACCGCCGTTCATGACGATGTGTTGGACCGCCTGACGGCTGCGGGCGTTCTGACCGTCGATATCCGTCAAGCGCTGCTAAAGGCAGAGCCGGGCAAATTGCCGTTTTTCAACTCTGATTTTCACTGGTCCGCCTATGGTGCCAACCTCGGTGCCGCTGCGATTGCTGATGTGATCAAGGCGCATCCGTTTTACGAAACGCTTCCTGTCACCCAGTTCACAACCGAACCGGTGGCCGAAGAGACGGCATTTTCCGGCATGCGGCGCGTGTTGCAGACACGTTGCACCGATACCTTGCCAGAGCCCATCACGATGACGTGGAACACCCAGCCTGTTGGCAATGACAGTGGGATCGATATCGGGCTCGGCGACAGTGCTAACGCCGGCTTCGATATTTTCGGGCAGACCGCCGATACAATTCCAATTGTGCTCGTGGGCACATCATTCTCTGACAGCCCCATCAACAATTTCCCGAACTGGATTGCACAGCATACCAGCCTAGAGGTCGTGAATTTTGCGATTACCGGGGGCAACCAGTACGGGGCGATTACGTCCTATCTGACATCGGCTGAATTCCAAGAGGCGCCGCCGGCATTCTTGGTTTGGGAAAACCCAATCTACAACAATCTGGCGCAATACGGCGACCAGCCCCTGCGCGAATTGATTGCGGCAGCCGCAAACAACTGCGCGGCAGAGCGTCCTGTTGTGATTGCAAAGGACCGCCTGTCAGTCACCGCAGATGTCAGCGGGCTGGACGCATCGGACACACTCTTCCTTGATACGGGTGGCAGTACGGCGCTCGAAGTGGATTACACCTTCGTCTCTGCCAACGGCGGCGAACGCCTTAAGGCACTGCGCCGCGGGGAACGCCTGCGCCGGACCGGTCGGTTTTACATGCCGATGACCGGACTTTGGCCTGATGGCGCAGATCAGGTGCGCATCAATCTGTCCGCGCCCTTTGGCGCCGACGCGCGACTCTACGTCTGTCACCCGTTGCCACATCAAGAGGAAAAATCATGATGAACTTTAGATCTGCATTCATGGCAATAGCCCTGCCCGCCGCGGCCGCCCTTATCGCAAGTGTGCCCGGTACGGCACGATCAGCCGATGATGCGCTTTATGAGGATGTCTATGATCCTAATTCTAGCTTTATTCGCGTGCTTGCGCCCGCCGAAGCCTTTGCAACAATCGACGGCAAAACGGTCCGGGATTTTCACGCTGGCCTGTCCGACTATGTCAACGTGATGCCGGGCACAGTGGCCGTTATGCTGTCTGGGCAGAGCATCGAAATCCCTGTCGCGCCGTCCAAACACTATACGATCGTCAGCCTAAACGGCACCGATCCAGAGGTCATCGAGGACATGCTCGCCTTGAGCCCCGCAAAAGCAGACGTCAGCGTTTACAACCTCACCGAAGTCTCGGGTATCGACTTGTATGTGCCGCTGGCCAACGCCGTCGCGATCGAAAGCGTTGATGCAGCGCATACGAAATCCGTCGCGCTTAAGGCACCTTTGACGCTCGATTTCGACCTGCGCAGTGGCGAAGAGGAACTCGCAAACGTCGATGCGGTCGATTTGAAACGCAAAGGGGGTGTCACAATCGTCCTAAGCGAAGAAGGCGGTAGTTTCTCAGCATCAGCCGTCCCCAATACGTATTTTAAATAAAGCAAAAAATCCGGGAGCCGCAGCCATGATCTGTCATTATGTTAAAAGACTAACTCTATCTGTTCCCTGCGGTCTGGCGTTGAGTTTGGCAGCCGTCAATCCGTTGGCTGCGCAGGACGGGGCCAGGCTCGACTTTCGCTTTGAGCCGCCAAACATCCAGATTGAACCGATCTGCACAGCGCGGCCCCCGGATGAAGACACGATCCGCTTATGGGGCGCATGGGACGGCGGCGCGCTGCCCGATATGGATAGCACCCTGATTAGACGGGACATCAATCGTCTTCTGCATCTTGATGGCGTGCGATGGTACGAAAAATCAATGCAAATGATTGATCGACTAGAGGCACGCAATCCATCGTTTGGTGGCCAGAATGCCTTGATGTCGCGCATTGCCGCGATGGAAGTGGCGGGGCGTTTTGAAACGCTCACGAAGGCACAGCTTGTGCCCGAACTTGCCGCCTACGGGGATGCACTTTCCCCGCGCGCCCGCACCGCGCTGGCGCGCTATTACCGCGATGGCATCGGTGTGCCCCGCGATGAAGCCCGTTCAGATACGCTGCTGATTTCTGCGGGCTATGCAGGGAATGCAGACGCGTTGCTGACGCTGTCGGGGATGGTTTTAAACGGCACTGCACCCCAAGAATGGGACGTCCCATTGGAACTTGCGGTCAGCATGGCATTCGGATCGCTTGTCGGTGAATTGAACCCGACCATCTGCGATCGCACTGCACGCATTGCACGAGAGTATCACTCAGGTGAAATTGTCCAAAAAGACCCGCAACTAGCGCATGATTGGTTTCGCTTTACAGCCGATTTGGGTGATGCCTATTCCGCTTGGAAAGTCGTGGAATACCACCTCGAAGCCGAAGGCTTCGCGCGGGACAATGCGACCTTGCTGAAATACCTCAACATGGCCTCTGATGCCGGTCTTCCTTATGCGCAGATAGAGCTTGGCCGTCTTTACGAGGTAGGTGCACTCGTTGAGCCAGACCTCGACAAAGCCCTTTCACTTTACGAACAAGCGGCAAGCAACGGCGAACGGCCCGGCCTGACACGCGTTGCGCTTTTCCTTGAACGCTACGCGCTTGAGTATCCGAGCGAGCAATCCCGGCGTGTCGATGCGCTCGACGCGCTGACCAAACTTCAGGACCCTCCGGGATGGGCATTCACCCGGCTGTCAGAGCTGGTGCTCGAAACCGAAGGCCGCTGGGCCGGCACAGAGCATGCCCGTACGCTGCTAGAGCGTGCGGTTGAACTTGGCGATCTGGATGGAACGATCAGTTTGGCAAATCTAATCCTAGCACAGGCATCAGACCCATCCGATTTTGACCAGGCTGTGAACTTGCTTGCAAAAGCTGTGTCGGTAAACGGTGGAATAAGCCCGTTGAAGACACTCTTTTCGGCTTACACCTGCCGTGCAGTTGACGCGCCCCGCCTTGCCGAGGCGCAGCATTGGCAGGCCCTTGAACAGGCGACTGCCACAGCCAACATCGACCTATCGGCACATGAGGTCATCGCGCTGTCGCCAGACAATGATCCCCTGACACTGGCTGCTTTGCAGTCCCATGCCTTGTATGGACGCCCGTCAGCTTTGGCGAGTTGGCTAAAGCTGCTGGAATACGCGGGCTTCGCCGATGCTGAAATGCAAGACTTCTGGACAGACTATTCCGACCGCTACTCTCTCGTGCTGAACGCGCTTGCAAAGCTGGAATTCGAGCTCGCCGAAAACCGAGAACAACGCCTCGCGGCATTTGGCCTTCTGCGCGAAGAGTACAAGCGGTCTGGTCCTTCCGCTGCGCTTACACTGGCAGAGGCACTGCTTGATAGCCGCACACAAATCGACCCCACAGCTGCCGCGCAGGCGCAGGGCGAAGCTGTGACATTGCTGACCGAAATCGCAAAACTGGGCTACGGCAAAGCCATCCAGCTTATCGCAGGCTTCGCAAAAGATGACGACGGTCGCCGCGCTGTCTTTGATACTTACCGGGATATCATCGAAGTTGACGGCGATTTTTCAGCGCTATTGTTCGCTATTCCCTACGTCACCGGCCCAGACCGAGAGCGCATGATGCAAAGAGCGCGCGGCATCATGCCATGCGACTATAAGAACGCCATGCTGATGGCAGGCGTAACCCGCCAAGTCGGGGACCGCGACGGCACGGGACACTGGCTCGATGTCGCACAGACATTGATGGAAGATAACACATGGGCCATCACCGACCTCGCAAAGGCACGTTACGATCTCGAAGGTCCCTCCGGCGCCACGCTTGCCGCTGACATGTTCGAACGCTCCTACGCGTTGGGCGACGATACCGCCGGACGAGAGCTATTTGAGCTGCGTGTGTCCCCCGAACTGGCAACCTTTTCACCTGACAAGGCTGTCGATCTTATAGCGGATGCAGTGGTCACCGAACGGATTCCGCTTTTGGCGGGCTACCTTGGACGCTACCGCAAGGCCGATGATGCAACGCAAAGTGCGATCGCTAAAACGCTCGACATTCCTGAACTTTACCGTGTCGCCGCAAGCGGCGGGGACGTGTATTCCATGCGCAGTTACGGTCAGTATTTGATGGCCAATGCAACCGGACCGGCCGATCTGACATCGGCCACAGACTGGCTGCGCCAAGCGGCCGAATGGGGCGACGCGACCGCGATGGCGGACTACGGTGAAGCGCTCGCCTTTGGGATCGGGGTTCCAGCAGATCCAGTACAGGCAACCGTCTGGTTAGAGCGCGCCTCTGACGGCGGAAGCCATAAAGCGGGCGAAATCACGCGTCTGATCCGACTAAGCCGAGGAGGCTAACGCCATGGCACAGAAGTTTTCAAGAACACGCATGCCCAGCGGACTGCCCGCCCTCGCGCTTGGCGTCATGCTTGGCAGCGCTGGCACGATGACTGCGACCCCGGCCTTGGCGATTGACGCCGAATGCGCCGCAGCGCCAGAGCCCGTAATAAGTTTAAATTACGGAAGCCGCTACACCGACGATGACGACACGCGATCAACGCTGGACGTTGACAGTAATGAAGTGGTTAACGCGGCATTGCGCCCCGTCGACGACTTTATCCGCGACCTTGTTGCCCGCTCCAATGGCGTATTGAACGAAAGCGACCCAACCGCTGCCAGTGGTGCAGCCGACTGCGTACTTGCACAAATTGCGACTTGGGCGCGTGCGGACGCGCTTTCGGATCTGGATAGCTTCACAGCACGCCTGTCGATGGGCGCACGCATTGGCGCAATTGCCGAGGCGTATCGCCAAGTCCGGCCGCTTGTCACAGACCTAAAGGCGGTCGCGGACGTGGACCAATGGCTGATCCAGCGGGCGCAAGAACAGTTAGAGTTTTGGGAAAAAGAAGCAACATCAGGGGCAAGAACGGGAAACCTTCGCGCCTGGGCCGCGCTCGCACTGCTTAATATCGGCGAAGTGACAAACACCGACACGTTCGTCTGGTGGGCAAGCGCGTCTGCCGTGCGCATTCTATGTACAGCCCGCGAGGATGGCAGCCTACCGCAGGAAACAAAGCGCGGGTCATATGGGCTGCACTACCAGTTCCATGCCCTGTCCCCGCTTGTCACCATCGCGGCGCGCCTTGACCGTGCCGGTCTGCCCATGACCACCAGTTGCAACAATGCCCTGCCCCGCGTTGTGAACTATGCCTTCAACGACTTCGAACAAGAAGGCGCACTGACACAAGAATACAGCGGTGCGCGCCAAAGCTACTTTGACGGGACCGAGAACCTAGAAGACCACGAGCTTGCGTTTCTGGGAGCTTATGTGTCGCTGTTTCCAAATTCCCCTTTGGTTGATCGCGCGCAAAAGACGGAAAATCTGTCTAACTCAAAGCTTGGCGGTGATCAGCGGTTATTGTGGCAGTAGGAGATTTCATCGGAGCTGCATTGGATTAGTCGAAATCGAGCATTCCTTAGTCTCATAGGATGATGACTTCGCTGGGTAATCTTCCCCAGAACTAAGGGGATGCAGATGCTGAGTTTTCTTAGCAAAATGACCGGGTAAAATCTGATGAATCTGCCAAGATTTAGCAAACCCCAAATCCTTGCGTTCCTGCCCCAAGCTGAAGGCGGCGTGCCTGAGCTTTGCCGTGAGTATGGCATCTGAGGTGCAGCGCGACAATCAAGGTGAGAATCCAGCGTCAATCAGGATGAGAACGCGGGTTTGGGGGCATGTAGGGCGGGCGTAGCCTGACCGGAGGGGCCCCAAACCCGCGTTTT